>Ga0256833_1001571_pt1 | contig 16670 bp, 13 predicted proteins | sample 356284metaG_FD_190535 | JGI IMG/M metagenome (GOLD analysis project Ga0256833, IMG submission 190535) | Hydrothermal vent microbial communities from Mid Atlantic Ridge, Atlantic Ocean - 356-284 | ecosystem: Environmental > Aquatic > Marine > Hydrothermal vents | place: Atlantic Ocean: Mid...
CGGCAGGCTTACAAGGGCTGGACCCTCGTGGGAAGTCGCGACGGGGTGCTGCCCTGGGAAGCCGTGCAGACCTTCGCCGCCTGGCTTGAGGTGTTGGAAGCCGACCTGCGCGCCGCGGCTGCGGCCCGACAAGAGCCCGAAGAGGTCGCCCAGGTCCTCACCGCCAAATGGCTGCCCCGCTGGCCCACCGAAGACCCCATCCGGGCCCGCCTGTTTCAGCAGCGTCTGCAACACGGCCTGCGCCGCCTGTACGAACGCGCCTTCTACCGTCCCCGCCGACGCCGCAAGCCCAAAAAAGACGCATGACCGGCCCCGCAAGCACGCCCCCGGCCCTGTGGCGGGTGGAATTCCACAGCCATACCTGCGCGTCCAAAGACGGGCTCATGTCCCCCCAGGCCCTGGTGCGCGTGGCCCGGGCCCGGGGGCTGCAGCGCATCGTGGTCACGGACCACAACACCATCGCCGGCGCGCGGGCCGCGCACGCGCTGGCGCCCGACCTGGTCATCGTGGGCGAGGAAGTGCTCACCACCGAGGGGGAGCTGCTGGCCTGGTTCGTGCAAGAAGCCGTACCGCCCGGCCTACCGCCCCTGGAAGCCGCGCGGCGGCTCAAGGCCCAGGGCGCGGTGCTGGCCGTGGCGCACCCCTTCGACACCTGGCGGCAGGGCTTTCGGGCCGAGACTTTGGCCCAGCTCGCGCCCCTGCTCGACGCGGTGGAAGGCTTCAACGCCCGCACCCGCAAACCCGGGGCCAACGCTGCAGCCCAGGCCTGGGCCCAGGCCCACGGCCTGCCCATCGTCTCGGGCTCCGACGCGCATCTGGCCGCGGAAGTGGGCCTGGCCGCCACCCAACTGCCGCCCTTCACCACCCCGGAGGAACTGCGCGCCGCGTTGGCCCACGCCCGGCCCACCCCGCGAGCCTCGGGCTGGTGGGTCAATGTGGGTTCCCGCTGGGCCACCCTGCTGCACCGCTTAGGCTGGCGCTGCCCCTGAAGCCGCGGAACCCGCTGGCTCGGCCGCGTCACACGCGGCCAGGGCCTGCTGCAACGCCTGCCGCACCTGGGGGTGCGTCTCCGCGTCCAGCGCGGCTTGCAGCGCCTCACACGCCTCTGGCCCCCCAAGGCGGCCCAAGGCCCACGCGGCGTGTTCCCGCACCAAGGGCTCCTCGTCGCGCAACGCGGCGGCCAAAACCGGCACGGCCCGGGGGTCCCGGCTGTTGCCCAGGGCCACGGCCACATTGCGCAAATAGCCCCGCCGCTTGGCCCGTTTGACCGGGCTGCCCTTGAATTTGCGCCGAAACGCCTCGGGGGTCAGGCGCATCTCGGCCAGCAAATCGGGGAAAGGCACCCCCGGCCGCGGCGCGAAAGCCGGGTCGCCGGCGGGCGGGGCAAAACGCCGGTTCCACGGGCACACCATCTGGCACACATCGCAGCCAAAGACCCACGAGCCCAGCTGCGGCCGCAGCGCCTCGGGGATGGGCCCTTTGTTCTCAATGGTCAAATACGAAATACAACGCCGGGCGTCGATGGTGCGGTTGGGCAAAATGCACTGGGTGGGGCAGGCCTCGATGCAGCGGGTGCAAGTGCCGCAATGGTCCGTCGTGAAGGGCGGGTCGGGCGGCAGCGGTAGGCCCAGGAGAATCTCGGCCAGGAGAAAGTACGACCCCCGGCCCGGCGCGATGAGATTGCCGTTCTTGCCCACCCAGCCCAAACCGGCCCGCTGGGCCAAGTCGCGCTCCAAAATGGGGCCCGTGTCGGTGTAGTAGCGGTTGGGCACGGCCCGGCCGACGCGTTCCTCGAGAAACTGCACCAGGGCCCGCAGGCGGGGCTTGAGCACCTCGTGATAATCGTCGCCCCAGGCATAGGCCGCCACCCGGCCCCGGGGGTGGTCGTCGGGGGTTTGGGGGAAAACCTCCGGTTGGGCCGGGTAGCGCACCCCCAGCACCAGAATGCTCTTGCATTCGGGCAGAATGCGCCGCGGGTCCGCGCGGCGGGCCAGGGCCTGCTCGGTGGCCAGGTAATGCATATCGCCGTGGTACCCCGCGGCGACCCACTGGCGGTAAACCGCGAAGTGCGGCGGCGGGTCCGGCGTGGTAATGCCCACCAGCTCAAAGCCCAGGGCCCGGGCCCGGTCCTTGAGGGCGACGGCCAAAGCTTGCCAGTTCATGCCTGCCCACGCGGCTCATACAACATGAGCCACATGTGCGGCCCGCCCAGGGGTACATCGGTTTCACCCACAATGCGAAAACCCAGGCGCAAGTACAGGCTGAGATTGCGCTCGTTGGCGCTTTCCAGAAAAGCCGGCACCCCCGCGGCATCGGCCTGGGCCGTGAAGGTGGACATGAGACGGGTGCCAATGCCCCGACCCTGAAACCCGGGCTTCACGCCAATGGCGTAGGCGTAGTAATGCGGTTGCTTGGGCGGGAAGGACGCGGAGAACAAGTCGTACAGCACCCCGCGCACCAGGGTGCCCAGGCCATATTTGCGCCACAGCAGCCACACCAAAGCCGGGCCCACCGGCGCTTTGGGCTTGGGCACCCCCGCCGGGATGCCCAACAGCGCGCCCGAATGGTCGGCCATAATCCAGCTCGTGCCCGTGTCCACATAGGCGTCAATCATCTGGTCGAACGCGGTGTAGGGGAAGTCGGGATGCCGCGACATCCACAGGATGAGGGGGTCTTCGGCAAACGCGGCCCCTAAGGTTTGCACCGCCGCGTCACGATGCTCGCGCGTCAGAGGAAGAATGTCGTCGGCGTGGCGCACAGCGTGGGTCACCTGCGGTGTGGTCTGCACAGCCATGGATGTCCTCCCCGCGGGTGGGTTAGCCTAAGGTAAGCGGCAAGCTCACGCCGCTCCAGTAGAAACACCACAAGGTGGAGAGCGCGTCGTTTTCCACCAGCAAATCGCCCTGGCCCAACAGCGCGCCGATGTCGGGCAGCCAGCGCGCGTCGGGCAAATGCACCAGCGCGCGCAGCGCGCGGCGCTTTTCGTCCGCGTTGCCCTCGGTGAGGGCGCGGCGCAAAGTTTCCTGGGCCGGGGGCCCCACGGCGATGCTCAGCCCCTGGCGGGCGGCAAAGGCCAGCAGCCAGGCTTCCTCGTGCAAGGGCCGCGGGGGAACCGGCGCCAAGGGCGACGGCTCTTCCAGGGCGTCCAACACCTGCCCGGCCGCGTTGCTCACCAGCCATTCGGGGTCTTCTTCCCGCAGCTGGGCGAGCAGCTCCCGGGCCCAGGGCTCGGGCACCTGAGCCAGACCATACACCGCGGCCCGGCGCACCAGCAAGTCGTCCTCGTAAGTCGCGGCCTCGCGCAGCACCTCGTGCCCCCACACCGGGGCCAGGGCCAGGGCCTCGGCCACTTCGCGACGGGCTTCGTCGTCGTCTTCCAGCAGCCAGGCGGCCAGGGCTTCGCTCACCTTGCGGGTGTCGTAACGGGCCAGGGCCAGGAAGAGCATCCGGCGCTCCAGGGGCTGCAGGTCTTCCCGGGCCAGCATCTCTTGCAGCAGAGGCAGGGCCACCGCGTCCTTCAGCAAACCCAGGCCCACAATGGCCGCGGCCCGCACCGTGGGGTCCGCGTGTTTGAGCAGCCCGCGGAAGAAAGTGCCCAGCCGCGGGGGATGGGCTTCCACCAAAGCCGCGACCGCGCGCAGGCGTTGCGCCCAGGGCCACCCCGGGGCCTGCACCCACTTGGCCAGGGCCTGATAGACCACCTTGCCCCACCCCACCCGGGGGGCCAGGGCCACGGCCCGGGCCGCTTCCCACAAGCCGGGAAGTAAAGGCGCGCGGCCATCCCGCAGCAGCGGTTGCGCGGCCGCGCTGCCCTGGCCGTGCAAGGCCCAAAAGCCCAAGGTCCAGGTGAGCAAATGCCACCACGGGCCCCGGGGCCATTCCCCCTGGCCGTGGGCCAGCACCTGAGCGGCCAAATAAGCCTGGGCCACGGGCTGAACAAAGCCGAAGGCTCCCGGGCGATGCTGCCGCAGCAATCCGGCCTGGGAACCAGCGCGCAGGGCCTCCTGCTCGTCCCGGGCCCCCTCGGGCGCTTCCTCCGCGCGGCCCAAGGGCCACAACCGCTGGTAGGCCAAATCGGCCCAGGCGGCTTCCAGGGCGGCGGGGTCTCCCTGGGCCAGGGCGGCCATGCGGCGCACATAGCCCGCGGCCAGGGCGGCCCAATCGTGCCCCGCGGCGTCGCCGGCGCATAGCTGCCACAAGCGCCAGGTCCAATACAAGGGCGTTTGTACCCCCACGGGCGCGGCCATGAACCAGCGCAGCAACACATCGTCGGGTAAGGGCTCGCGGCCCTCCAACCGGGGAGCCACCTGGCTGTGCCAGGCTTCCAGCCAGCGGCGGGCGAACGCGGCCGCGCGCGTCTCATCCCACACCTGCAGGCCTAAGGGAACCAGGCCCAGCTCGGTGAGCGGGCCCCAGGCATCGGGCGCAGCCGCCACCACCAGCCGCAGATTGGGGTATACCTTGTGAACCTGCTCCAGGAAAGCCACCACCCGCGGCCGCCGCGCAGGGGGCACCTCGTCCAGGCCATCCACCAGCAGCACGGCCTTGCCCTTGCGCGCGTCTCGCTGCCAGCGTTCCACCAGCAAAGCCGCCTCGGCCTGAGGCAGGCCCTGGCTCAGCGCCTGCCACACAGGGGCCAACGGGTCCTCCTCGGGGGGTGGCAGCGCGAGCGCGTCCACATGCACCCACCAGGGCCACAGCCCGGCCAGGTCGCCCAGGTTGGGGTCGTTGGGTTTGGCCTGCAACATGCGCAAGGCCAGCCAGGCCAGGGCCACAGTCTTGCCGCTGCCCGCCGGCCCCACCAGCAACACCGACGCACCCTGGGCCAGCGCCTGAGGCAGGGTCAGGGTAGGCGTCCGATACGCGCTCGCCAGCACGGGCGCGTCGGGCGAAAAGGGCCATTCCTGATGCACTTGCGAGACCAGGGGGCTTTCGTCGGGGGGAACCAGGGACGGCCAGGGCAGCACCCGGGGCTCCAGCACGATGTCTTCCAGGGGGAAGAGGGGCGCGGCCACATGCAGGTGTTGCAAACGCCGCAGCCAGAGGTAACGCCAGCGCCGACGGGCGATTTTGAGGCGGTTCTCGGCCCGCAGTTCGTGGCGGCGGGCCCATTGGGCCTTCCAATGGTCGATGCTCTGGCGCACCAGGCGGGCGGCCAGGGTAGCGGCGATGCCGCTGACGAAACCGACGAGGAACCAAAACCAGTTGAAGGAAGGCCAGCGCATGGTTCGCTCAGTCCAAAGGGTACAAAATGCGGCCGCAGGAAGGGCAGAACACCAGCTGGTCCACGGCCTGCCGCGCTCGCTGCACCACCGCGCTGCTCAGGCTGGCGCCGCAGGTCAGGCAGGTGCCCTCGCGCATGCCGCTCACCGCGATGCCGCGCTTGCGGCCGCGCAGGTGGTCGTATTGGGCCTGGGCCTCGGGCGGCAAGGCAGCCCACAGCTCGGCCCGCCGCGCCTCGCCGTCGCGCAGTTCGGCTTCCACCGCGGCCAGTTCTTGTTGCATTTGGGCGCGGCGGCTTTCCCAGGCAGCTTGAGCCTGCTGCAGAGCCTGTTGGGCCGCCTGCCGCGCGTCGTCGGCTTCCTCCAGGGCCAGCAAAAGCCGCACGGCTTCCTCGTCCGCGGCGTCCAGGCGGCGGCGCAGGCTTTGCACTTCCTGCTGTAGGGCCTGCAGCTCTTTGGGGTTGGTCACCTCGCCGCTGTAGAGGCGGGCCTCTTCGCGGCGCAGTTTATCGCGCAGGCGCTGGCTTTGGGCCTCGGCCCGGCGGAAGGCGGCCTCCGCGTCGCGCCAGGCCTGGGTGGCGGCCTCCAGCTGCTCCTGGGCCCGGGCCACGGTGAGGTCGTTCTCCAGGTCCCAGCGCAGGGCGTCCCGTCGGCCGCGTAGCGCGTCCAGCCGGCTGTCCAGCTGCTGCAGGCGGTAGAGCCGGGCGGCCAACCGGGTCATCGGCCGGCCTCCTGGGGGGTGCGGCTATGCACGCCGCCGCGCCTGGCGGGCGAAGACGATGATGAGCACCAACAGCACGGCCAGCGCCAGCAGGCCCAGGGGGGAAGTGAGCAGCGTGTCGCCCAGGCCGGTGTCGGGCAATTCGCCGCCGCCCGAAATGGCCTGCTGGGTGGCGATGGCGGCAGCGGCAATGGCGGTGGCTGTGGCCGCGATGGAAGTGGGGTTGATGAGCGGCGTGGGCGTGCCCTGCACCTGCACCACCGGCGTAGGCGAGGCCTGGAAGACCACCGGCGTGGGGGTAGGCGGTGGTGGCGTAGGCGTCACCGTGGGCGGCATGGGGGTCGGGGTGGGGCTCATGGGCGTGGGCGAAGCCGTGGCCTGTTGCCCACCGGCCGCGCCGGCGCCTTCCCCACCGGGGGCCGGGGTGCCCACGGGACCCTGCTGGGTGGCCTGGGCCACCGCGGTGCTGGTGGCGGCGATGGCGGTGTTGGTGAGCATGATGCTGGTAGCCTGCGCGTTGACCTGGGCCGCCTGCTTGGGGCGTATGAAAAGGGCCCAGCTGCCGATGCCGCACAAGGAAAGCAGCACCAGCGCGCCCAAAGCGATGGCGATAATCATGAAGGTGCGGTCCGCCGCGGCGCCCTCTTCTTCGCCGCCTTCTTCCTCGAACAGGCCCTCTTCTTCCAGCTTATCGGTTTCGATGTCGTCCTGGCTCGCGGTGTCCAGTTCGTCGTCGTCGAACATGCCGCCAAAGTCATCATCGGGGGGGAAGCGTTCGTCTTGCATAGCGTCCTCCTGTGCGGGCGAAAGAGGTCGATAGAGCGTATTTTATCGTAAAATTTCTATGTTGACAATTGGCACCGTCACCCGTTGCCCGTTGCGTAAACGCACATCCACCACCTGAGCCTTCAGCCCGTTGGGCAGGCGCTCCCAGCGGGGGGTGGAAGACAGCAGGGCGCCCGTCTGCCCGGGGTGGAAGGGGTCCAGCACCCGGACATTCTGGCCGGGCAGCAGGGGCTCGCCCGGGCGCACCATCTCGGCCTGGGAGATGTGCGGCAGGTCCAGCATGACACACGGGCGGGCGCCGTGCACCTGGTCCCACGGTTCGGCCAGCACCACCGCGCTCCGGCCCTCCGCGGAGGTGAGCAGGCGGAAGGCCTCCTCGCTCATGGGCGTGGGGCCGAAGCCATCGGTCACCAGCACGGGGAACGAGGCCTCGCGGGCGGCTTCCAAACAAGCGTGGGAGAGGCCGCCGACGATGAGCCCGCGGAAGGAAAGCTCCTCGGCCCGGGCCAGGACCTTGGGGTTGACGCAATATCCGGCCACGCCCACCACGCCCCGGTGCTCCAGGCCCAGGTCGTCTTCGTCCACGGGACTGTTGCGGCGGGCGGTGAGGGGGCGCAACAGGCCGGCTGCGACCTGGCCGTTGCCCCACACCCCTTCGATGTAGGAACCCTCGGCGCGGATGACCGCGCCCCACGGCTCGAGCACCCGGGCCACCAGCCCATTGAGCCCGGCCCGCACTTCATCCCATTCGATGCCCACCCGCAAGAGCAACCGCCCCCGGGCATCCACACCCATGACCCGGCCTCGCTGGGGGGCGGTGACCCGTCGGCGAACCAGGCCCCGCCGCCATTCGGCCAGAATGTCGCCCTTTTCCACCCGGTCCCGGGCCCGCACCTTGATGGCCTGCCGCACCTGTTTGGGGGAAAGGCCCAACGCGCGGGCCAGGTCGAGGATGAGCACCCGATGGCGCTTCGGGGTGGCCGCGATGACCTCGGCAAAGGTCACTTCGCGGCCCTCGGCCACCCGCACCTGACCGGGCCGCGGCAGCCGGCGTTCGCGTTCCACGCGGGCCAGGGGCATGATGTGGCACACCGGCCGCGCCGGGCCCGGGGTGAGTTCCTGCGTGCCTTGGGTCATGCGCGCACCTCCTGGGTCAAACGACGCAGGGCCTGGCGATGGGCCTGCCATTGGGCGCGGCGGGCTTCCACATCCGCGGGCGGTTGCCAGGGCCGTCCGCGGCCATCGAGTACCACCCCCAACAGGCTGCCCATGACCTCCCGCTGCAACGGCTCGCCCGGCCCGGCACCCACATCCACACCCCGCTGCGGCTGCACCGTCAAGGCCGCCCGGCGGCCGGGGGCCAAGGGCAGGCGCACCAGCTGCCCCGCGTGCAGCGTTCGGCTCACCGCTTCGCCGTGGGGGTACGCCAGGGTGACCTGGGCCACAGCCGCGCCCTCACGACGCTGGCCCCGCCAGGAGGGCGACAGCACCGTGGCCAGGGGGCTGAAAGGTGCGGAGCCCACCACCTGGACGACCACATATTCGTTGATTTCGGCCAGCACGCCCAACACGCCGGCCATTTGGGCGTAATCCACCACCACGGTGGTCAGACCGCGAGGCTGCACCCCATCCAACAGGGTGAGGAGCGCGCGCTGGGGTTCGGGCGCGGCCGAAAGCACGCCCCCCGAAGCCAGCAAGAAATCCACCTGCGGGGTGGAACCCACGGTGTGACGCACCACCTGCTGCAGCAGCGTCCGGGCCAGGGTTTCCTCCAAATCCACCCCGGCTTCCTCCACCGGCAGGGTGAAGGGGTGCCAGCGCTTCCAGTGCACGAAGTCGGCCACCCGCATTCCCTGGGGGCCTAAGGTTTCCATGGGGGCCCAGGCTTCCACCTGGCGGATGAAGGCGGCCTGCGTTTCCCAGGGGGCCAGTCCGGGCCCCAGGCCCCACGGCAGGGTGCGCTGCTCGGCCCCGTCGAGGGTTCCCCACAGCACGGTGGTGTAAGCCGCGCCCAAATCGACGGCCAGGGAGACGCCCCCCGGCGCATAGAGGCGCTGCAAATAGCGGGCCAGACGGCCAAAGCCCAAAGCCGAAAGGGCAAAACGCCCTTTGGTCAGCACATGCAAATCTTCCAGACCGGGCGTGCGGGCGGCCCACAACAGGCGGAAGATGTCCAGAAAGGCTTCCCGGGCCGGGGCGATGTTTTCTTGCGTAATGGAAGGCCGCACATTAGGGGCCAGACGCACTTCGTAATGCGCGCCCAGGCGCTTTTGCACCCCTTCGGCCAGGGCCTGGTTGCCCACGAAGAGAATCCAGGGGCGCTGCACCAGGGGCCACAGCCGCGCGGCCCAAAGCAACAGGTCAATATGGGCGGTCACGGCCTGCCGCGCGCCCCGGTCCGTGCCCCCGGCCAGGATGATGATGTCGGGGTAGGATTCCACCAGACGCTGCACTTGTTCTTCCAGGGTGGCCGCGTCGGTGGCGGTGAAGGTGGCCACCACATCCACATACGCGCCGGTGACCACCCGCCGGGCGCTGGCCACCGACAGTTCGGGCAGCACGCCCATGATGACCACCCGCAACGGCCGGCCGCACGATACGGTGCCCACCACCGCGTCCACGCCTTCGCCGGTGGCCGAAGTGGGCACGATGAGCGCGCCGTCTTCGTCCAGCAGGCGCATCCCCGAAAGGCGCTGCAAATCTTCGATGGCCTGTTCCACAGCCAAAAGTGCGTCGTGACTGGGCGGACCGGCGCTGCTGGGCGCTTGCCCCACCGCGATGAGCCGGTACTGGCCTTCCACACTATCAAAAAGGAAGGCGCGGGTGAAGGCCGTGCCTACATCCAGGGCCAGGAAGACATCGGTTTCCACCAGAGAAGCGGGCATAAGGTCCTCGAACGCGAGAAGATGTCGGCCTCATTGGCCGAAGATGAGAAAGTGCAACAGCCGCCCCAAGGCGACCACTCGTTCGCCCAACAGGAACAGAGCCGTGCGATAGACGGCCACGAACACCGCAGCCAGCGCCAGGCCCAGGAACACCTGCCCCACCTGGCGGGTGATGTCCAGGGCGCGCCGCCCCCAGCGGGCCCGAGGGCGACCGAACTGGAAGGAGACCAGCACCGCCGCGGTGACCAGCACGCCCACCAGGTGTTCCAGAAAGCCCTGCGCACCCCAGCCCTGGGTAGCCGCCCGGCTGAGCGGGAGCAATGTGCCCCGGGCCGCGCCGCCCAACAGCACCGCGGCCGACACGCCAGTGAGCACTGCCAGGCTGAGGCCGCTCAACCGGCGCCCCACACGGCCCACGGGCTGCAGCCACAACAGCAGGGCCAGGAGCAGCGCCACCCAGGCCGGCCACAGGCCCTGCAGCGCTGCGCTGCCCACCCGCTGCACGAACACCTGCCGCACCACCACCGCGGCCAGAAAGCCACCGGCTGCGCCCATGAACGCGTAGGCCATCAGCCGAAACACATCGTGACTGCCGAAGAGCACATAGCTCAGCAGCCCCGCGGTGATGAGCAGGGCCAACCCTTCGCCAATCCACTGCGCCAACGAGAGCGGAATACCCATGGCCTCCGTCCTATTTCTGGCGTCGCCGGGCCACCCGCTGCAGCCCGTATGCGCCGGCCGTAGCCACCAGCATGAGCACGCCGCCCAGCACCCACAAGGCCTGATAGCGTTGCCACAGGCGCTGGGTGGACTCGGTGGGCAACCCCAAGGCCTGGCGGTAGGCCAACGCACCTTCCACGCCGAGCACCGCGCCCCGCACGCCCGGCGTGGCCAGATACGGCAGCAGCCACGGCTCGACCTGGCTGCTGCTCACAAAAACCAACCCTGAGGAACCCGACAGGGCCGGGCCGGCCTGTTCCACCCACAAGCGTGCGGTTTCGGGGTTGTCGGTAATCACCACCACCAGCGCGGTTTGCGGCAATCCCTGCACCCCCCGCCAGGCCGTCAGGGCCTCGGGTGGCCAGGGCCGTCCGCCGGCCAGGGCATAGGGCAGGGCGCGCTGCAGCTGCGCCATCAGGGTCACCCCGCCGGGCACGAAGCCCACCGGGTGCCAGGTTGCACCCTCGGGCCCGGGGAACAGCCCCACGCCCCACGGCACGGTGCTGATTTCCACCCCTTGCACGCCTTTGCGGCCCAAATGGGTGAAAACGGCCTCGACCGCGGGCCGCAGCTCGGGCACCGTGGCCCACGAAGCATCGGCCACCACCAGCACGGGGGCCTGCGGCGGCAGCGCCTCGATGGCCTGAAACGCAGCCTGCCAGGCAGGATGCGGCGCGGGCGTGGTGCGGGCACCCCAGGAGGTGTAGACCACCAGCGCGGCCACCACCATCAGGGCCAGGGCCACCAGGGCCCGCAGCCAGCCAAACCGCAAGGTGCGCCACGCGGCCCCCAAATCGCGCGGCCGCTTTTCGTCCTGCAGCAGCTCTTGCAGCCACTGGGCCCGCTGCTCCTGGCGGCGGGTCAGCCGCAAGGTGAGGGGCGCACGACTGCGCACCTGCGGGCGGGCCACCTCGGGCACCGCGGGCAACACATCGGGAATGCCCACCAGGGCCTCGGGGGCTTCCTCATCGCCTTCGCCGCGGGAGAGGATTTCGTCCACCACCGAGGCCGAAGGCGGCGGCCCCGCGGCGCCTGGCGCGGCCTGGCGCAGCCATTCGGGCACCTGCGCCTGCTCCAAGTCGGGGGCAGCTTCTTCCTCGGTTGCGGGCGAGGGCTCTTCCAGTAACAAATCCTCAGGGGGGGCCGCGGGCTCCCCTTCGCTCTCGCCGAGCAGGGCTTCCAATTCTTCCACCGAAAGGGCCAGTTCGCCGGTCTGCCGCGGGGCAGGCCGCTCCTCTTCGGGCGCGGCCTGGGGTTCGGGGGCCGGGGGCGTCGCGGAGGCTTCAGGTTGCGCTTCGAATTCCGCGGGCACTTCAATGTTCTCGGCCAGGTTGGCGGTCTCCTGGTCCAGCCACGGCGGCAGCCAGCCCGTCTCGGGTTGCTCGCGCGCGGCTTCGCCTTCGTCGGCCGCGGCTTCGGCCTGCGGGGCTTCCAAGTCGCCCGTGCCCGCGCCCAGCCACGGCGGGACCCACTCGGCCGGGCCCTCCGCGGCGGCCTCGGGATGCCCTTCGCCTTCGTCGGCCGCGGGTTCGGCCTGCGGGGCTTCCAAGTCGCCCGTGCCCGTGCCCAGCCACGGCGGCACCCACTCGGCCGGGCTCTCCGCGGCGGCCTCGGGCTGGGCTGCGCCTTCGTCGGCCGCGGCTTCGGCCTGCGGGGCTTCTAAGTCGCCCGAACCCAGCCACGGCGGGACCCACTCGGCCGGGCCCTCCGCGGCGGCCTCGGGCTGGGCTGCGCCTTCGTCGGCCGCGGGTTCGGCCTGCGGGGCTTCCAAGTCGCCCGTGCCCGTGCCCAACCACGGCGGGACCCACTCGGCCGGGCCCCCCGCGGCGGCTTCGGGCTGCCCTTCGCCTTCGTCGGTCGCGGGTTCGGCCTGCGGGGCTTCCAAGTCACCCGTGCCCGTGCCCAGCCACGGCGGCACCCACTCGGCCGGGCCCTCCGCGGCGGCTTCGGGCTGGGCTGCGCCTTCGTCGGCCGCGGCTTCGGCCTCGGGGCCCACCCAGGCGTGCAGGCGCGCGTCCAGGGGCGCGGACTCGGGCGCGGGGGCTTCTTCGCCTTCGGCCCCGGTGGGCTCCCAATCTTCTTCGTCGGCCGCCTCGCCTTCAGAAGTGGCAAAAAAGCCCCGCAACCAGGCCGTGTCGTCGGTGCTGGGCGGGCGTTCACGGCCCTCGGGCTCGGGTTCCTCGAACCACGAAGTGCTAAACGCGGCTTCGTCCCCGGCGGTGGGTTCCGCCCCCACAAAGGTCAACCGCGCGCCGCAGTGCTGACACACTTCAGCATCAGGCGGGTTGGGGCGTCCGCACATGGGACAGCGTCGTTCGTCGGCCATAGCGCACATCCTGCGGGTTATTCGTCTTCATAGGGCCGGTCCGCGGCCCACAGCAGCCGCCAGGCCGTGGTGATGAGGCCCAAAGCCAGGCCCAGCAGCAGCCCGCGCAACGCGGGCACCACCAGCCAGCGTTCCAAAGTGCTCACGGCCTGGGCCACCTGGGGGCGGCCGGTGAAAAAGCGCACCGCGTCCGCGGCCAAAAAGAGCACGACCCCCACGGCGAAGGACCAGGCCAACGGGTCCCGGCGGTGCTGCAAGAGCCACAGGCCGCGATAGGTGAGCACCACACCGGCCACGGCAAACAGGCTGACCGCGGCCGGGATGAGACCGTATTCCAGCAGCCAGCGGGTCCAGGTCCCCCCGGGGCCCTGCAACAAAGTGACGACAAAAGTGAGCACCAGAGTCAGAATGAGCACCGCGCGAGCCGGCCAATCGCCGCGGCGACGGATGAGGCCGCGCCAGTGATGTTGCGCCATGTAATGCAGGCCCAGCACCCAAGCCGCGGCCACCAACACCGCGGCCCAGTCGTAAAAGACCCACTGCAGGGCAGCCAGGGGCCCCAGGGGGAAGAAATACATCAGCAGGGCCAGCAGCCCCACACCCAAGGCCAGCGAGATTCGCAACAAACGCATGGCGTTTCCCTAAGGGGCGCAAAGCGCGAGATGGGTGACAAGATTATAACATAAACGCGCCCTTTCGGGGCACGAACAACCCCGTGCTCCAGGGCTTTTTCTTTTTCTAACACCAACGGCGTCGACGACACCGAATTTAAATTTCACACGGCGACACAGAGAACACAGAGAGAATAACTTTTCCCGTTTCTCCGTGTTCCCCGTGCCTCTGTGTGATTTTATTCGTCCTTGGAAAAGCCCTGCCCCGTGCCCGGCCCGGAATTCACCCGGGCGCGTGGACGAGGAAGACATCCTCCAGGGTGGGCGCGGTGGCTTCGACCCGGGGGCGAGGCCAGCCGCGGGCCCGGGCGATGTGCGCCAATGCCCGGCTGACTTGGCGCGCGCTTCCGGGCTGCACCCACAAATGCAGCCGGTCGCCAAAAAGCTGGGCCGCGTGCACGGCGTCCAGTTCCACGGCGGCCGCGCGCCACTCGCGCAGCGGTTCCCCCTGCAACCGCAGCACCTGATAGGGGAAACGCGCCCGCAGGGCTTCGGGAGTGCCCTCCATGAACAGGCGGCCTTGCTGCAGAAAGCCCACCCGGTGCCCCCGGGCCGCCTCGTCCAAATACGAAGTGGTCACCAGCGCGGCCATGTTTTCTTCGTGAGCCAGGCGCAAAATCAGCTGCCAGAATTCCTGCCGGGTGATGGGGTCCACGCCGTTGGTGGGTTCATCGAGCAGCAGCACCCGGGGGGTGTGCACCAGAGCCGTGGCCAGGCCCAGCTTTTGCTTCATGCCGCCCGAAAGATGCCCGGCCCGACGGTGCACAAAGGGCGCCAGGCCCACGAAGCGCAAAATTTCCATGCTGCGGTGGAACCACTGCTGCCGGGGCACGCCGCGCACTTCGGCGAAAAAGCGCAGGTTTTCCAGCACGGTGAGGTCTTCGTAAAGGGAAAAGCGCTGGGACAGATAGCCCAGTTCGTCCCGGGCCCGGTCGGGCATGCGTTGTACATCGTGGCCCCAAATGCGCACTTCGCCGGCGTCGGGTTCCAACACCCCACACAGCAGGCGCAGGGTAGTGGTTTTGCCCGCGCCGTCGGGCCCGACCAGGACATAAATCTCACCGGGCCGCACCTGCAGGGTCAGGTCGCGCACGGCTTCCACCGGGCCGAAGGCTTTGCGCAGGTTACGGGCCTCCAAAGCCCAGCGCGGTGCGGTCATGGTTCGGCCTCCGCGGGGGCATCGCGGCGGGCGACGGGCCAGGCCGGGTCCAGGCGTTGCCGCACCTGGGCTTCGAGCCGGTCGAGCAGGGCTTCGGCTTGCTGGCGCGAAGGCGCTTTGGCCGTCAGGCGCAGGGTCACCCGGCCGGGCTTGGCCATGAGGCCTAAGGTGGGGTTGGCCTGGGCTTCCAGGTCCCGCACCCGGGCGTCGATTTCGGCCTCGGGCACGCCTTCCACCACCAGGTGCCGCACCCGCAGCACGCCGCTCTGGGGGAAGCGCTGCCGCAGATAGGGCCGCACGGTTTGGGTGAACATGGCTTCCATTTCACGCGGCACGCCGGGCAGGGTGATGACGATGCCCTGTTCGGTTTCGACGATGAAGCCCGGCGCGGTGCCCACAGGATTGGGAATGAGGCGCGCGCCCTGGGGCACATAGGCCTGTTGCCGCGCGTTGTCGCCCACGGGGCACTCGCGGGCCGCGTAGCGTTCCTGCACCATGCGCCAGGCCTGGGGCGAAAACACCAGGGGCCGGTCTACGGCCTGGGCAATGGCCCGCCGGGTGGGGTCGTCGACGGTGGGGCCCAACCCGCCGGTGGTGATGACCACATCGGCCCGGGCCAGGGCCTCGCGCACGGCCTGGGCGATGCGCTGGGGATTGTCGCCCACGGTGGTCATGCGATACAGATCCAGGCCCACCTCCCGCAGGCCGCGAGCCAAAAAGGCCGAGTTGGTGTCGACGATTTCACCCAAAAGCAATTCGGTACCGATGGTGACGATTTCTGCCGTTGGCAAGGGAGGCCTCCTGGGAGAAGTTGGAAGTTGGAAGTTTGGAAGTTGGAGGTTGGAAGTTGGAGGTTAGCGGTTGGTGGTTGGCGGTTGGTGGTTGAGGGGCTAAGGGGAACGCCAGGGCGCGCCGGCGGGGGGATAGAGCAGCATGTCGCAGCGCCGCCATTGGCCATCGATGTTCACCTGGTGGATGGGATAACCGTGCTGCGTTCCATCGTCGATGACGACCTGCCGGGTGGGGTAGGCCTGCAACACCCGGGCCTTCAGGCGCAGCCAGGCCTGCTCGCCCTGCATCCGCTCGGCCACCCAAAAGCGCCAGTCGGGCCGGGCCTCGTCCATGCCCAGGCCATAGGGCACATAACCCTCGCGCAGTTCCACGATGTAGCAGGCGATGACCGCGCCTAAGTGCTGGCGTACCTCCTCGGCAATGGCCGGGTCGTCTAAGGCCCGCTCCAGGGGAGCCCAACGCCCGGGCCCCAGCTCCTCGGAAACGACCAGGTAGAAGGTATCCACATCCAGGGGCCGAGCCGCCCGGCGCAAGTTGCGCCGCACGATGAAATCCGCGGGGCCCAAAACAGCATAGGTGGCCGTCATGCCCAGCAGCAACAGCAAGGCCCAACGGGGCCAGCGATGCGGCGCGGGGCGCAGCCATTCCCACAGCACGCCCAACAACACGAGGGCCAACCAGGCCATGAACACCGCGACCAACAGGCGGGTGGCGGTCCAGGCGTAAGTTTGCACATACAGGCCCAGGCGATAGGCCGCGGAGGCCAGCAAAAGCAGCACTTCCAGCACCAGCACTCCGCCCAGCGCCTGCACCCAGCGCCCGCCGCGGCCCTCGGGCGCCCGGCGCAGCGCGTCCAGAACCATGAGCAGCAGCCAGGTGAGCACCGCGACCACCACCAGCTGGCCAAAGCCTTCGCGCGCGTACTCGGCGTGGGTGAGGCCATAGGCCTGCAGCGCGGCGTCGTCGGCGAAGAGGAAACGGGCCTGCACGGCCAGGAAGGCGGCGAAGAGGGTCGCCACGCCCCCCAGTACCACGGCCACGCTCACCGCCGGCAGCGCGCCATGGCCCATGCCCTGGGGTCGGGGGCGGCTGTACCAGGCCACTGCGGCCAGGGCCAGCCACCACCAGGCAAAAAACGCGGTCCACACCAGGCGGGCCAGCCAGCGCCACAGGGTTTCCCAGGCGAAGAAGCGCTCCCACCAGCGGGCGAAGACGGGGTCGGCCGTGGCCAAAATGGGCACGAAGCACAGCAGCACGGGCAGCAGCAACACCAGGCCCAGGGCCACGGCCTTCCAGGCACGGTGGAGGGTGACACCCCGCAGCACCTCGCGCAACGCCTCCACGGGCCCCCGCAGCCAGGCCACGAAGCCTTCGCCCAGCCTGAGCAG
>Ga0256833_1001573_pt1 | contig 16662 bp, 17 predicted proteins | sample 356284metaG_FD_190535 | JGI IMG/M metagenome (GOLD analysis project Ga0256833, IMG submission 190535) | Hydrothermal vent microbial communities from Mid Atlantic Ridge, Atlantic Ocean - 356-284 | ecosystem: Environmental > Aquatic > Marine > Hydrothermal vents | place: Atlantic Ocean: Mid...
AAATATTGAACTGATGCGTTTTCAGCGGGCTTTGGAAGGTGAAATTGCCCGCACTATCATGACCATTCAGAATGTCAAATCCGCACGGGTGTTGCTGGCCCTGCCCAAACAATCCGTTTTTGTCCGGCAACGTAAAAAGCCCAGTGCGTCAGTGGTATTGGTATTGTATCCGGGCCGAACGCTGGAAAAACAGCAGGTTGAGGCCATTGTGCATCTGGTTGCCTCCAGTGTGCCGATGCTGGAAGCCGGACAGGTGACCATTGTTGATCAGAAAGGCCGTTTGCTGAACAGTAAAAACTCGACAGAAGGCATGTATTTAACCTCGAAACAATATGAATACAAACGCGATGTCGAGCAGCATTTAATGCAGAGTATTGAAAATATCCTGATTCCGGTCGTCGGCCGAGAAGGTTTGCAAACTCAGGTGTCGGCCGACGTGGATTTTACCGTTACGGAAAAAACCCAGGAAATGTTCAATCCGGACTTGCCGGCCGTCAGAAGTGAACAGACCCAGGAAGAGGAAACCTCCTCATCGGCTGTACAAGGTGTGCCGGGCGCTCTGTCGAATCAGCCGCCGCCAACAGGTGTTGCGCCAGAAGTAGCCAGTGGTGCTGAGGCTCAATCACAGTCAAAATCCCCGACATCCATACGCAAAAGCGCCACCCGGAATTTTGAACTGGATAAAACCATTGTTCATACCCGCCTGGCAACCGGCGCATTAAAGCGATTATCCATTGCCGTTGTGGTGGATAATAAAAAAATACCGACTGAAGAAGGAGGCTTTGTCAGTCAACCTTATTCCCAGGAAGATTTGAATCAGTTATCCAACCTGGTTAAACAGGCGGTTGGTTTTGATGCCAGTCGTGGGGACCAGGTTACAGTGACTAATGTGGCTTTCAGGGACAATGCTATCGAGCCGTTACCGGAACAGCCCGTTTGGGAACAACCGTGGTTTGCAGATGCCATGAAGCAGCTGGCAGCAGTGGCGGTGGTTCTGTTCCTGGTGTTGGGTGTATTGCGGCCGGTTATGCGTGGTCTGGTAGCCCGGCATGAGGATGAAGCATTGGCAGCGGAACTGGCCAGGGTTCGTGAAGAGGCTGAGAAAATCGGCGGTGTCGTCAAATTTGATGAAAGCGGAAAACCGGTTGCCGTGCCGGTGGATGAAATCAACGAAGGCGATGACTTGGCGCTGGCTTCCGGAACAGAAGATTTACTATTGCTGGAAGCACCGCAAAGTTATGAAAAACGTCTGGAATATGTGCAGAAATTAATTGATGAAGATCCACTTCTGGTTTCAGAAGTCTTGAAAGGGTGGTTGAAAGATAATGGCTGAGGAAGCAGGAACCGAGCTTGAAGAATTAGGCCGTCAGGAACAGGCCGCTTTATTACTGCTGGCGGTTGGTCAGGACAGGGCGGCAAGCGTTTTAAAACATATGGGGCCCAAAGAAGTGCAAATTGTGGGCGCAACCATGGCGACGCTCGGGCAAATAAAACCCGAAATGGTTGACAAGGTGCTGGAAGATTTTATTACCCAGATTAAAGGTGAAACCGGTCTGGGTGTGAACTCTGATGAATACATCAAAAACATGCTGACCGATGCGCTGGGCGCTGACAAAGCGGGCAGTATTATCGACCGGATTCTGCTGGGGGCAAACAGCAAGGGTATTGAGCAGTTGAAATGGATGGACTCCCGATCAATTGCCGACCTGATTCGACTTGAACATCCACAGATTATTGCCATTATTTTATCATTACTGGATGCTGACCAGTCGGCCGAGGTTTTATCCATGTTACCGGAAAACATGCGCTCGGATATTTTAATGCGAATTGCCACATTGGAAGGCGTACAGCCTGCAGCCCTGAAAGAACTGGATGAAATGATGGAAAAACAACTGACCGGAAGCGACAGCGTCAAATCTTCAGTGGTTGGTGGTGTCGATGCTGCGGCAAATATTCTGAACTTTATTGATGGTGCAATCAGTGAAGAACTGATGGACGCCATCAATGAAAATGATCCAGAACTGGGACAGGAAATTCAGGAAAAAATGTTTGTCTTTGAAGATCTGGCATCCGTTGATGACCGGGGTATTCAAACGCTGCTGCGGGAAGTATCAACCGATCAGTTGCTGTTGGCCTTACGGGGCGTGGATGAAGCGCTTAAAGAAAAAATATTCAGCAATATGTCCAAACGGGCGGCTGAAATGTTGCGCGATGATTTGGAAGCCTCGCCACCGGTTAAATTAAGTGAAGTGGAAGCGGCACAAAAAGATATTCTGGCCATTGCCAAGAAGCTGGCTGATGCTGGAGAAATCATGTTAGGCAGCGGTGGAGGCGATGAGCTTGTCTAAATTCTCGAGATTTTCCGGAGAAGAGTTGGAACTGATTGATTCCTGGAATAATTTTGAGAATTTTTCAGATAAGGATGATTCAGGACAAGATAACAAGACCCAGCTGCTGACAGTTGAAGAAATTGAAGCAATGCAGCAGCAGGCATATCAGGAGGCGTTTGAGCAAGGACGACAGGAAGGTTTTAAACAGGGGCAGGAAGAGGGGTTCAAGCAAGGCAAGGAAGCGGGCTTTAAACAGGGGTTCGAGGAAGGCGCAAAAAAAGGCTATGACGAAAATCTCCATTTGCTGAAACAACAGGTCAGTGAGTTTGTCGCCTTGATGGAATCATTAAGCGAACCGTTTAAACAACTGGATGTAACCGTGGAAAAAGAACTGGTGAACCTGTCCATCGGCATTGCCAGTCAATTATTACGTCGGGAGCTGAAAATAGATGCTGGTCAGGTGGTTGCAGTAGTCAGGGAAACGGTGAATGCTTTGCCGGTTGCCTCACAAAAAATCATGCTTAAACTGCATCCGGAAGATGCCGAGCTGGTCAGAAAAGCCCTGAAACTGGAAGAAATGTCGCCCTCCTGGGTGATTGAGGAAGACCCGCTGCTGACCCGGGGCGGCTGTATTGTTGAAACCGGTGTGTCGCATGTCGATGCCACGGTGGAAAACCGTCTGGCGGCCATCGTCACCAAAATACTGGGCGGTGAGCGTCAGGAAGATCGTTTGGCATGATACCCGAGGCGAATCGCACAGAACACTGGTTAAAGCGACTGGAACCGTATCGAGAAAGACTGGCCGACCCGCCTGAGTTAATCGTTGAAGGACGATTATCCCGCATGGTGGGACTGACGCTGGAAGCGGAAGGTTGCCGGGCGCCGATTGGGTCACTCTGTCAGATTGAATCAAAAGATGGCAGCCGCATTGGGGCGGAAGTGGTCGGTTTTGCGGCCGGCCGTATCTTTTTAATGCCCACCGGCAGCACACACGGGCTGGAACCCGGCTGTCGGGTGATTCCATTGGGAACCAACAGTCTGGCTAATGTGGGCTTTAAGTTATTGGGACGGGTTTTAAATGGTGCCGGCCAGGCCCTGGATGAAAAAGGGCCGTTGCAGACAGATGACAAGGTCCCCTTGTCCGGCAAGACTATCAATCCGTTATCCAGAAAGCCGATACGAGAGCCTCTGGATGTAGGCGTCAGGAGCATTAATGCCTTGTTCAGTGTCGGGCGGGGCCAACGGATGGGCCTGTTTGCCGGTACCGGGGTGGGTAAAAGTGTGCTGTTGGGCATGATGACCCGTTTTACCACGGCCGATGTGGTTGTGGTCGGGCTGATTGGTGAAAGAGGGCGCGAGGTCAATGAATTTGTGCTTAAAATTCTCGGCGAGGAAGGATTGAAAAGAGCGGTGGTCGTCGCTTCTCCAGCGGATGACTCGCCGTTAATGCGGGTGCATGGTGCATTACTGGCTACCAGCATAGCGGAATATTTTCGTGATCAGGGCCTGGATGTTTTGTTGTTAATGGATTCATTGACCCGCTATGCCCAGGCCTATCGCGAAATTGCTCTGGCTATCGACGAGCCGCCCGCGACCAAGGGATATCCGCCTTCCGTATTTGCTAAGCTGCCGCAACTGGTAGAACGCGCCGGAAATGGTGATGCCGGGGGCGGCTCTATTACAGCGTTTTATACGGTGCTGGCGGAAGGAGATGATACCAATGACCCGATTGCCGATGCTGCGCGCGGGGTGCTGGATGGACATATTGTTTTGTCCAGGGATTTGGCGGAGTCCGGACACTTTCCCGCCATTGATATAGAAGCCTCCATCAGCCGAGTCATGGCAGATATTGTGGAAAAAGAACACCAGCAACTGGCCAGAGAATTACGAAAAATCTATTCGACTTATCAGCAGAATAAAGACCTGATTAGTGTCGGCGCATATCAGGCAGGTTCAGATCCCAGAATTGATTTGGCGATTGCCGTCCATCATCAGATTATGGCCTTTTTGCAACAGGATATGGATGAGGTGGTCGATTTTAATCGCAGTATTGAGGAATTGACCGCGCTTATCAAACCGCTAATTCAGGAGTCCGTCAGAAATGCGTAAATCAGCAAGAATGAAAGGCATCAGCCAGATTTATCAACAACAGGAAAAACAAGCGCTGGAAGCACTGGGGCGATGCCAGACAGAGCAGCAAAAACAGCTTGAGCAATTACAAAATCTGATGGATTATCGCCAGGAATACCAGCAGCAGTGTCAGCCGGAAAGCCAGGAAGCGGTATCCTTGTCCAAACTGCTCGAATTCAGGTCGTTTATTCATAAACTGGATAAGGCAATTGCCGACCAGCAGGCTCTGATTCAGGAAAAAGACAAAGAACTGGAAGGCTGTCGTCAAAACTGGCTGAAAAAACATCAAAAAACAGAAAGCCTTGATAAGCTGACCGATAAAGCCTTGATAGAAGAGCTTAAAATCGAACAAAAACGGGAACAGGCCGAGCAGGATAGTCGTTCATCCCGAAACGGAAGAAGTAACGGCATGGAAAATGCTTAATAGTCATTAAGTTATTGGGAGAATACTATGAATATTCAATCATCCGATTTGATTTCCCTGTTTTCAGGATTCGACGGCCTGGATAATATCCAGCAGACATTGCAGACAGACGGCGTCCTGCCGGAAGAGTTTGCACAAACCTTATTGGCTCAACTGCAACAAATACAGGCGGGCGGCGAATTGCCGGAACAGATGGCTGACCCGGCATCAGCAGGGCAGGATATTGCCAGATTAAGCGGAATGCCTTTGCCGGAAACCAGTCCGCTAGCGCAAATTGATTTGCAACAGACACTGGATAAATTGTCGCAGGTATTGAGCAAGCTGGAAACCGACAAAGAAAAACAGTCCGATAACGAACTCATTAATGGCGAGTTGACCGATGAGCTTCAGAACCTGATTCCCCAGGTGACTACGCCGGTTATTCAGCAGGCGGAAAATTTAGCCGAAAAAACCGGCCGCCTGGAAGATGAAATCAAAAGCGTGTTAACAAAATTATCAGCGCCCCCGGAGCCGCAAATATCCGCATTGCCCAAGACAGAATCAGAGCCTGAGCAGCTTTTACAGGATACAAAACCGGCATCCGCGATTGATAATAAAATGGTTCCTCTGGATATCGAGTCCAAAAAAGACCGGGCTGAATTTTTAAACCAGTTTAACCCCGAAACCAAAAACAATGATCTTAAGGCCCAGGAAGCCGCCAAGCTGACAGATAGCGATGAGTTGATGCAGAATGATAAAACAATCGCTGCGGATAAAGGACAGGCTGACAGTGGATTTAATGAGAAAAATGATAAAACGCCTGAAAAAATGGCCGATCAGCTGGCCGCATTAAACCGCAGTTTTACGCAACAGGCAAAAATAGAAATACCCACTGTGGCGCGGCCAGTCACCCATCCACAATGGGGGCAGGAGTTTTCCGACAAAGTCGTATGGATGCTCAAACAAAACACACCTTCCGCCGAACTCAATCTTAATCCGCGTAACTTAGGCCCCGTGACTGTCAGAATTGATGTCACACAAGATCAGACCAATATCAGCTTTCATACTCACCACGGTGCCGTTAAAGATGCCATCGAAGCCGCCCTGCCACGTCTGAAAGAAATGCTCAATACCCAGCAACTGAATTTAGGCGAGGTCAATGTATCCCAGAATCAGTCAGAACAAAAACAGGATCAACGCTTCACTCAGACATCCGCCGACAGCCAGCACCCGCATTCTGGAAACAGCAACCCGGATGACACTGAACTGGCTGAAGGACAGCCGGTTTCAGTTGCAGAAGAAATAGAAGCCGGCAGAGCCATTGCCAGCCAGGGGATATTAAGTATTTTTGCTTGAGAGAATGGATATTAACTGATGTTACGCGGCGGCTCTTTAATTTCATTTCCATGATCCAGGCCATCTCTGGTCTCTGCCTTTTATCGACACAGAGATCACAGAGCGCACAGAGTTATAATTTATATCGTTTAATGCCATCCTTGCTACACGGCTTCATTCTCTGTGTCTGTATGAGGAATGAGGGAAAAGTCACTGCGTAACATCAGATCAGTTATTTAAAATAGGCAATAAAGAGCCGGGAAAAGGCGTCACCTGGTCTTTAATGCCCTTACCATCACGAACGGTAATCTGTTTATAGCCATAATCAATGTCCTGAACCCTTAAACGCACCCCTTCGGTAATCCTCAGGCCACTGCCATACAGCAATTTGACTACCAGCTCAGGTGTACCCTGCATAAACTGCAGGACTAACTTGACTTCATCTCGCGTCAAAACAACCGGAATACGTTTTTCCTTGCGCATTTTAGCCGATTCAATCCCCTCAACCGGACAATCAAGAATACGGCGATATAAAAAAATCAGCGCATTAAAGGCCAGATTTTGCGTAGAAGCCGCTACATTGGCTTTAACCGCAAGATACGTCAGAAAAGCCTCAATCTTGTTTTTAGGCGTAACCAGTAATACATTTCTGTCCTGAATATGGTGGAATTTGATAAACCGGCTAATCCAGCCACAATACGCTTTTTCCGTGTGAATGGAAAAATGTAAACGCCGCATAACATCAAGAATTTCGCCAAGTAGCGTTTTTTTAGAAGCCTGAGTTGACATGGATAAAAAAAGTAATTAAGGTGCTGACTAGAATCTGATTTGATTCCTGTTTTTACAGATAATATCGAATATCAGGGATTATAGACAGGATAATTTTTTAACCATGCAACTTTTCCTGAATGTTATGTGAGTACCGTCGAATATGTAGGAATGGTTGCTTGAGAATAATATGTTATAAGGCAAATGAACGTGCGTAAATTTTAAATTTATTCCTATTATTCTATTTCTACTCGCCATCCTGCAAAGTGGATGTAATGATGTCATTTCAATCGATAGTGCTTCATTCAAAAAGCTTTGGAATGACTCAATAAATAATTCTTCGGTTTCATGGTGGTATCTTGGCGAATCAGATAACCAATATTATGTGGCCGAAAAATGGCCTACCAAAAAAACTACTTATAGTATTTCCAAAAAGAATTTAGCATTTGAAGGAATCTCGCCATTTGAATTTGCTTCTGGTAACAAACCAATAAATCTAAAGAATGAAAATATTTTATTTAAGTGACCTGCCTTATAACAAATCGCTCGTTCGGGCGCAAACTACGCTGCGCTTCGTTTGCGCCGCACAGCTTTATCGTTATGTCCTCAAAATTTTGGTGCTATATGAACGTTAAAATTTTTATTTATTGTATTTTATTTTTTCCTACAACTATTTTGGCGCACTTTGATATAAGTTGGGAAGAATTTATTAGTAATACAGACCTTATTGTTAAAGGAATGATGGGTGAAAAACGGATAGTATTTGATGATGAAGGTTATTTTTCTGGTTATGAAGGCACTATTGACATTGTTGATGTAATTGATTTCAAAAATAAATACCCATACTTTACAAAAAAAAAGATAGATATAGGCGGTTTAGAATACTCAAATGAATTAGGCACAGTTGGATACTTTTTTATTCATCACCAAAAAGGAAAGTGGGTTCTTGCAGAAAGGTCGGCAGCAATATGGTTAATTGAAAAACCTACTGATATAAAAGGTAAGAAATATGAAAATGGAGACACAAAAAAATTAAAAGTTTTTTATCGATTTTTATACAATATTCCTAATGATCTTTATGCCGATCATATTAATGATCAAGGAAATAAAATATTAATTTTTACTGAAGAGAAATTAATTAACTATTTTCGAAATTAGAGTTACCTCAATTCGTATAATAGGCACATAACAAAAAATTCCAGTCGACCGCTGGCAGCACAGTTTTTTTTAGAGGTCAGTGCGTTTGCAGAGTTCATCGTATATCTGCCAGTGGCCACTGAATTTGGCGTTATTATACTTTTTCAAAAATCTAACCACTTAGGAGATAATCGTGAGGCTACTATTAGCAATATTCTTACCATTCGTTGTATTTTTCACCATCAAAAAACCTATTTCTGGCGTTATTTGCTTGTTATTACAAATAACTTTAATAGGCTGGATTCCAGCCGCAATCTGGGCTGTTTATTCAACAGGCCAATATAAAACAGATCAAAAAATCAAAAAAGCACTTGGTGATACTAAAGTATAAAGAAGCTTAGTATAGGTGTTATACTTTTCATGTTAATATTTACGGAGAAATAATGAACAAAAGTACATTAGTAATATTAGGGGCTGTTCTTTTAGGAGGGTGCGCCTCATCAGGAACGCAATCTTTGAAAACAAATGATTTGCGAGAATGTGCTCAAAATTTTACCTACAATGGTAGTTTTTTAGCTGGGCGCACTTATAAGTCATCTGTATTTATAAAAGGTGTTTCTAAGAAAAAAGCAATGCAACGAGCCACTCGATATACAATTAACGATGGCTGGTCAATTACAAATACTGACCAAAGCCTCGGTATTATAAGTGCTTCACAAACTGTTAGTTACGGACAGGGTAAAACTGCCCCTTTAAATATTGGTATTGAATCTAAAAATAATGGCGTTAATGTTTCAATGACTTATTCCACTTCTGGTGGAGTGACTTCACCATTAGAATCAATTAAAGATCACTTTTGTTCTACAATGGAAGCTGTTGCAGGAAAATAAGTATAACAATCACATGCACTCAAGACCCCAGTAAGCGTCTTGTTTTTTGCTGTCGCAAAAAACCTGCCCCTCACTGGGTCTGGTGATGTGGGCGTTATGTTTTTAATGAACGACTCGTATATTATAATGAATGGAGAAAATTATGTGACAAATCAAAACAATAATTGTATTGGCAATTATCAGCCTAATTTCTGTTGGTTGTGCAGATGATGGGGAACGTTACCTAGGAAAATGGGCTGGCCTTAGGAGAGATAATAGTTCTGTTGCAAAAGATTTTAATGGAGTTGTCATTAATTCTCTTGAGATTGACAGGAATGGAAATAAATCCTTTAATATCATAAAAAGAGGTAGAGCAATTCCTGCTACTCTTAATGAATCTGGAATTTTAGAATCTCATGGTGGACTAAAAACGTATTCTTTTATTGAGAAATCAGGAAATTTAACTGATGGTCATCTTTTTTATGTTCGTCAATAAATTATTTACACCGTAAACAATCGAAGCAAAATACAACGAATATTTTTAAAACAAGTGCTTACATGTTTAACAGACAAAGGAGATAATAAGTGAGCGGAACCTATGAAATGGTTATTAATAATACAAAAAAAATTGAAACCCTTTTAGAAGAAAGGCTTGGTGCCGAAGGCAGAGGTTTGCATGAGAAATCTGAATCAGTGGAAGAGTTGCTTGAAGAAGAAATTATTAAAAAAATACACCGCATTGCAAGAATAAGAAACAAACTTATGCATGAGGATGGTTTTAAACTTTCTAGTACTACTCAGTTTGAAGATTATAGTAAGGATGTGATTTATTATTTATCAACAACAAAATTTAACAACAGTGCCAAGAAAAAGCTATCAAAATCAGAAAAAAGTAAAACCATCAATCGTGTAGAGTGTCAGTCATGTGGCTCAAAATCAATACCAAAGTTGTATATAAAACGAGGTAGTTTACTATTTCGAGAGAAAAAAAGGCATATTTGCAATGTGTGCGGTACCGATATATACACTACAGGAGGTGGTGGTTCTTACGTTATGACATTTGGTGTTTTATTGCCAAGCACTCAATTACCACTTATGGCGAAGAATATTAAATCTTTTGGTGAAATTCCAAATATCTATTATTTAGTAATTTTATCTCTCATTAGTATTAGTGCTTGGAGGTACAAATCGTATCCAAGTGGGACACCCTGGTTTCAAACATTTACAGTTATCACCTCTTTCATTGCCCTAGGGAGCTGGGGAGAAGGTTTTGGTTTTTTCTATTCAACATTACTAACAATAATGTCTATATCTATGGTTACATGGTTATGGAAATATAAGTGACCAGAAATATATTCTGTGGCGGATTCAACTCCGAAGTGCAATCGCTGTGTTTATACAGCCTCACGCTCATTTTCGTCAAAAAATACCTCGTGAGGGGTTTTATAGTTTAATGCTTTTCGAGGGCGATGGTTGAGCTTGCGCATGACTTCCTCAACCTGCTCATGTGTGATATCCACAAAGCTACTCCCCTTCGTAAAGTATTGCTTGATCAGTCCGTTGGTGTTCTCATTCAACCCCCGTTCCCAGGAGTGATAAGGATGTGAACAAAGGGGTCATGGAACAAAGGGGTCAGGTCTTTGAATTGTGATGAACGGGTTATAGGTAGTTTTTCTAAACCCTAAATCAAAGCTCCGACACTATCTAAGTAAAAATCCTGACATTGAAAGCAAAGTTTCAGAGTTCGATGAAGAAAAAATAAGGGAGCTTATTCGTTCCCCATTTAGAATTGTTTATTTACGGGAGAAAAACTCAATTCATGTCATCATAGTATGGCGAAGTGAGAGATTGCTTATGTTACCCAAAGATAAAATATAACTGATGTTACGCGATTATTCATGCCCACCATAACTCAGTAATATGTTGCGCGGAAACTTACATTATTCTGTAGGGGCAGGGGCCCGGTCTTTGCTTGATGATAACTGGATTTATGCTATTTTCCTGGACCATAAAATTCAAAGATCCAACCCCCAGAAGCCAGTCCTGATTTCCACAGGCAAAAAGAAAACGGCATAAGGTCTTTTCTGTATAATGATTATTCAACAGAATATTCTTCGTTTTATCTGTATTCGGGCAGATACAATGCTTCAGTTTTAGCTCTTCTTTAAAACATATTTCCATACTATGAAAAAATTAATCACGATAAGTGCGCTGGCGTTCGGGTTGTTCGGTCATCAGCTTGTTCAGGCGGAAGAAGTGGGTTGTATTACCACTTCCTGGAAACTGATTGGTGCTAATCATAAGGTTTGTGTTCAGGCTTTTGATGATCCAAAAGTGCAGGGTGTCAGCTGTCATATCAGTCAGGCTAAAAAAGGCGGAATCTCCGGTGCTTTTGGGCTGGCCGAAGATCCGTCACAATTCTCAATCGCCTGTCGGCAAACCGGGCCTATTATCATTAAAGAAAAACTGCCTGAACAGGAGACAGCTTTTAGCGAAGATACTTCAATCTTTTTTAAGTCTACTCGTGTTATCAGATTGTTTGATGCAAAAAGAAACACGCTGATTTATGTTGCCATCAGCCGGAAACTGATTGATGGTGCACCGAAAAACAGTATATCCACTGTACCGATTATGCCTTGGCGTTAGTCGGGAGTGTCTGTCAGGGTAGTGCTGGCTAATTATCCCTGGGCCACTGGAATCGCGAATAAATCACAAGCGCTTTCTTCGGTAGTATTCCCCTTTTTGATGCCGGGTTAAGAACTAATGACCAATATTATTTTTATTTTGTTGTTACTTTTGGTTTTGCTGCTTTGGTCTAATGCGCTTAAGGCGAGGGAGCAGGCTTTGGCGGCTGTCAGGCAGTATTGCCATAAAATGGAGTTGCAGTTGCTGGATGATTGTGTGGCGCTAAATGGTTTGTGGTTGCGCCGGGATAGTCACGGAAAACTCAGGTTTTGGCGGTCATATGGTTTTGAGTTTTCAGCAACCGGGTTTGAGCGCTATCATGGCAAAATAGTTTTACTCGGTAGAAAAATAGAGAGTATTATGACCGAACCTTACAAAATTGATGATTTTTGACGTTTCAGTTGATGGCAAGAAAAAACACCCACCCAGCGGTCTCTCCACAAACTCAGGAGCAGGCCATGAAAATTGCAAAGGCAACCCAACGCCCGGGACAGACTAAGGAACAGACCAAGCTGATTGCCCAGGGCATTCAGAAAGGGATTGAGCAATACAAAAAACAGCAGAAGGCAAAAGCACGCGAGTTGGATAAAAATCTGAAAAAATCCAGAAAGCGGCTGACAGAAGAACATGAAGATACAAATACAGAAGTGCAGGTTGAGGTTAAACACAGTCTGCTGCCGTGGGTTTTGTTGATTTTAAGCTGGGTTGTGTTTGGCTGTTATTTTTTATTTATCGCCTGATAATTCTTTTACGACGACACTATCTAACGCTGACAGTGTTTGCAAAAATAACTGCTGCGTTGCCCGATTTTAAGCATTTGAAGGGCGTTTCCACATTGCAGACAGGGCTGGTTTTCCCGGCCATAAACCGATAAGGATTGCTGAAAATAGCCGGGCTTTCCCTGTTCATTGACAAAGTCTTTTAAGGTGGTCCCGCCTTGTTCTATGGCACGGGTTAATACGTTTTTGATTTCTGTTGCCAATTGCTGATATCTGTCCTGAGAGATTCGTCCCGCCTGTCTTGCAGGGTGTATTCCTGCTTTGAAAAGAGCTTCGTTCGCATAAATATTACCAACACCCACCACGATATGATTATCCATGATGAATGTCTTAACTGCCTTTTTGCGTTGCCGGGATTTTTGGTAAAGATGCTCTCCGTTAAAGATGGCTGATAGCGGCTCAGGCCCCAGCTGTTTGAGTAATGGATGCGTCTGCACGGGTGCTTTGGTCCACAATACGGCGCCAAATCTTCGTGGGTCGTTAAAACGAAGGGTGAGCGAGTCGCTAAACACAAAATCAATATGGTCATGTTTACCGGCAGCCTGGCGGTCATTGATAATGCGTAAACTGCCAGACATGCCCAGATGGATGATTAATGTGCCGGTGGGTGTTTCCAATAACAGATATTTGGCCTGCCGATAAATCTTTGTGATAGGTTGACCGCTGAGTTGTGTGTTTAACGTGTCAGGAACCGGCCAACGCAATTGCGGTTGTCTGATGATGACCTGATGAACTTTTTTGTTGAGTATATGCGGAGAAATGCCACGGCAAGTGGTTTCAACCTCGGGTAATTCAGGCATTTTTTCGACGTCGCCAGATGATAAAGCCGGTGAGTAAAAACAGCGCCGGTAATAGCAGCAGAAAAAATACTCCCATAAGACCTAAGCTGAAGTCGCTTAATTGCAGGGTTTTACCAATGGTGTTTTTAGGGGGGATATTAATAAATTTATCCTGATGAATTAACCAGTTGATGATGCGTAATCCCAGCTCCAGGTTGCCGACATTATTCAGATAGGCGTTAGATAAAAAATCGCCATCGCCGATGATAACGATACGCTGGTCGTTGTGGTTTTGTTTGCGACTCAGGCTGTAAGCAAATGCCAGAGGGCCTTCCCGTTCACCGCTGTCGGCATCAAATTCTGCCCGGTTGTCAGCATTGCCCAGCTCCGTCCAGGATTGTTTGCTGCTCATTAATAAAGGTTCAGGGGTGAAAGGGCTGTCTTCGGTCATCGTGAGCGCCGCTACCCCTGGAAATACAGTGATATTCTGAAAACCTTCGGTGATGAGGGTGGGGGGGTAATCACTGCAAAGAATAAAGCCTGGATCATCAATGCCGTATAAATTAGCGGTGCTGTTCATGAGCATACCGGGCAGCTTGTTAATGCCTAATAATGTTTCCAGAGTCTGTAAATGGGATTTGTCGGGGTCTGTCAGCAGCAGCAGATTGCCACCGGCAGCAATATAATCCTTGATAAGCGAAATTTCCTGAGGTAGTAAATCGACACCTGGTTCAGTCAGCACCAGCAGAGATGAATTGTCCGGGATGGCGGCAATTTTTGCCAGATTCAGGCTTTGTGCGTGAATATTTCGTTTTTCCAGTTCGGTGCCGAAAAGACCCAGGTCAAAATTAGCCCGGCCAGCCAGTGAGCGTTCTCCATGTCCGGTCAGGAAGCTGAGCCAGTATTCTCCCGTCCCGGCCAGACGCAGCAGGGCGGAAGTCAGGTTGGGTTCATCAAGATAGCTTATTTTTTCGTGGCGGTTTTGATATTCGACGATGACCGCTCCATTTTGACCGATGCCATATTGTTTGGTTAATGCCAAAGCGGTCTGTGGATCATGAAATTCGATATGGATATTGTTTTTATGCTGTTGATAGCGGCTGAGCAGTTTTTTTATTTGTTGTCTTAAATGCGGTTCATGGATGATAACTTTGATGTTGACTGGCTCAGGCAGTTGCTCAAGCACCTTGATGGACTTGGGCGACAGGGTATTAGACGCATTGGCGGTTAAATCAATCTGCAAATGATAGTGTTTGCTCAGCCAGGCGCAAGCCACCAGAACAGTCAGAATCAAGACGGTGAACAGCAGGTTTTTATAATACAGGGTTTGATGCAGGTGTCGGTTTATTTTCATTGATTCAGGCGGTCGGATTCCAGTCTGAGGATGCTAAGAACAATAAAACCAAGGCTGAACAGAATAAAATACACGACGTCGGCCGAGTCCAGTAAACCGCTTTGCAGGTTTTGAAAGTGTTGTAGTAGCGACAGGTATTCCAGCAGCTCGCTTTCTCCGGCCTGGGTATTGGCTGTCCAGTCCATAATCCATAACAGCAGTAACAGGCCAAAACTGCCGATGGCGGCAATAGTCGGGTGACTGGCAATACTGGACAAATAAATGCCTACCGAGGTGAAAGCGGAGACCAACAATGCCAGAGCCAGTGCGTTGCAGAAATATTTACCATAATCCAGCTCGCCACCCAGCAGTAAAGATAACGGCATCAAACAGACCAACAGCAGGATACAGCCAATCAAACCTATAATTGCCAGATATTTTCCCAGGACGATTTCATAGCTGGAAACCGGGGCTGACAACAATAATGCCAGGGTTTTATTGCGTCGTTCTTCACAAATAACGCGCATAGTCAGCAAGGGGGTGACCAGCAATAAAATAATAGCGGCATTGCCGAATAACGGGCTGACGATAATATCGCTGATGCCCGGGGCGTTCTCTATCTGAGCCAGACGGGATTGAAATGCGATAAATGTTTCTATTTGGGTCAGAAACAGATAGGCCAGGATAAATTGCAGAACTGCCAGAATGGACCAGGCCAAAGGGGACAGGAACAGGCTTGTTAATTCTCTGCGAGCGATGGCTAAAATCATGTTGCAGGGGTTTGCGTCAGAGTGATGAAAATATCTTCCATGGACTTTTTAATCGGGGTGATTTGTTCAAGCCCCCAGCCATTATCAAGCACACAGGCGGCAATTTTTTCGGCTATCTGATGGTCGAGATGATAGTGAATGACATAGTGATTGTCCTGTTCTGAATGAATGGAATCGATACCCTCTATGGATTGTAGTTTTTCTGCCTCAATGGGCTGGCGGGTGACCAGTTTGATTCTTTCGGTCGTCATCAGCCGGTTTAATCCGGGCACTGTTTCAGCCAGAATCAGTTTGCCCTGGTTGATAATTTGCACATGCGTGCAGGATTGCTGAACTTCCGGAAGAATATGCGTTGACAGGATAATGCCATGATCAGCACCCAGTTCCTTAATCAGTTCTCTGATTTCCTGGATTTGAAGCGGGTCCAGCCCTACGGTCGGTTCATCCAGCACAATAACTTCCGGATTGTGCAGAATGGCCTGGGCAATGCCAGTGCGTTGCTGGAATCCTTTGGATAAATTGGCAATCAGACGTTGGCTGACGGTTTCCAGCCCGCAGCGGGCAAGCGCCTTGTGAATGTGTTTTGAGATTTGCCGGAAAGGCACCCGGTGCAGGCGGGCGCAGTATTCCAGAAATTCGTAAACAGTGAGTTCCCGGTAAAGCGGCGGAGTGTCTGGTAAATAACCGAGAGACTGTTTGGCTTGCAGGGGCTGGTCCAGTAAATCATGGTTGTTAATGGTGATTTGGCCGGCGCTGGGCGCCAGGTTACCGCATAACATTTGCATGGTGGTGGTTTTGCCCGCTCCATTGGGGCCTAAAAAGCCCAGCACTTCACCTTTGGCGACTGAAAAACTGACATCTTCCACAGCACAGTGGTCGCCGTAATAACGGTAAAGATTTTGCGCTTCAATCAGAACAGTCATTACTTTGCTGGATGTTCAAGCTGGGATAGCAGGAATTGAATCTCATCCTGATATTTTTTCCGGTAGAACAAAAACTTCCAGCGGGCGCCACCGCATTGTCGCCAGAGCAGGGCGGAGCGGATACCGGCCAATAGCAAGGCTCTTATTTTATTGACCGTTTTTTGGTTGGAGAGGTATTCAGGCTCGCCATTGACCATAATGCGGGGTTGAATAGTGCTGATGGTCGTATGATATAAATCACCCAGATTTGCCAGAACATTTTCATGCAGTAAACCGAAATGTTCAGCCTGGGATTGGGCTTTGATAATACCATTCTGGATGGTTTTTAACATTTCCGGCCGGTTGGCCAGTTGTCTTTCCAGATACACCAGTGAGGCCGCATAGCGAGCCTGTTCCGGGTCGGCGATGGTTCGGCTGGTTA
>Ga0256833_1001574_pt1 | contig 16661 bp, 13 predicted proteins | sample 356284metaG_FD_190535 | JGI IMG/M metagenome (GOLD analysis project Ga0256833, IMG submission 190535) | Hydrothermal vent microbial communities from Mid Atlantic Ridge, Atlantic Ocean - 356-284 | ecosystem: Environmental > Aquatic > Marine > Hydrothermal vents | place: Atlantic Ocean: Mid...
AGGGTGCAATCAAACCGTGGGGAGTTCCCAACCCCTTTTTAGAGGTGAAGCTCGAAAGACTTGCCTCGATCTACAATGCAGACCTCAACAAACCCTGGAAGGACCTGCCAGAGGAGCTCAGAAATGTGATCATTTACGGCACAGAGAGTCCCCGTGAGTACACCCTGAACTCGGATGAATTTGAGTCGGAATATCACTTTTATGAAGGGCTAATTCCACAACTCTGGAGAAGGTACAGGAACACGGAATCTGATTGGGTAAAAAACGAGATAGAGAGTTACATGGTCAAAAAGACATGTCCCGTTTGTGGAGGCTCGAGGTTAAGAAGGGAAGCTTTATCCGTCAGAATTGAAGGAAAGTCAATACACGACATTACCAGAATGAACATCAAAGAGGCCTACGAATTTTTCAGGGAATTCAAACCAGAGGGTAAGGCGGCGATAATAGCAAAACAGATACTGAAAGAGATAAGGGCGAGACTTGGATTTCTGCTCGATGTTGGACTCGATTACCTGACCCTGGACAGACCCACCGAGACACTTTCCGCAGGTGAGGATCAGAGGGTGAGGCTGGCAACGCAGATTGGTTCAGGTTTAACGGGCGTACTCTATGTACTGGATGAGCCCACCATAGGGCTGCATCCACGGGATACTGCAAGACTCGTCAACACCCTGCTTAAGCTCAGGGACCTTGGTAACACGGTTATCGTAGTTGAGCACGATAAATACACCATAAACCATGCGGATTTCGTGGTTGACCTCGGCCCGGGAGCAGGCGAGAAGGGTGGACATGTGGTTGCCATAGGACCACCTGAAAAGATCAAAAAGAGTAAGAGGTCTCTGACGGGTAAGTACCTTTCCGGGAAGAGAAAAATTCCCGTTCCGTCAAAGAGGAAGAAACCTTCTGACAGATGGCTCGTCGTCAGGGGGGCAAGGGCAAACAACTTGAAAAACATCACCGTCAGGATACCGCTGGGGCTTTTCGTTGTGGTAACAGGTGTGTCAGGATCCGGTAAGTCCACGCTGGTGCAGGACACATTGAAGAATGCCCTCATGCGACATTTCTACAATTCAAGGGTGGAGGTGGGTGAGCACGACGAAATCCTTGGGCTGGAATTCATTGATAAAGTCGTCGATATTGATCAGTCTCCCATCGGAAGGACACCGAGGTCCAATCCTGCCACATACACATCTGCATTCACCCCGATCAGGGAACTCTTCGCATCACTGCCTGAGGCAAAAATGAGAGGATACGCCCCCGGAAGATTCTCCTTTAATGTCAAAGGGGGGCGGTGTGAAGCCTGCCAGGGAGAGGGATTTGTCAGAATCGAAATGCAATTTTTGCCCGATGTTTACATACCGTGTGAAGTGTGTAAGGGCAGAAGATACAACAGGGAAACACTTGAGGTGAGGTACAGGGGTAAGTCCATAGCGGATGTTCTCGAAATGAGCGTTGACGAAGCTTACGAACTTTTCAAGGACATCCCTGCAATTGAGAGGAAATTGAAGCTTTTAAAAGAGGTGGGGCTCGGTTACATCAAACTGGGACAGCCGGCAACAACACTATCAGGGGGCGAGGCCCAGCGTGTGAAACTTGCAAAAGAGCTTTCAAAAGTCGCCACCGGAAGGACCCTATACATTCTCGACGAACCTACAACCGGTCTCCACTTTGAGGATGTAAAAAAACTCATTTCTGTTCTAAAAAAGCTTGTTGACCGTGACAATACGGTGCTCGTTATCGAGCACAACCTCGATGTCATAAAATCTGCAGACTGGATAATTGACCTCGGACCCGAGGGTGGAGACAGGGGAGGCACGGTCGTTGCCGAAGGACCACCGGAAAAAATTGCGGCCACTCCAAAGTCTATCACAGGGAAGTTTCTTAAAGAGGAACTGGACTCAAGAGACATTAATTCCTGACGAATGTTTTAATCACACTTTCGAGTCTCAGGTGTGTCCCCGGGATGTAACCGACCTGCTTGAAAGCGATGTGACCTGAGGGAGAGATCACAAAGTGAGTGGGAAATGCGTTTACATGATAAAGTTCCCTGATTTGCTTTGAATCAACGACGATCTCATACTCGAATGGTTGTTTTTCCAGAAACTTCTTAACGCGCATTTCTCCTTCGTCTGTGAACGCAAGGAAAACTGCCTTATCCCTGTACTTATCCACAAGTTCGTTTAGTTCGGGTATCTCCCTTCTGCACGGTCCACACCAGGTGGCCCAGAAATTAAGCACCACAGGCTTTCCCCTCAGATCGCTCAGGTTTACTAACCTTCCGTCAATCGTTTTAACTTTGAAGTCAGGAGCCTCCGGGAGCTCACTGTCAATTCTTGATTTTAAGGACTTCAGGTAGTCCTCAAATTTTCCTCCTTTTCCAGATTTTTCCCACAGTTCCCGGAGAAGGGGGAGGGCTGTTGTATCCCTGTGGAAATAGAGGGCAATTGAGAGAGGTCTTTCAGCCTCTTCCAGCCTCCCAGATTTAAGCGCAACCTTTCCATAAAGAACGAGATCCTCTGACCACAGGGTGAAAAGGTCCCTTTCGTCGATAAATTTCATCAAAGCGGTGTACGCTTCATCGTTTTGGCCCTCTGATATTAAGAGTCTTGCAAGGTTTTTTATGTAATCGTTGACATTTGTTTTATGAACCCTGGAAAAATCCCCGGGTTTTCTCAACCTGAAGGCAAAATCCCATCTCGAGGCTATGGGGTTAAAGAGTATCTCCCTCTCCTTTTCCAGTACAAAACCAAGTTTTTGGGTGTCAACACCATCTGAACCTGTCAGGCTTTCCATGACATAGAAGTCGTAAAGGCTCAGGTGATCAAGGGAGTTTATGTAATTTTTAAAGAGTTTAAAATTCCCTTTTTGCTTGAAGTACAGGGTTATATACCACCTGAAAAGTCTTACATCCTTCACGATGTCCCTTGCCCCGGGAGCGCTCTCGAAGATTTTCCAGAAATTTTTTACGCTTTCCGGATCTCTCCTTACCCTGCCGGAGGGAGTGATAGAGCTCAGGATTAAGGTGGCATAGGTCCGGTACCGACCTTTCAGAGTCCTGTAAAATCTGGAAGCGAGTGAGGAATCGTGTAGAATTGTGTATGCAGTAATAAACCTCGAAAGGTTACACGAATCGAATTCCGAGACCTCCTCCTCAAGGGTTTTATCTTCGAGGAAAAAACCTCTGAGATAACAGGATTCCTTGAGGTTTTCCGGCACAGAATCAGGCTCCGCCATTTCGTTGAGAATGAGAATGTAAAAAGAGCGGGGATCGGGCTTGCCGTTGAGATAAAAAAGGACCTTTTCCCATCCGTCTTTGTAAAATCGCTTTTCTACGGTATCTTCAAAAGAATAAAGTATCAAAAATGCGGAACTGTCGGTCCTGTAGGAAAATTCTTTCTTACCATCGATGGGGAGAATGTGAATATTACGATAAACCGGTGGATCTCCATGATATTCGATCAACCAGAGATAACCGTCTGCAGGTTTTGACCACCTGAATGTAATCGCTGATCCTGCGTGTGGATTTTGGGGGTAAACGGAGACCTCTAACCCTTTTTTGTGTCCACACGCATGAAACAGGAATGCCAGGAGGAGAACTTCACGCCTCATGATTACAGATTCTATTAACAAATGCGCAAAATGTCAAATTGCAGGGGAGGATGTTCGAAAAATATCTCTCTTTATTAACTTGATCTGCGGATAGAGATGGTTTTTACGGTCATCATCCCATTCCCCCTTCTAAAGGAGATGGATTCTCAAAAATCCCCCTTGGAGGGGGATTTTTTTCTCATAAAATACCCCTTGGAGAAGGGGGATTTAGGGGGATTGAATTTCAAGCGGAAAACATCCCCCTTAGTCCCCCTTCTAAAGAAGGGGGACTTTTCGAACACCCTCAAATTGCAGGGGATTTATGTGAAGTAGATTCCCCCGTTCACCGTTATGACCTCACCTGTTATGTAGGAGCTTTCTTCTGAGGCGAGAAAATATATGACCTCAGCGACCTCTTCTGGCTCGGCGACCCTGCCAAGAGGGATTCTGGCAGAAATTTCGTGTTCTTTCGTCTTTAGATAACCGGCGGTCATATCGGTCCTCGTGTATCCCGGTGCAACGGCGTTTACATTTATATTGAACTTTGAAAGGTAGAGGGCGAGCGATCTTGTAAGTCCAATGAGACCTGCCTTGGCCGAGGAGTAGTGTGCGCCCTTAGCCGAACCTGAAAAAGCCCTGAGGGACGAGACATTTATGATCCTGCCCCAGCCGGCCTTCTTTAAAAGTGGTATCGCATATCTGGTCACGAGAAAGGGCCCTGTAAGGTTTACGGCAATTACGCGGTTCCATTCATCGAGTGAGAGCTCTTCAGGATTGTAGTGGGATGAAAGACCGGCGTTGTTTACCAGTATGTGGAGGGTGCCGAACTCCTTTTCGACCTGAGAGATCATTCTTTTCACATCTTCTTCGGAGGAAACATCTGCCCTGACACTGAACGCCCTGACGCCGTATCTAACGGCCTCGTCCACCACCTTCTGAGCCTTTTCCTCACTGTTAAGGTAATTTACGGCAACATTTATCCCCCTCTTTGCAAAGAGGAGGGCAGTTGCTCTACCTATTCCTCTCGAAGCCCCTGTTATTAATGCGTACTTCATGGTCAGTATTTAATAAGTCCCAGCCAGGTTCCGAGGAGAAACTGGAGCCTTCCAATGAGCAGGGAGACACGGGCCATGACAGTGTAACCGAATGAGGCGCCGAATCCTATCATCAGAAATATTATGCCGATCTTTGATGATACTTTCAGGGCACCCCTGTGCTCCTTTGAGAAAAAGAAGTAAGAAAGTACAGTCAGCACTCCGATAAAGATTAAGATTGCGTTAAAAAATGCGAGTTTCGAGGGGTAAAAAGAGGGTGAGAGTAGGATGGTCCCCCTTGCCTGTTCCATTATTCTCGCCTGGAAGGATGCCGGGATGGCAAATCCTGAGGCAGCTCCCAGGAGAAAAGCTATGGGCCACCTGATGAAGTATGAAAATTTCGGGATGAATATAGCGAAGTACAGAAGACCCAGAAACAGAGGTACTAGGTAGAGGTAATTGTGTTCCTTCACTATGTGAGAGACTATGTTGGGGTATATTCCGTTATACCAGTAGATGTTCAGGTAGTATCCTGCGGATACACCCACGAGGAGGTGTTCTGCAAACTTGTAAAAGGGGTTGTCCCTATAAAGGAAAGAGAAAATAAAAAGTGAAAGGATGGCGGCAACCCAGACCCAGGGATCGTGTGACATCATCTTTCCTCCCCTGTTTTAGATGCGAAGAATGCAAGGTTTCCAAGAATTATAAATACCATGATAAGCACATGGGCGAGTGAGTTTGCGTCCATTCCTCTGATAGCGATAACAGATGGGGTTTTCATACCCATGTTTTTGAAGAGTCTATTAACGAGGGTTTCGTATTCAGCGGCTCCTTTGAGGCCGGCGATCATACCCACAAGCTGTCCTGTTTGAAGATAGGGGTAGAAGTCAGCTGCCATGACGGCGGTTACTCCACAGGCTATCTTTTCGCCGTACCTTGCGTTGGCATACATGATCCAGCTTTCCGGCAGGCCTGAGCCTGAAAAACTGATGGTTATGGCGATGTCGTTGTAGTTTCTGATGTTTTTCAGCATGGGTATGGAATCCACAGGTGTTCCGAAGTAATCACGGGGAAATACCTTTCTCAGGTCCTCACCGAGGCCGAGGATTGTTGCGGATATGTTGGGTTTAAAGCCGAGGTAAACGAAGTCTTCACCATATTTTTTACCGAGTTCTTTTCCCACTCTGGTAAATGCATCCAGTCCCAGGCCGGTTCCCGCGGGATTGAGGCCCAGGCCTATGGGCCTGATGCCACGGGCCATGGCGTGTCTCAGAACGGCGAGCACCATGGGATGTACTTCCGGTAATACTGTGGCATCGTAGTCTATGGACAGGATTATTGCCGATCCCTGTGGCAGCGAATCTATGTATTCGTAGAGATTTTTAACGGGTGGAGTGATGTTCTCGGGCAGTCCTATGGGTTTTAAAAGAGGTATGATAACGCCCAGGGCTATGATCCCGTAAATCACCCTTCTGTCCAGTCTTCCGAGTTTCAAAAGGATATCTCTCATCTCAGCCTCCAAGCCAGTTTCTCTCTATGCCAAGGATGATTTTGAGAGAGGTTGATACCATTCCGAGACCCACGCCGATCATGATGCCCCTTTTCGCAGCCATGTTTGGGACATCGAGTATCCATTGAGAAAATCTGGAGATGCCAGGATGGATGTAATATCCCAGTGGGATCATGCCGATCATGACGACGAAGGCGGCAACGAGAAGCAGGGTCGCTTCAAATGTCTTGGCTCTAAAGGCCCTGTATGCCGCAGAAGCCATAAAGAATGCCAGGAGAGAAAACATCGTGGCCTGTAATGGGATCTGGACATTTTCGAATATCTTCTGAAACAGACTCTGCTGTCCTATTCCGCCGATGAACCCTATGAGTGTCATTATTGCAAGGGAAAGGAGGGTTGTTGTAGAGTAAATTACATTCTGCCTTCTTGAAACTTTTGTCCAGTGATGTTTGATAAGGCTTCCGATGGCGAGGATGATGGCCATGGATGAGATGCCATTCATCCAGTCAATGGTGGTTCTATAAAATTTTTGAGATACAGGATGTGGTATGTAAAACTGGATCGTGGTCAGGATACCCATGATGAAAACGAGGGCAAGCGGTATTGTTCTCTGTAACATAGCACCTCCTTGTTTTTATGCCACTTATGATAACAAACCTGTGGGGGAAGTTCAACCGGGCGCACGATTGACATAACTATAAATCAAAGGTATTATAGAAATTCAGGCACCGGGGGAGCTGGCGTAGGCCGGCTGAGAAGGCCTGAGGGCCGACCCCTTGAACCTGAACCGGGTAATGCCGGCGGAGGGAAGGTGCCTAAAAGCCCTCCAAATTCAACCGGCTCCCGCTCGACTTCAGAGATGAACATCAAAATTGTGAATCTTTCCAGATCTTTCAGGGTGAACGGCACCCAGGTGAGGGTCCTTGACAATATCAACTTTGATGTAAGGGAAAACGAATTCGTTACATTCATCGGCCCATCAGGATGCGGGAAATCTACTATTCTCAATATACTTGCGGGATTTATATCCCCTGATTCGGGTTTCATCTATCTGAACGGGAAGAGAGTCAGTAACCTTGCCACCATTGCCGCCTATATGGTTCAGAAGGACCTCCTGCTACCCTGGAGAACTGTTCTGGGTAACGCACTACTTGGACCGGAGATAAGAGGCGATGACATGAGTATCGCCAGGCGGGAGGCAGAAGAACTTCTATCCAACTTTGGACTCCAGGATTTTATAAATTCCTATCCCCATGAATTATCAGGTGGGATGAGGCAGCGTGTGGCTCTTGCAAGGACACTCCTTTTTAAAAGGCCACTTCTGCTCCTCGATGAGCCCTTTGGTGCCCTCGACGCAATGACAAGGTTCGTCATGCAAAATCTCCTCCTCAGGGTTCACAAAAAATACAGGAAAACCGTCATTCTTGTGACGCACGACATAGACGAGGCCCTCCTTTTGTCTGACCGCATTTTCGTTCTCTCTGCCCGTCCGGCGAGAGTAAAGTCTGTGTACGAGATCAAAAGAGCGACACGCGAAAGAGAAGTGAAGGAGAACCTGAAGGAAAAGATATTTTCTGAGCTCAAAGAAGAAATAGGGACTGTATTCAGGAATGGAGAAGTTTAGAAACTCTTCCATACTCATTCTGGTGATCCTTGGTGTATGGGAGATTTCTGTAAGGCTCACACACACACCACGGTACATACTTCCTCCACCCTCACGGATTTTCCAGACGATACTTTTTGAGTCTCCCCTGCTCCTCAGACACAGTTTTTACACCCTTCTGGAGATGATTTCAGGCTTTTTCCTCGCCTTTGTAACGGGTTCCCTGATTGCCTTTTTGATGTTCAGGTACCCTGCCGTGGAGAGTGCCTTTTATCCGGTTATCATAGGTTCACAATCAGTTCCCGTTTTTGCCATCGCACCTCTCCTCGTACTCTGGTTTGGATATGGTCTCAGTTCCAAGATCGTTATGACGGCACTTATTGTATTTTTCCCCATAACCGTCAACACTCTTGAGGGACTGAAATCCGCTGATCCTGATGTGGTAAAACTCTTCAGGTTACTTGGAGCCGGTGAGTACAAAATCCTTTTGAAGGTCAGGATTCCCGGTGCCCTGCCATTCATCTTCACCGGCTCAAAGATCGGGATCTCGGTCTCAACAATAGGTGCCGTGATAGGGGAGTGGGTGGGAGCAAAGTATGGGTTGGGTTACCTGATGTTACATGCCAATGCCCAGCTCAGGGTTGACATCATTTTCGCCGCAATCTTTTATCTGACCTTCATGGGCGTTGGCCTATTTGGACTCGTTACTCTGATTGAAAAACTTTCTATGCCATGGAAAAGGAGGTGAAGTCATGATGGGAATAGTGCTTGGAATTATTATCAGTTTGTCAAAGATCTCTCTCATGCTGGACTGGTTCCCAAATGCTGATCATGTGCCCGTATATGTGGCACAGAAGAAGGGTATTTTCAAAAATAACGGACTTGATGTGGAAATACTCGTTCCTGCAGAGACTGCTGATCCTTTGAAAATAGCGGCGTCAGGGAAAGTGGATGTCGCTATCAACTACATGCCGGAGGTGGTCATTGCAAGATCTCAGGGGTTGAAGGTGAAGTCCATAGGTGTTCTTGTTGAGCATCCACTCATCACAATCCTTTATCTTCAGGATTCAGGTATCAGGAAGCCCACAGATCTGAAGGGGAAGAGGATCGGTTACGCAGTACCACATCTTCAGGAGATCCTGTTCAGGGCTTTTGCAAGATTTAACGGCCTGAGGGATGACGACTATGAGCTTATCAACATCGGTTTCAACATCACACCATCCCTCCTGACCCACAGGGTTGACGCTGTAATCGGTGCGTACAGAAATTACGAAAAGAATGAGATCGAGCTTGAGGGGAAGAAGACAGGGATGTTCCTTCTTGAAGAAAACGGGATACCTGATTTTTACGAGCTTGTTTTTATCTCTTCAGACAGGGTGATAGAGAAGAAGGAAGAGGAGCTCAGAGCATTCGTAAAATCTATAGACGAGGCCATAAGGTGGACGAGGGAGCATCCTGAAGAGGCTCTCGAGATTTACTTCAGGGCAAACCCCGATGTGAGAAAGGATCTTGACAGAAAGGCCTTTTACGACACTATAGACCTTTACGCCCATTCTCAGGTGCAATCCCCTGAGAAATGGAAGAAATTCATAGAATTTGCCGTAAAAGAGGGAATCATTAAAAAGCCACTTGATCCCGGTGAGGTGTTTTTAAACCTCAGGTAGATATTTTTATTTAAAGGAAGTGGAAAGCCGGTCGTCTGGATGATACAGGGGATCGTCTTTATTCTTTAGAAAAAAACAGGAGGAAAGATAATGAAGATTTCAACTGTTAGCGAGATGCATAACCTTGACAGGAACGCAATGGAGAGGTATGCCATACCGGGGATTATCCTGATGGAGAATGCCGGTGAGGCGGCTTACTATGTAATCCTCAAAGAATTTGGCGTGAAAAACCGGAGGTTTGTCGTTTTCTGCGGGTCAGGCCACAATGGTGGAGATGGACTCGTGGTGGCAAGAAAGATACACTCAACAGGTGGTTTTGTTACGGTTGTCTGCCTCAGCTCACCTGAGAAGTTCGACGATACAGTGAAATTTCATTACGAGATGGTAAGGAGGGCGGGAATTCCTTTTACGGTTCTAAAAGATGACAACCTTTACGAGGCAGAACAGGCGATAGAGGAGGCTGACGCCATCGTGGATGCCATTCTTGGGACAGGGATAAAGAGGGATGTTGAGGGGAGGTACAGGGATGTAATTGAGATGATAAACGAGAGTGAGAAAGTTGTATTCAGCATAGACATTCCATCCGGGGTCAATGGTAATACCGGAGAGATCATGGGAGCGGCTGTTTTTGCTGACTATACTATAACTTATGGCCTTCCCAAGGTGGGCAACATCCTTTACCCGGGTTTTGACCTCTGTGGTAAGCTCTATGTGACACACATCTCCTTCCCGCCTCAGAACTATAACACACCTGATATAAAGATGGAAACCGTGAGGTTTCTCCCGGTAGGAGTGAGGGAAAGTGACACCCACAAGGGATACTATGGTAGAGTGCTCTTTATTTCAGGAGCTTCATCCTATTACGGAGCACCTTACTTTTCTGCCATGAGTTTTCTCAGAGCCGGGGGAGGTCTTGCCTATCTTGCGACTCCTGAATTGGTCGCTCCTTTCATTGCTGCAAAGGGCAGTGAGATTGTGTTTGTTCCACTGAAGGAAACATCCTGGGGGTCGATTTCCCTTGAAAACCTTGATTTCCTGGTTGAATTTTCAAAAAAGGTGGACATGGTGGTTCTGGGCCCCGGTGTGAGTTTGAACGAAGAAACCCAGGAGCTGATAAGAAGGATCGTTCCCCTCGTGGAAGTGCCCCTTTTGATAGATGGAGATGGTTTAACAGCCATTGCCAGAGACCCGGAGATTTTGAAGAAAAGGAAAGATCCAACGATACTTACTCCGCATGCGGGGGAGATGTCGAGATTGACGGGACTGGAAACGAGAGAGATTCTCAAAAACAGGGTGGAGGTTTTAAGGGAATTTTCAACCAAATACGGTGTTATAACAGTTTTGAAGGGCGCCCATTCCCTTACAGGATACCCTGATGGCAATGTCGTCGTTAATTTGAGCGGTAATCCCGGAATGGCCACCGCTGGAAGTGGGGATGTTTTGACCGGTACCATCGCGGCCATGTACACCGCCCACGGTTTTTCGATCGAGGATGCGGTGAGTATGGGTGTCTTCTTTCACGGACTTGCTGGTGACATTGCAGCGGCCGAGATAGGTGAAGATGGTATGGTGGCAGGTGACATTCTCAGGTTTCTACCCGAAGCCCTGAAATTTTACATCGAAAATTACGAGGAAATCGTTGAAACAAACTACTGGAGCATCTATGTGATCTAAGGTTTAACGAACTTCCCCGTCTTTACCTTTCCGTTCTTCAGCCTGAGTCTGATAAGATACGGACCTGCGGGGAGGGTCCTTATATCCAGATCGCGGTGTCCCGCCAAAACTTTTCTCCCCTGAATGTCAAATACAGAAACAGTTGATACTGAGTCGGATGTTACGATCGTGTTGCCCTTGATGGAGAAATAAGGTCTGTGCCGATGTACAGGCCTTTCTACCACACCTATCTGGGTCAGGTCAAACCTGTATGTGGATCTTCCGTGGGTTCCAGCAACGAGAGAGTTTCCCACGATTTTCAGGTCCATTATCACTGACGGTGGCAATCCAGATCCGAGGACTTCCCATGTATCGCCTGTTTTTATGAATACTCCGACATCCGTGCCTACGAAAACGAAGGAGGAATAGAGTGCAATGGCGTTAACTGGAGCCCTTGGTAGATTGGCAGTTATATCCGTCCATGTGTTTCCGGTATCATGGGATTCGAAAATGTAAGGTACATGTTCATCGAGTCTGTAACCGGAGAAGGAGACAAAAACATGCCCGGGGTCCCCGGGATCCACGGCAATGTCAGTGACATACCTGTCTGGCAGGGTAGTGGAGATATTTCTCCACGAATTACAGAAGTCCGTTGAGACCCACAGGTTCCCATCGTCAGTTCCTGCATAGATCACATCCGTATCAGACGGGGCAACTTTGATCACTGTTATGGTACCGTATATCAGGTTCCCACCACCCGGTCCTTCTGTCAGGTCTCCACTCACAGGGTACCATACACCAGCACCATTGTCGGTCCTGAAAATCCTGTAGGTCCCGTAGTAAAGTCTTTCGTGATTCGTGGGATCCATGGTGTATGGAGTGTCCCAGTTCCTCCTGTCATCGTCCGGTATGCCGTTTAAAACACTGTAGAAGTTGTATCCTCCGTCAGTGGACTTATTCAGGTATCCGTACTGTGATTCAGCGTAGATGATTGAGGGATTTGTGTAGTCCACGGTCACATGGAAGCCGTCACCCCACAGGATTACTTCCCAGTCATCTGTTGCGCCGGTGAGGGTGCGTACTGTCCCGTTATCCTGTGTCCCACCGTAAATCCTCTGTGGGTTATGAACATCGAGGCCGATGTCGTAAAACTGGGTAACAGGTAAGAGGGTACCTCGCCAGGTTGAGCCCCCGTTGTTAGATATGAAAAGGCCACCGTCGTTGCCTATGACCATAAAGGATGGGTCACCGGGATCTATCCACAGATCGTGCTGGTCAACATGGATTGAATATGTGAAGGGTGTCCAGGTCTGTCCTCCGTCGTTACTAACATATCCGAGTATTCCCAGTGCATAAACCGTGTTCGGGTTCACAGGGGATACCCTGATGTTACCGAAATACCATCCGTAAGAGGAGTACAGGTAGCCCTGTGGGGAGTTTACTCTCGTCCAGCTCTCGCCTCCGGTGGAGGTCCTGTAGATCCCGATGAGGTATCCGGGATGATCGGCGTAAATGGCATACAGAACCCGGGGATTTGATCTTGAGATGGCAAGACCAATTCTTCCGACATTGGGGCCAGAGGGCAGGCCGTTTGTGAGTTCCACCCATGTAACTCCACCGTCAACTGACCTGAATATCCCGCTTCCAGAGCCGCCCACCATTCGGAAATCCGGTCCGCGCAGTCTGTGCCACATGGCAGCGTAAACGGTATCAGGTGGATTTATTACCACATCAACGCACCCCGTGGTATCGTTAACAAATAAAACCCTTTCCCAGGTGGCACCTCTGTCTGTACTTCTGTAAAGTCCCCTCTCCGGACCGGTGGAGAAGAGTCTTCCCATGGCAGCTACAAAAATTATGCTGTCGTTTTCCGGACTTACCACAATTCTGGCAATGTGAGCCGTACTGTCGAGTCCAAGGTGAACCCATGTGGCTCCTCCGTCGTAAGAGGCATAAATTCCATTTCCATCGAAGGAGTCACCTGAAGAATTGGCCTCACCGGTTCCGGCATATACCGTTGCCGTATCAATTGGATCAATGGCGAGAGCACCTATTGAAAGGACTCCAACATCGTCAAAAATGGGAGAGAAGGTATTGCCGCCGTCGATGGATTTAAAAATCCCTCCGTCAGCCGTTCCCACATAGATCACATTCGTGTTCATGGGGTTGACGGCTATGGCTGTTACCCGTCCGCCTATGTTGACTGGTCCTGAAAATGTCCAGTTACCCGGGAATTTACATGTCAGATTCCGGTAGTCTTCTCTTGCCCTTTCGAGGGCCTCTTGTGGAATAATTCCATCCGGATATGCCCTCTGGGCATAGAACCACCTTGAAGGTTCAGGTATTTTCTGGCTCACCTTACATCCTGAAAGGATGATGGCTAAAGGCAAAATTAATCTTTTCATTTTATTCTCCACCTTTTGACCTGCACACAATTAAAAGTTTTCCGATTGAAAGGATCGTTTTTTCAAGATTTTTTTCGGCTTCTTTCAATGCTGAGCTGAGGCTTACAGGCCCACGCACTATGGGGAAGAGGGCGTCGAAATGGGAAAGGAGTTTCTCGTCGTCTTCGACGGACCCGGCGACTGCGATAACGGGGATCCCTTTACTTTTTGCATGTTTTGCAACGCCAAATGGGGCCTTTCCGAACAGGGTCTGATAGTCCATTTTCCCTTCACCCGTTATCACAAGGTCTGCATCCTGCAGTGTGCTGTCGAAGTCGATGATTTTCAGCACGAGCTCAATTCCGGATTCTATACTCGCGTTCAGGAGGCCGTAAAAACTTCCAGCTATTCCACCTGCGGCTCCTGCACCCGGTACATCGATGTCCTTCCCGGTAATTTTAAGTATCTTGTCCCTGAGTCTTTTAAGTCCATTTTCAAAGGGCTCAAAGTACTCAGGTTTTAACCCTTTTTGAGGACCGTAAACCCTGACCGCCCCCCTTTTCCCAAGCAGAGGGTTCATGACATCCACGGCGATTTTTATCCTCACATCCGGGAGCTTTTCAGGTGGTACTATTTTTCTGAACCGGATAAGGCCCTCACCAGTGGGTGGAACCTCTTTCCCGCTTCCGTCAAGAAATTTGAATCCGAGAGCAGAGAGGGCGCCTATACCGCCGTCAACTGTGGCAGATCCGCCAACCCCGAGGATTATCTCCTCTATGCCCAGCTCCATAGCTTTCAGGATGAGCTCACCCGTTCCAAAAGTCGTGGTGTAAAGAGGATCTCTTTTATCCACGGGGACGAGTTTGATTCCAGAGGCTTCAGCCATCTCGATGAAGGAAATTTTAGAACCGATGAGGCCAATACGGGCTTCAACTTCGTCCATGAGAGGACCGTGGACCTTAAACTTTTTGAATTTCCCGTTTCCGGAGTAAACCACGGCATCGAGAGTACCGTCCCCGCCGTCTCCCACCGGGAGTTTTAGGACTCTGAAGCTGTGGAGACTCTCGAGAGTTTTTGCTATAATTTCAGCTATCCGTATTGCGGTAAGGCTCTCTTTAAAGGAGTTGGGAGCTGCAAGAATTTTCATAGTTCGATTTCAAAGATCGTTTCATCAAGGGGTTCACTCTTCTTGAGCCTGATTTTACCACCGTGGGTATCCTCAATTATTCTTCTGGTGAGTACAAGACCCATTCCCCATCCCTTCTCTTTGGTGGTGAAACTTTTTTTAAAGAGAAACTTCCGTTTGTCCTTTGGAATTCCCTTACCGTTGTCTATAACCCTGATGATCTTTCTATCCCCTTTTCTTTTCAGTTCTATTCGGATTTTCGGATTTTCGTCTCTTCTGGCCTCGTAGGCGTTTTTGAGGAGATTTTCAACGGCCCATGAGAGTAGTTCCCTGTCTCCAAAGACGATGGCGTTGTCGTCAAGGTCCATGGTGATCTCAATATCTTTCAAAAACCTCTTACGGAGTTCCTCCACGGTTTCTTCGATCATCTCCTTGAGATTGACTTCCTGGAGTTTACCACCGTTACCTATTTTGGAAAATCTCCGCAGGATTGACTTCATTCTTTCAAGATCTTTACCCATTTCCTCAACAATCGACTGGTCCACACCGGGGTCCAGTTTCAGGTACTCGTACCAGCCGTAGAGGGATGATACGGGTGTACCCATCTGATGGGCGAGACCTTTGGCAAAATTCACCCACAGGGTTTCAAGTTGATAGGTCTGAATGGACTTTGCCGCCCAGAATAGGCCGAGAAACGAAAGGATTGCAACTGATAGGAGAAGAAAGGGTAAAACCCTCAGATAGTTCAAAATTGGTGGGTCTCCGTAGTAGATGTAACCCACGACCTCACCGTCTTTAAGTATTTCAACAGGGGGATGTAGCCGGGAAAGCCTTCCAAGGGTCCACAGGAGTTTTCTGTATTCAGGGTCGTTTTTTAACTTTTCGGGCCTCTCAAGGTCCCTTGCAGAAAACCTGTTGGGATCGATGTTTATATTTTTCCAGGCCCTCGGGATACCCATGTGGTCTGTGACTATCACGGGAAAGTCGATGTCCTTCAGGCCTTCTTTTAACACATCGGCGACGCTTTTTTCTTCAATTGCACTTAAAATCAGGCCGGAGAAGAGCTGAGCCATTATTCTCGTCGATTTCAGGACCTCCTTTTTCACCTGATTTATAACGGGCTGGGTAAGAATGAGGGTGGAGGCTGTAAATAGGGCAAGTATCAATAGACCTGCAGGCAGGAGTCTGTCTCTCATTTTACCAGTTCCTCAAAATCCTTGCAGAGCGGATTTTTAAAGTACTTTGAGCAGTTTTCACCGTAAACGGGTATCTGATAATGTAAAGCATAACCTGTGAATAAACTATCCTCGGAAACCAGACAGCAGGCAGAGGAAAGGACCTTCAGCTTTTCCGAAAAGGGAAGATCTCCGATAAATTCTGTATCCTGAATGTGAGTGGTGGAGTATATTCTCTTTTGCGTCTTCATCAGGTGTTTCCTGAACCTTGAGGGGTTTTTCGTGTCCAGAATCAGATGATTTTTGCGTACATCCTGAGGTGGCCTGATTTTGTCCAGAAATTCACCTGCAAAATCTGGAATTCCGAGAACCTTCAGAAAATTTTTGACGAAATCCGGATAAGAGTTGAATTCTGTGTCAACCAGCAGGTTGTAATGAGAATCAAATCCCCTCGTTGCAACACTGAATTTACCCCTGCAAATTTCAGGGAAGTTGTAAAATACATCCCTGTATATGGAGCCAAGATATATTACGGAGTCCTGTTTTTCCAGATGTACAGGCTTTTGCGGATTAAATTCCAGAAAATCCACATGAGGGAAGTGGTATTTAAACCCCTGGGAGATCTCCGGTAGTCCGATGGCCATAATGTTACCATGATATTTCAAAAGTGAGTAAAAAAGACCTGCTGCTGGTAGAAAGGGGGTCCTGTCCTCTGGAAAGATAAAAATTGCGGGAGATCCCCCGGGTATTTTACCGTTGAACTTAAAATCTGCCTTTTTAAAGGCGCGGGATCGAAACAGATTGGTCAACAGGCTGATCATGGAGTGTAAATGATATTTTAACGGCGAGAACATTTCAAGAAAGAGGCAAGTTGGTGGAAAGCATCCCCCTTCTTGCAAAGGGGAGTGGAGTTGACAGCGCGCA
>Ga0256833_1001575_pt1 | contig 16656 bp, 14 predicted proteins | sample 356284metaG_FD_190535 | JGI IMG/M metagenome (GOLD analysis project Ga0256833, IMG submission 190535) | Hydrothermal vent microbial communities from Mid Atlantic Ridge, Atlantic Ocean - 356-284 | ecosystem: Environmental > Aquatic > Marine > Hydrothermal vents | place: Atlantic Ocean: Mid...
GGTTCGTCACCAAGGGGATCTCCCTGCGTCCCAAGGAGGGGAATCCTCCGCCCCGCATCGCCGAATCCCCCTGCGGACTCATTAATGCCATCGGCCTGGAGAATATCGGCCTATCAGCGTTCTTGGAAACGGTAATCCCGGGAATACAACATCCGGAGATCCCTCTCATCGTCAATATATTTGGGGAAACAGTTGAAGAACTTTGTGAAGTTTCTAATAGACTGTCGGGGCTCGATGTGATCGCGGCGCTGGAACTCAACGTATCGTGCCCGAACGTCAAGGCCGGGGGAATATCATTCGGCAAGGATGCTGGACTTTTATCGACGGTTGTAAAACAGGTCAAACGGCACGCGGCAAAACCCATCTGGGTTAAACTCTCTCCCCACGTGACGGATATCGCGACGATGGCCCATGTCGCCGAGGACGCAGGCGCCGACGCCGTCACTGTGGCCAACAGCTATCAGGGATTGGCAGTAGATTGTGAGGGCGAGCGCTTTATCCTGGGAAACGTGACGGGGGGCGTGACCGGTCCCGCGATTAAACCCCTCGCTCTGCATGCCGTTCGTGAGGTCGTGCGCGCTGTTAGGGTGCCTGTCATTGCCTCAGGCGGCGTGACCACCGCCCAAGACGCCCTCGAATACCTCCTCATCGGGGCGAAGGCGGTTCAGATTGGCACCGCAGCGCTTATTAATCCCGGAGTTTTCGATGAAATCTTTCACGGGATTTCGTCCTTTCTCAAAAGAAAAAAAATCGCCTGCCTGAAAAAGTGGATCGGGAGGCTGGTTTGAAAACACTTTTGGAACTTGAGCGCGAGGTGTTTCTCCTGAAGGAGCCGGATCCGGAGTTGGGCAAAACGATTCGCGAACGTTTCGGCGTAAGCGATCTCACGGCGAAAATCATCGCGAACAGAGGCTTGCACACCATTCAGGAAATCGATGGGTACCTCAAACCTTTATTGAAAAACATTCCAGACCCTTTTGCCTTCAGGGATATGCGAAGAATCGTGGAGAGGATTTACCGGGCGATAAAAGATGGAGAAACCATCCTTGTTTACGGCGACTACGATGTGGATGGTATCACAGCAACTGCTTTGCTGATTAGGTTTTTCAAACAGATAGGACATTCCGCCGTGAGATATTACATCCCGGACCGCTTCAAAGACGGATACGGACTCAACCGGGAACGTCTCATAGGGCTTTACCGCTTAACCCCTTTCCAGGTTCTCATTACTGTCGATTGCGGTATCACGGCTGGAGAAGCCATCGAAACCATGGCCGGCCTCGGCGTGGACACGATCGTCACCGATCACCACAGGGCCGAAACGGGGCCTCCGGCTGCCCTGGGTGTCCTGGATCCCAGCCTCAAGGATTGCGGTTTTCCCTTCAAAAACCTTGCCGGCGTGGGGGTGGCCTTTTTCCTCCTGATCGCCTTGAGGAGCCATTTGAGGGAGGTGGGATACTGGAAATCCCGGGACATACCAGAACCCGATTTGCGGCGGTTTCTGGATATCGTGAGCATTGGCACTATCGCCGACATGGTCCCTTTAATTGGGATCAATCGGATCATTGCCCGCTTCGGATTAACCATGCTTTCGAACACCTCGCATCCTGGTTTGAGAAGTTTTCTTGAGACATTGAAATTAATCGGGGAAAGAACCATCTCTCCCTGGGATGTATCATTCAAAATCGCCCCAAGGTTCAACGCGGCAGGCAGGCTTGAACGAGGGGACCCGGGTGTTTCCTTATTGACCATAGAGGATAATGCCGAGGCCTTTTCCATCACGCACAGGCTGGAGGAATTGAACAGGCAACGTCAGGAAATCGAAAACCGCACCCTGAAAGACGCCATCGAAAGGGTTGAGTCCCGAAGGGGATTTGTCTCGCCGTTCGCCATCGTTCAATGGAATGATACATGGCATGAAGGGGTCATTGGAATCGTGGCCTCCAAACTGGTTGAACGCTACGGAAGATCGGTGGCCCTTATCAGCCTGGATGGAGAGCATGGAAAGGGTTCCTTGCGGGGGACGCCAGGGAACAATATCTTTGAAGCATTGCAGGCGTGTAGCCCATGGCTCGTGTCCTATGGAGGGCATCCCATGGCGGGAGGATTGAGAATCCACAGAAAAAACCTCGAGGCATTCTCCAAGAGTTTCTCTGACAGCTTGCAAAGACAGCGCAACGGAATTCCTCCGAAAAAAGAATGGCGAATCGACGCGATGATCGGCGCTGAGGGAATCCCGGATGAATTCTTTTCCGAACTGGCCATGTTGGAACCATTTGGGTTAGGGAATCCCGCCCCGCTTCTTGGTTTACGCGAATTCCAGATCCAGTCCCCTTCCCTCCTCCAGGGAAAGCATATCCGTTTTACCTTGAAGCAGGGTGACAACAAGGCCTTGCAGGCCATCGCCTTTAACGCCGCGGAAGCCTGGGAGAAGCTAAAGAATGTCTCTACCATCATCGGTGTTCCCGGGATCAACCATTGGAATGGAAGGGCGATTCCGCAAATGAATATAAAAAAATTTCTGGTGGACCACCTTGATTTATAGCGCAAATAATCTGTTAGACCCCGCCCCTTGAAGGCGGGATAAGTCAATAGGAATAATTTCTCGCGATATGGATGGATTTGGTGGTCTGCGAAACACCGTTGGCTATCCCATCTGCCAACCTGTCCAAGTATGTGTATTTGACCAACCTCTTTTCCACGTAAGGATTGCTGATAAAGTCGAGTTCCAGGAGGATAGAAGGCATTTTGGCCCCGGCAAGCACGTAGAAAGGCGCGAATCTCACTCCGAGGTTGTTCACATGCCTATTGTATCGTCGAACATCGTGGATCAACGCGTTGTGAATGATGTGTGCCACCTTGTAAGACTCGTTGTATTTCTCGCTGAACAGCATGTCATTCAAGATTTTTTCCACGTTGCTCATTTTGGAGAGAGGAACCCCATTTTCCCGTGCGGCAAGTCTTAAACTTTTCTTATCCGAGGTGTTGCTAAGACAAAACGTTGAAATCCCATGCAATCTTCGATTGCGGGATGCGTTGATATGTATTGAGATAAAAAGGTCCGCCTTTCTCGAATTGGCAAAGGCAACCCGTTGTTCAAGGGGGATATAGACATCTCGGTTCCGCGTCATAATAACCTTGAATCCCCTCTTGCGAAGTTTTTTCCCAAGGATCCGAGCAATTCTCAATACGACGTCCTTCTCCTTCACGCCTCGCGGTCCTGTTGCTCCCGGATCTTTCCCGCCGTGGCCAGGGTCGAGACAAATCAGGAAACTTTTAGAATCCCGAAAAGGGGGGAAATGCTGTTTATGTAATTTTTCTCCTATCGGATTCTTTTTCACGGCATCGATAACAATTCTAAAGGGAGAAACAAGCGTGAACACCCTGCTTTGAGCATTCTTGCCAAAAGCTATGACGATGCTTGAAGAGTAGGCGCCTTTCTTGTTGAGTCGAGCGTATTTGAAGAAATCCCCCGTTTTCCCCTTGAGATACCGTGGGCTGTAATGCGAAACAAAGGGTTCATCGAGTATAAAAATCAATGTCGTTTTTTGACCCCTGCGTAGGGGTTTAAAATGAAAAGGCACCCTGGATGAAAAATCCATTACCACCCGGGCATACGTGTTATTGGACCAGTATCTGAACCCCTTGAACGTTACCTGGGAGGTGCCGCAGTTTTTAGGTTTCCCCATGTTTTGTTGCGTCAGGCGTTGAATATGGGCGCGTGTTACCTGTTTTAAATCGCTTTTAGGATAGCGATCGAGAAGTTTTTTGAACTCGGTCAATGCCAGACGTTTGAGCCCAATTTTGAGATAGAGAACCCCTCTCCTGAAAAGGGCGTCATCCGCCAGCCAGGAACTTGGGTAGAGCGCGATAATTCTGCTGTATAATCTTAGAGACTGATTCCAATCTGATATATGTTTTGTGTGTCCATAAAGCCCTTCCCATAACATGCCGGCGAGATACAGGGCCCGGGTGGCGTAAGAGGTGGTGGGATTTTTCTTTTGAAAAGTGACACATTCACGGGATAATGTTGAAACGCGCGCGCGAGACGACAGAACTCGAGGGTTTTTGAGTGTTTTGATGCATTTTCGTCTTAAAGAATAAAATTCTTTTTTTGCCCTTGTTGACTGGCCCGCCTCAAGAGACGTCCCGGCAGCTAATAGAAGGAAGAAAACAATGGCAAGATAGCCCAGAAGGCGATATCCCTCTCGGGAGATATCGCCTTCATGAATCTTCAGAGTGACTTTTTCGGTCAGTCTCACCGGTTTCCTTTCAAGGGAATGAGTTTTGGCGAAATGAAAATAATCAGTTCCTTTCTGTTTTTCACGGTCCGTTTATTCTTAAAAGCCCATCCCAGTATGGGAATATCACCGAAGAGAGGAACCTTGTGAATAGAACTGGTTTTTTCTATGGTAAAGATCCCGCCGATGGCCGTCACGCCCCCATCCTTGACCAGGACGTTCGTAATCGCCTCTTTCTTGTCGATACTGGGAACCCCCTGAACCAGATGGCTCCAATCCGGAGTATCCTTCGATACCTTGATCTCCATGTTGATCATCTTGTCATTGCTCACGTGAGGGGTCACCTCAAGGTTCAGGTTCGCCTCGATAAATTCCGTCGTTACGGTTCCCTCTTCCGTTATTTTAAGATACGGAATCCGCAAACCCTGTTCAATGCTTGCCGTCTTATTGTCCAGCGTGGCGATCCTCGGGCTGGATATGACCTTCCCAAGCCCGTTATCCTCCATGGCGGTCAATTCCACATCCAGAGAGAAGATATCAACAACCTGTTCGAGGGTTACACCAATGGCGCCATAAGCCGTTGCGGGGAGATCAACCATCGGCAACATTCCGTTCGTGGTCGGTCCCGTGGGGGTGTTTCCGCCTCCCTGAACATTCGCCTGATTTGGAAAATTTGAGTTGGGTGGGTTGCCATATTGGGGTCCCGCATTGTATTTGGCGCCCCACTTGATTCCAACCTCCCGCGTGAATTCCTTGGCCGCTTCCACGATACGGGATTCGATCAGGACTTCGGGCGTGGGGGTGTCTAATTTTTTGACCAAGTTCTTTACGTCTGAAATCTTTTTGGGGATATCCTTGATAATCAGGGTATTGGTTCTCTCATCAATCGTTACCGTCCCCCGTGAGGAAAGCATCGGTTTTATCTTCGAGGAGAGCTCCTTCGCCGTGGTGTAATTCACGGGGATATATTCTGTTTTAAGGGCTTCGAGTTTTTCCACCACCTTTTTGGATGCAATCTTTTCCTGCATTTCCTTCTTTAACTTAGCTTTCGGGGCAATCCGGAGAACGTTTCCGATCTGTTCCTTTCCCAGCCCCTTCGATTGCAGAATGATATCGAGGGCCTGATCCCAGGGCACGTTTTTCAACTTCAAGGTGATCTTGCCCCGGACATCATCCCCGGCCACGATATTAAGGTTGCTGACTTCGGCAATCAGCCGCAACACGTTATGAATATCAGCATTCTGAAAATCGAAGCTCATTTTCGCGCCGGTATACTTTTTCTTCTGAATAATAAGCTTAGTCTTTGGGCTGAAGTGAACCACCCGTTTCTGGGGGGAAACACGTTTTACAGATCGTTTTGGCGCCACCTTCATGGCCGAGGGAACAGAGGGGATCTTTGCACTGGGTTTTGATTTCACGAGATTTGCTTTGGCAGCCTCAGCCTTGGCCATAAACTCCTTTGGCTTTTTGAAAATCCATTTCAAAACCCCGGGCGATAATTGAACATCATAGGGAACCATCTTCTGAATGGTTACCCAAACTTCCGCGCGACTTCCGCTTATTTTGTCTCGGGTGTTCTTGAATTCAACCTTTTTTATCGGCGTCGGAAACGCGGAGGTATCAAAGAAACGCATGTAGCGTTTTTCGATTCGCGCGTTGTTGATAAGAAGAGCCACCTTACCTTTGAGAAATTTTACGTAGTAGCTTGGTTTCGAAGTCAGATGTAGAACAATGATTGAGCGATTTCTCTCGTCTTTGAAACCTGTTTTAATAATCCGGATCAATTTTGCTTTTTGGACGGGGTTTTTGACCTCTTCCTTCTCTGCTTTCTTTGCGACAGCCACTTTCTTAAGGGATACGGGACTCCCAATCTGTAGAGAAAACAAAAGGGCGTTTCGTTCAGGAGATACGCGTTTTGAGAACTTCTTTATCCTTCTTTTCAAAACCAGAACAAACCGCGTCATTTTCGGGTGAATACCAAGTCTCATTTCAGAGACAAGAGCAGTCTTGCTGAAACGAAAACGCTTATTCCGTTCACTTTTCAGGTCTTTAACGTCTATAATGAGCTTTGGAGGATTTTTGTCTGTGAACGTTTTGATTTTCGCCTCGTCAATTCTCCCATTGAAAAAAATCACTATATTGCCTTTATCATCATCACTCAGACCATCTCTCACGAGGAGAATCCTGTCTGCGGGAGACATATCTTTTGGAATCCCAAAAGATAAATTCTTGCTGAAAATCCAACCCGTTTTGCCCTGCTCATATTGAACTTTAATCCATTTATCCCCTTTTTTAAGGACGATAACGAGCCGGCCTTTCAGGAGAATCTCCATCGACTTAGCGGATGCTTCCGGGGCATAGCGGACATGGGAACCTTTAACGTTGATCCAGGCGAATGATAGGTTTTCCGTTAGAGATACAGCAGCTTTATTAATTGTATTTGTCTTCGCATGGGAAAAGGAAGGACACAGCAAAACCATTAAAAGGAAAGCCCCCAAAAACCACAATATAGCTTTTCTGCTGTCCTTACTGGCTATGCGCATCTGTTGTCGATACATTTTTTATTCTCCTTTTTTTTCTGGATGGAGTTTTAGAGCGATCATGGTGATTCTTTTTTTACCTAAAAGATCCACTGTTGTTTTTTCGACAACAATCCTGTCAGGGAGAATCTTCCTCACTATCCCACCCTCGCTACCCAAACGCACTCCTTCCCTGATAGTGAATCCCTTTCCGGAGGAATCCCGTACCATTGCCCACCTTCCATTTTTTCCTGCGTCGATAATGGCGATGAGCGTCAATTGCGATAGGGAATATTTTTGGAGGGGTGACAATGGTCCTTTGATTTTCCTTTTGGCCGTCTTTTCCGCAAAACGGATGAATGGGACAAAAGGGTCGCGCAACTTATCAATCTTTGAAACATAATGAATTTTTTTAATCTTTTTGCCACCCTTTTTTTCAGACCCTATAATCATTGTCGGCGATGTTGTTGTTTTTTTTGCCGAAAGCTTTCGAGGGTGAATTTGTTTCGCTTTCAGGCTTTCAGAGATTGTTTTTTTAAACTTCTTTTTAACAGCAACGGCTTTTTGGCTGATGGGTACCGAAACAGACGTGTTATTATCGCATCCGGCCCAGAAATTCACTAAAACAAACATCAGAAACACGGCAAGGATCGGTATAGCCTTGTTTTCTAACATAGCTTGATTATTTCTTTTTTTTGACATTTCTTTTTCTCCTGGTCTTCTTGGGCGCCCTCTCACTTTCTGGAATATATCGATAAGTTTCAATCGCACAATCAGTCGTAAGAATTATCAGACCGTCAGCATCTTTGGGCTGAAAAAACTTGTATCCTTTGACATTCACAATTCTTGGCAGGTTGACGATATCCTCAAAAAATTTTCCCACCTGATGGTAGGTTCCGCGAATTTGAATCTGAACGGGAACAATCGCATAAAAATTCCGTTTGATCTCTTTTTTGGGCTTAAAAAGGATCGATTCAAGATTCTCTTTTCGTTCAAATCTCGCGATGTCCAGTAAAATTTTATCAATCATTTCTTTGTTGGGAAGCTGACGCAGAGAGGCCTCCAATTTCTTTTTAAGAAGGGCGAATTCTTTTCTGAATTGAGCGATATTTTTGACTAATTTCCTTTTCTGTATCACCTGTTGATCGAGCCGCCTATATTGGGAACGAAGCCTGTTTATTTCCTCCAGCTTTGGCATATAGATGAAATAATAGAAAAGCCCAAAAAGAACGGCCAGGATGAGAATGATAATTAAAAATTTCTTGTAAAAAGGAAGTTCCTGAATATCTTGAAATGTCAGAGCCATTTCTCACTCCGTGACGACATTGCAGTTTAAGGAAAACTCTTTTAATTTCACTTGGTTCAAAACAATCTGCTTTGACTGTTGCAGCCAAACTTTTTTGAAAAGCTTAGAGTGACTCAATCTCGTTATAAAAGTGGACAAGGTTTGGTCATCCAACGCGATTCCAACAATGGATAAAACATTTCCCTTTTTTCGCAACGACTTAAACCATATTTTTTCAGGTATTTGAATGCTCACCTCTTCCATGATTTTCAAAGCAACGAGACGCTCCCTGTTTAACTTATTGATAACTTTTATCTTTTTTTCGAGTTCCAACTTTTTTTTCTTTAACAGATTGATCTCTCCCACTTTCTTCGTGAGACGCGCATCTTCCATTTTTTTAGCTTTGATTCGCAATTGGAGACTGTCCACCTCTCCGGAAACATTTATATACAAATATCCCGCGACCAAAGCTGTCAAAAAAAACATCAAGATGCTAACAGAAATATCGAGACGCTTACTTTCTTTCTTTCTTTCTTCTCTTATTGGCAGGAGATTGATTCTAATCATTGCCTATTTCTCCTCTTTTTCTCTCCTCAAGGCCAGTCCAAAAGCAACAGTAAACATTGGCGCGGATGACGTTAATAAGGTATTTTCAGCGGTTTTCTCATTTATGTCTACATTCTCAAATGGATTAAGAACACTCGTTGGTATGTTTAAATTTGATTGAATATGCTGCGCCAGGCCTTCCATGAGTGCTGTCCCCCCCGAAAGGACAATTTTATTAACCTCCTTACCTTCGAATGTAGAATTATAAAAATTGATTGATTTCATGATTTCATTCGCCAAAGAGTTTTTCGCCATATTTAAGACATTTTCGACAATTATTTCCTGCGCGCTATCTAATTTGCCACCTATTTTCAGTTGCTCGGCCTCCTCGAAGGTATTCCCTATTTGCTTCTGTATTTCTTTTGTGAAATTATCTCCTCCAAGGGCTATATCCCTCGTAAACATTGTTTCACCCTCGCTGACGATATTGAGGTTCATCAAGCTCGCCCCGATATTTGCTAAAACACAGGTTTCATTTTCTTCATGACCATATGCATTCGCGTAAGCGTTCTCCACGGCGAAGGCATCAACATCGACAACTCTCAACTCCAAACCCGCTTCAGAAACAACGGACAAATATTCTTCGATGATTTCCTTTTTTACAGCGGCGATCAAAACATCCATCTGATTTTTTCCCTCGTCGCTTTTTAAAACATGATAATCTATATTTACTTCAGACAAATCAAAGGGAAGGTATCTTTCCACCTCCCAATCTATGGTCTGTTCCAGCTCCTTGTCTGTCATATAAGCCAAAGTAAGTCTTTTCACGATAACGGGCGTTCCGGAAACGGAGATGGCAACTCTTCTATTCTTTATACGATATGCGGAAATCAGTTGTTTGATGGTGTTAATAAGGTCAAAGTTGTCGATAATAGCACCTTCAACAATAGTTTCCGGTGCAAGTGGAACGAGACCCACCTGATGGACATACACCCGCCCTCTTTTATTCTTGAGCTCCACAAATTTTATCGAGCTCGATCCAATATCCAATCCGATAAGATTGCCACCTTTCGCCAAGGTTTTCTCCTATGATGATTAATCGGTTAAGAATACTTTATCTTTATCCTTGACATCATATCCAAGAGCTTTCAAGATCTTTCTTTTCGTTTCCAAACGGCATTTATATCCTTTTTCCACCCTCGTTATAGTCAAAACGGACACGCCAGCTTTCCTTGCAAGCTCAGATTTACTCATCAACAATCTTTCACGTATCTCCTTAACATTATTTACTTTCTTGTCATGTCCTTTTTGCAACTTCAATTCCCCCCCAAGTAAAGCATAATTTATTATAAATGTCAATAATTTTTTTTAATTTCATAAATTTTAACATAATTATTGTCAAATTTGCCCTCATCTTTATCTTACCAACCACATTTTACCAAGGCATCCCATAAAGTGGGATTTCTTCAGAAAAATAAAATTTTACGATTTTCAGTAGCTCTGGCCCTTCTTTATAGACAAAAGCAAATCTTTTTTTCAAAACCTTATCCACCAAGACTCCCTTAATACCATCACGGTTCTCAATAATGACGACTCGTTTGTCAGGGTTGGCGGAAAATTCCCCGTATTCACTTAACAAATCAACAAATGGAATCTTTTCCCCTTTCAGGCTGATAAATCTCTTTTCTTTAAACAGTTGTTCCTGTTTTGGTGTAATGGCATATACCTTTTGAACTTCCTGGGCTAGAAAGCCTACCGTTTTCTTGCCAACAATGACCGGCATAACTTCCTCAATTTTGATTTTGTCGTCTACATTCGGGTCAATGCTTATAGATCTTGATAAAAGATTGAAGTCGGTCTGAATTTTTTTTGCGGTTTCCTGAAGCTCTTTGAGATCCTTTTCAGAAAAGATTCCACTCGAAATCTCTGCTGTAATCCTTGTGACAACTTCCGATAACGTGACTATTTCGGTTGATAATTTCCCGGCAATTTCAGGGATATCCCTTGCGAGAAAGAACATCCTCTCCATTTCTTTCAAAGATCCGGTAATTTCGCGAATAAGATTTTCAAAATTTCCCATTCCGGGCAAATCCTTTCGGGAATCTTCCGGAACGCCCTCCTTTTTTTCAAGCTTCTGTGTTTCAGTTTTCGTCTCTGGTTTCTTCTCTTGCTCTTTCTCAAGGAAAATTTCTTCTTCTGAATCCGCTCCCAGAAAAGTCATCTCAAGAATGTCGTCGTTTTCAGATATTGTCGGAGTTGTTTCAAATTTCTCCTCCACCACTTCTTTCACTTTTTCAGCTTCTTCATCTGCTACTTCAACATGTTTATGTTCAATCTCTTCAGGGACGTCATCTTGTGTTTCATCTTTTTTGTGATCCTCCCCGGAAGCAATACCCGAAATATCTTCGTCTAATTCAATTTTTGGAATTTCAAAAGTCATCAAAGTGGAAATTTTTGAAAATTGCGAATTTAGTGTATCAAACACCTCTTCCGAAGCATTACCCTCCCCTTTGTCAGCCTGGATTAATTTTTCCAGGGAGCCAAAGGCATCCGTAACAAATTCTACCATTTCGCGCAGGTGCATCTCTTGGTTTTTTTCCAAGAAATCCAATACCTCTGTCACCATTCGAACTGCTGAAACCACCATTTTATTTTCGGCAAACTGATCCCCAATTTTAAGGATTCCTTCACGAATGTTTTCCAGAGCGCTATCCGTAACTCCCCATTCGATAAACTTTTCAACCCTTTTCTTTAATCCCGCGATAATTTGAACATATTTTTCAATTTTCTCATTTTCATGGTCAGCTTCTTTTTTAAAAGCAATAGATGTCTCCCCCTCTTGCGTTTCAGGTTTTTCAATTGAAGGAACGGCTTCTGAAGCCGAAATTTCCCGTGAATCTTCCGGCATGCTTTCTCTGGTTTCTGTCTCTTGAGAAGGAATTGTCTTGTCTACAAATAATTGATCAATCGCGCTATCTATTTCTTCTTCTATAACTTTCATTTTTTCATCTTTCTCTCTATCTTTCATAAAAAACTCCCGCCTATCTTTTTGCCAAGATTTTTAAACTAACGGATTTAACCACACGTTTGCTGATTTCCCTCAGTGTTTCAAAAATACCTGTTCCATTAATGGCGCTTGCCGGGAAATAGGGCACCTTTAATTCACTGTTTAAATCATTTTGAAGCTCGTCAATTGATAAAATAGGAATGTTTCCATTTTCAAGATCTCTTTTGTTATATTGAAGTACAAGTGGAACATCAAAAATGTTGATACCTTTTTCAGAGAGGTTCTTTTCAAGATTTTTAAGGCTGTCGATGTTTTCTTGCCGTTTAATCACCATTGAATCCGCCACGAAAACAACTCCATCCACCCCTTTCAGAACGAGTTTTCTTGTGGAATCGTAAGCGACCTGGCCAGGAACCGTATACAACTGAATTCTAATCTTAAAATCCCTTATTTTGCCAAGACTTAGCGACAAAAAATCAAAAAATAGTGTTCTATCTCCCTTTGTGTCGATTGAAATCATTTTACCCTTGATTCCAGGGTTCGTATGTTCATAAATGTAAAGCAGATTGGTTGTTTTCCCCCCCAACCCTGGCCCATAATATACAATTTTGCATTGAATTTCATTGGAGCTAAAATTTATAAATGACATACACGAAATCCTTACTGAAACAATGTGGGCATGAGCGTTCTGACACGAAGAATTTCAATTTCATCACGATACTCTCTTTCTAAATCTATTAATGTTTTTTTGAGAATCTTATCAATTTCATTTCTTTCCCTTTCTTTCATTTCTTCAAATATAATAATTATGGCTGAGTAAATCCCCTTTAGAAACTCGATAACATTTATCTCATTCTCAAATTTAATTTCACCATCTGCATAATCAAATTCTGCGAGGAAAGGATCTAAAAAGGGATATCTATCTGAAACATTCAGCAATCCTTTTTTGAAAACCCTTGAAAAATAATTCTTTCCTTTTTGCTTGTTCACGGCGTCTTCAACCCATTTTATCAAGGCGCCCGTAAAATCCAGATAGGGCTGGATAGAAAAATTTTCTAACTTTTTTTCCACCCTTTCTGCGAATTGATTTTCAGACCTTCCATCATGAACGCGTGTCTTCTTCGCTTTCTTCTCTGGTTTTTTAAGATTTTCAGGAGGGGCACCTTCCACGGCCTCTTCCATGTCAAGCTTCACCTTGCCAAAATCTCTATTCCCGTTCCTGTTGTTATCATAGAATTCTTCATTTTTAGATTTGTCTTCTGTCCCTTCAGACGATTCCTGTCCCACATTTTGATAGACATTAAACTGGGCCTCATTATCTTCCATTTTCAGTTTGAGCTCGTTAACCCCTGAATTGCCAGAAAACTGCTGTTCCCCCCATGAAACATCTTTTACTTTCCCTTTATCATAGAAAACATAGGCAGGGTTTATCGACGCATCGTCAAAAATAATTTCAAGGTACCCGCTCAAAGTGTCTCTGGTTAGTTTATTTATTAATTTCTCGAAATCTGTAAATTCACTTGACAGATCTTTATATAACGGAACGGCGCTCAAATATCCTAAAAGAAGATCAAGACGTTCTGGTTCAACATCGTAAACATCGATATATGCGGTGTCAATCTTTGATTCTTCATTTATGCGAGAGACTGATAATTCTGGAACGACGTAAAACTTTCCGCTCGTATTATCTTTCATGTAAATTTGAATGGGCGCTTTAGGCCTGACAAGAAGATAATACCCCGCATTTGTAAGCCTGATTTCAAGGTAACCGCTAAATCCCGACTTCATTAAATCATTTACGAGGGCTTCGATATCCGTAAACGTGGATTTCAGTTTTTCGTATCTTTTCTGATTAGTAGGCCACAGCATATGAATCTCCCTCTATAACGCGGATGTGAAATATTTTATCATTTACTTTTTCCTCTGAGGCGAACGATGGCGGATTTTAGGCTTTTTTGCATTCGATTAATCGCCTCCGCGAGAATCATGATTTCATCATTTGTCTTCACGTCAACCTTTACATCCAAATCTCCAACACTGATGCGATCGGCCACATCCGCAAGATGCAGAATTGGTTTTGTGATGCTCCTTGCGTAAACGAATGAAAACAGTATCATATAGAGCACGAGTCCGAGAGAGACATAAAAAATATAGTGAAACAAACTTTTCTGCTGCTCGTTACTTGATTTCTCCAATGCGTTGATAGGTCCAAAAAATTCGTCGAGGTAGGTCGTTGCCGCCACGTGCAGGTTTGTCCCCTTCACGGGCGCGCAATACATATATTTTTCCCTTATTTTGCCGTGAATGTCCTTCCAGTTGTAATACCCGCTCGCCGGACCCTTGAGGCTCGCTTTCATAATCTTCCAGAATTTCGGGAATTTATTCTTCAATTTATGCAGATCGAATCCCACGATCTTAGGATTCTTATGAAAAATTGTGATAGCTTCACTCGTGTAAACCGCAGTATAACCGGTTTTACCGACTGGCTTTAAAGCGATAGATTTAAGGAAGGGATCGTTTTTCAACTTTTTAATGGGAATGTCGCTGTTGGAATTGAAATAAATATGGACTTGCTTTCCGGGGGTGTTGGCTGCAAACCTGAAATAAACGCTTAATTGCGCCGCCGTACCAACAGCAATCTGTTTGATGTTTTCAGTCGAGAGGTTCGTAATAATATTCCTGCTGTTGGTTAAGAGGTCTTTCCTGAAATCCTTCATTCCAGTGTAGGAGAGATACTCAATTAAACCCATGGGAATGAGGGCGATAAGAATAAACGAGATCAAAAATTTTGGGAAAAGACCAAATTTAACCCCTTTTTTTACCGGCATTTCAACCTCCTTTTGTGGTTTCTATAAATTTCCCTCTTTTAGATTGACAACCTTGATAATTTCTTCTTCAAAGGAACGTTTTTCTTCCTCCGAACCTATTTCGAGACTAAGCCTTTCAATAAGCTCGGGAAATTTTTCCATAGGGATGCCATCACGCGTCAGGTGTAAGGATTCCAAGATTTCATCGAGAATAATGGTTCCCATGGGCCCTACGTATCTCATGAATGTCTTTTCAAGCAACTTGATTCGCTCATCTGAAATCTTTTCCCGTTTGGATGTTTGCTTTTCGCCGTCATCTTCATGAACAAGGTTCTCTTGGTTTTTCTGAGATCCATCGTCGGAAACAACCAAGATATCCTTTTGGAGCATTTTGGCCGCGATGGCATAAGCGCTGATTTCATCAATATCCATTGCGCAAACAAGTTCCTCTAACGTCTTTTTTCCGTCTACCTTGGACAAAAAGTTCCATTCCTCAGGCTGCAAGCGAATTTCGCCGTTTTTTTTCGCCGGGTTCATAATGAGTATCGTCTCTGGGGGAGGAAGGGTGTTTTTTAATGCCTTTATCTCATTCTCTTTCTTTGCGAGAAGAAGAACAAGCTGATCAGCGGGCACGGAGATATTCCGCTGGATATCTTCTTCCGGCAATGTTTCAAATTCGAAAACTCCCTCCAACCATGCCGTCATGTTCACCAGTTCCGCGGCTGGATCTTCCCTGGTCGTATCCACGCCAACCGGTTTGCCTGAAAGAATAAAGATTCCCGCCGATCGTTCTTTCCTTCTTACGCGCAAAACACCGGTTAGTTTTGACGAATACAGGAATTTCAATAGATTGGAAAGGCCAAAATAGAATATATCACCTTGTAAAATTATCATTACACACCCTTATAACGATTATTTCATGTCATTTATCATATTAATAATTTCTTATTACCTGCCTTCTTGCTCCTTAAAACTCCTCATATCATTTATACTAACTTTAAGGCATTTTCTGTTAAAATACATAATAATTTATTAAAATCAAATATAATTTAGCACAAATAAAATATAGATACAATATTAAATATTATCTATAACTTACTAATATTACATGGATTATATGTAATTATTATACTGGTTCCATTAAGAGAAGTCATTTTTTTGCTCATGGCGGGGACCCTGCAGGATGTCCGCAAGAGAGGATACCTGAAGGTAGGGGTTAACGGCAGTGTCTTCGGCTTCAGCATGCCGGACAAGAAAGGCGTGTGGCGTGGCCTCGACGTGGACACGGCCAAGGCGATCGCTGTCGCGGTTTTTGGGGATGCCAGCAAGATAAAATACATCGCCCTGACCGCGGTCCAGCGTCTCCCGGCGCTCCAGTCGAAGGAGATCGACGTCCTCTGCCGGAATACCACCCAGACCCTCACCCGTGAAACGGTAAACGGCCTTAACTTTGCTCATGTGAACTTTTACGATGGCCAGGGATTCCTTGTTCCCAAGAAGTTGGGCGTCAAGAGCGCCAAGGAGCTCAACGGCGCCACGGTCTGTGTCCTTCCCGGGACTACCACGGAAATGAACGCCGCAGACTTTTTCCGGAAGAACGGGATGAAGTGGAAACCGGTGGTTATTGAGCAGTCCGCCGAGCTCAACAAGGCCTTTTTCGCGGGCCGCTGCGACGTGATTACCTCAGATTCGTCCCAGTTGGCCGCCATTCGCTCCATCGCGCCCAATCCCAAGGATTACGTGCTCTTGCCCGAAATCATCTCCAAAGAACCCCTCGCGCCCGTCGTGAGGCATGGTGACGACCAGTGGTACGACATAGTCAACTGGACGGTCATGGCCCTCATCCAGGCGGAAGAGCTGGGTATCACCTCCAAAAACGTGGACGAGATGTTGAAGAGCAGCGACCCGCGGGTCAAGCGTTTTCTCGGCGTCACGCCCGGCCTTGGAAAAAACCTTGGGCTCGATGACAAGTGGGCCTACAACATCATCAAGGCGGTCGGAAACTACGGAGAAATCTTCGAGCGTAACGTGGGTGTCAACACTCCTCTCGGCCTGAAGCGTGGTTTGAACGCCCTCTGGACCAAGGGCGGGCTGATGTATTCCGCGCCTTTCCGTTGATCCCAGACACCAAGTCGCGGATGCCCCCTGACGAGGGCATCCGCCTTCTCACCGATGACTTGAAGTAGTCACGCTTCCTGAAAGGTGGCCGCCCGTTGAATTTGAAAGGAACGCAGCCCGCCACGGAACCCTA
>Ga0256833_1001576_pt1 | contig 16653 bp, 14 predicted proteins | sample 356284metaG_FD_190535 | JGI IMG/M metagenome (GOLD analysis project Ga0256833, IMG submission 190535) | Hydrothermal vent microbial communities from Mid Atlantic Ridge, Atlantic Ocean - 356-284 | ecosystem: Environmental > Aquatic > Marine > Hydrothermal vents | place: Atlantic Ocean: Mid...
GCTCTAGCCGTCTCAGCCCCCCGCGAGGAGGAGGCTGTCCTGCTGCTAGTCACGCCTAGCACGTGCGACGCCGGCGAGGTACCCTACGCCGGCAGTTGCACAGTCCCCGCCTCTTCTAGGGAAAGCGTGTCGAGGACTGCGCTCGCAGTCGTCGATATGCGGCTCTACAAGCCTCCACGAAGATAGCTACGGCGTGACAGAGTGATATGGTTAAAACCCCTTACATTGAGGGGATAGGCATTGACTGAGCCACGGTAAGAGATACGGGAACCGCTCTACGAGGGGGTAGCTATGCGCTGGCTGGTTCTAGATGAGGAGGAGGAATGGTGGGAGGAGGAGGAAGAAGAGGAAGAGTGGTGGGAGGAAGAAGAGGAGGAAGAAGAGTGGGAAGAGGAGGAGTGGTAGAATAAGCCTCCGCGGGTCCCTACGGGCTGCTACGCGCCAGTAGGGCTATATGCGTGTTTTTAAGCATAAATGGCGCTGTTCTAGCCACACAGTGCATCCAGAGCAAGACGCTCCTCACTGCCAACGCCACAATGGCCGCCTCGTTTACGCGACCCACGTAGAGAGGCCGGGTTGCCGGCTCAGCCAACCTTGCCGGTCACACGTCATTGCCGCTGGGTGGCTCAGTGCCGTCACCACTCGTCACAGCCGGCGGCTGCCAGCCACGCTCTAGACCATAATAGGCGGTTCCCCGGGTAGCGCCGCTCCGGGAGGATTGCAGGAGGGAAGAGAACGCAGAGGGTGCATAATCCTTGACGAGGCTCGCCGTTATAGACTATGAGCTCTGCAAGCCTTCGAAGTGCAGCCAGGAGTGTATACGGTTCTGCCCGGTTAACCTGACCGGCGGGAAAGCCATCGAGATGGACCCTGCAAGGAGGAAGCCAGTGATATACGAGGAGACGTGCATAGGCTGTGGTATCTGTGTTAAAAAATGCCCCTTCAAGGCGATATCTATTGTCAACCTTCCCGACGAGCTTGAGAAGATACTAATACACAGGTACGGTGTTAACGGCTTCAAGCTCTACGGGCTCCCCATACCCAGGCAGGGCAAGATACTGGGCGTGATAGGGAAGAATGGGGCCGGGAAGACCACGGCGCTACGCATACTAGGCGGCGAGCTGAAGCCTAACCTTGGCGTAGTTGACGGCCCGGAGCCGAGCTGGGACGAGATCATTAGGAGGTTCCGTGGAACCGAGATACAGAACTACCTACGCCTAGTAGCGGAGGGTAAGATACGCGCAGCCCACAAGATACAGTATGTCGACCTCGTGCCTCGCCGCGTTAAAGGCCGTGTGGGCGACCTATTGAAGCGCGCAGACGAGCGCGGCATATGGCGGGATCTCGTCAAGGATCTCAACCTGTCCCACCTGGTTGACCGTGACCTGGCGCAGCTTAGTGGCGGCGAGCTACAGAGGTTCCTCGTGGCCGCGGTACTATCCCGGGACGCCAACGTGTACCTCTTCGATGAGCCGAGCAGCTACCTCGATATAAGGGAGCGTATACGCGTCGCACGTGCTATAAGAAAGTATGTGCCTAAGGATAGTTTTACTGTAGTCGTTGAGCACGACATAGCTATGCTCGACTATCTCTCAGACCACGTCGTTATAATGTACGGCGAGCCCGGCGTGTACGGCATCGCGTCTAAACCTTACGGGGTACGCGCCGGCATCAACAATTTCCTCAAAGGCTTCCTGCCGGCAGAGAACATGAGGATTAGAAGTGAGCCGATAAAGTACACGGTGAACCTCACTGCACAGGAGACCGTCACGGGGGAGAAGAAATACCTCGAGTGGACCAGCCTACACGTGGAGCTTGGCGGATTCCAGCTAGACGTTGACAGCGGCGACATACGGGAAGGCGAAGTAGTCGGCGTAATGGGAGCCAACGGCACCGGCAAGACGACGTTCGTGCGCGTACTAGCAGGCGAGATAGAGCCGAAGAAGGGCAGCGTAAGGAAGCCCGAAGAGAGGCTCAAAGTGAGCTACAAGCCCCAGTACGTTTCCGCCGAGAGGCTGGGCGAGGACAAGACCGTCGAAGAATTACTGCGAGAGGCAAACCCGTCGACCCTGACCCCAGGTTCGTGGCTAAACGTGGAGCTAGTGCGGCGCATGAGGATAGACCGCTTCCTAGATAGAAGGCTAAGCGAGCTCAGCGGCGGCGAGCTACAGAAGGTTGCAGTGGCGGCGGCGCTAGCGAAGGAGGCACACATCTACCTCCTTGACGAGCCCTCAGCTTACCTAGACATAGAGGAGAGGCTTGCAGTAGCAAAGGCGATCAGGAGGATAACCGAGGCGCGCGGCGCAGCCGCCCTCGTAGTAGAACACGACATCGCCGTCCAGGACTACATTGCCAGCCGGATAATGGTCTTCGGGGGCGAGCCGGGACGCCACGGCGTGGCGACAGAGCCCCTGCCGCTACTAGAGGGCATGAACCGTTTCCTCCGAGAACTAGGTATAACCATAAGGAAGGACCCAGAGACGGGGAGGCCACGCATAAACAAGGAGGGCAGCTTCCTCGACCGCATGCAGAAGCGGCTAGGCAAATACTACTACATACCAAGGCCCGGCGAGGAGGAGAAGGAAGAGTAGAGGAGATGCAGCGTAGAACAGCCTGTCAGGATAAAGCGTCTAACCTGACAGGCAAAGAGGGGCGTCCTTACACTGCTTTTTGCGCAACGCCCTTCCTGACAGGGCAGAGACGGCGGCTAGAGCCAAGCAGGTAACAGCGACAGAACCGTTAGACGGCCAGGAGTGCCCCAAAGCTAGCCCCCGCCGAGAGGCTGACCAGGTCTTGCTGCCGCTCGAGAGGCGCCAGGAGAGACTGAGAACCGTCAACCAGCTGCTGCTGCCCTTCCTTCGCAGCTCCGGGAGGTACCGCAAGCTGCTACGCCTAGTGGGGCGCCTCGACAACCCAACCATGGTAGTCCAGAGCCGAGACTACACTGTAAACATCATGGTCTACACTATGCCTATGGGCCCCCACCTGGTTCTCGCAGTATATGCCAGTACCCAGAGGGCCCGCCCCCTGAGCCCGCAGCAGCTGGCCGCCAAACTCCGAGCCCTGCGAGAAAGAGTCTCCAAGCTACGGGGAAGATACTTCAACCAGGCCGACATAGCCTACCTCGTTCTCGCGCCAGCCGGGTTCACACGTGGCGCGAGAAGGCTAGCCAGACAGCTAGGCGTAACACTCGCGAAACAGGGCAACACGGCGCTCCGGGTACTGGCACGCTACATACGGCGCCGCTATGAGCGGCTGCTCCGCGCCATCGCGGGTAAGAGGGTGTGGGGGATGCTACCGCTACTTCTCTACACACTCGGCGCTATGGCTAGAGAGCTGGGCGAAAACGTCCGGTTGCCAAACTTAGCCTCTATAATAGACGCTGCCACAAAGGGAGGCATGCTCAGGGCGGAGTAACGCCCCCAGCACTAAGGGGCCCTGTTTTCAGCCTTCCCTAGTTAGGGCGGGGCTCTCTAAGCTTCCTCCAGTCTCTCTCTATCGCTATATGCTATAGCCTTGTTCACTCTTCTCCTCTTAACGTCTCCCCGCGGCTATACGCGCGCGGATACTGGTTCAGGGGCTCTTTTCCTGGTTGTCCTTGCCTGTCATCCTCTGTGCCGCCGGCCCGGCTGGCCCTGTAGCCTCTGGAAGCTGTCTAGCACCGCTTAGAGCCATGGATGCTTCTGGGAGGGTGCCGGCTTCTCCACGTCTCTATCGCCTGTAGTACCATCCCGCCAACCGCGTATCAACTAACAGCTCTGTTAACTAAGCGTCCAGACAAGCCATTATACGTGTTTATTTTACTAATTATTCTATATTATGCACTGTAGTAGTAGGGTGGTGCTACGCTCTAGAATTCCCGGCGGCGCGGTGCTACCTGTCAGGGGCGTGGAAGTCTGCGCTATGCCGCTGTATCGCCGGTGTCACTTCTACGCCTCTATTCAATCTCTAGGCGAGTATAGTATAGAGAATCCTAATCTAGTCTAATCATAGATAACGCCTATCATGACCGCTATTTCTCGCCAAGAGCTATTTCTTATTTAAATAACCTTCTTCTTAATCTTTTCTTCTCTATATATGGGTTGCGTAAAGGTAGGGAGGTAAGTGTTATTTTGAAGCGGCCGGGTCACTGTATTCTGAGCAAAATGGAGACAAGTAGCTAACCTGGTGAAGAGCCATGGCTGAGGAGAAGCTCGTAACCCTGAGTGTCATCAAGGCTGACATAGGTAGCATAGCTGGCCATCACAAGGTTCATCCCGACACTATGGCTGCTGCTGCACGCGTCCTGGCGGAGGCAAAGAGGAAAGGCCTTATAATAGACTACTATGTCACCCATGTAGGCGACGACCTACAGCTCATAATGACCCACAGGAAGGGCGTGGATAACTCGGAGATACATGGGCTAGCCTGGGAGGCCTTCAAGAAGGCCGCAGACGTGGCCAAGGAGCTAGGCCTCTACGCGGCGGGCCAGGACCTTCTCAGCGACGCCTTCTCCGGCAACGTCAGGGGCCTAGGGCCCGGCGTGGCCGAGATGGAGTTCATTGAGAGGAAGAGCGAGCCGGTGGTAGTATTCATGGCTGACAAGACCGAGCCAGGCGCGTTCAACTACCCGATGTTCAAGATATTCGCAGACCCGTTCAACACTGCCGGCCTGGTAATTGATCCGAGGATGCACGACGGGTTCAAGTTCGAAGTCCTAGACCTCTTTGAGGGCAAGTATGTTGTACTGAACAGCCCCGAGGAGATGTACGACCTGCTGGCTCTAATAGGCACACCCGGCCGCTACGTCGTGAAGAGGGTCTACAGGAAGAGCGACAACGAGATAGCAGCAGTTGTTAGCAGCGAGAGGCTCAACCTGATAGCAGGCCGCTACGTGGGCAAAGACGACCCCGTGGCAATAGTCCGCGCCCAGAGCGGCTTCCCGGCGCTAGGCGAGATACTGGAGCCGTTCGCGTTCCCCCACCTAGTTGCCGGCTGGATGAGGGGCAGCCACTGGGGCCCGCTCATGCCGGTCAGCCAGCGCGACGCCAAGTGCACCAGGTTCGACGGCCCGCCCAGGATAATAGGCCTAGGCTTCAACATAACCAAGGGCCGTCTAATAGGCCCAGTAGACCTGTTCGACGACCCAGCATTCGACGAGACAAGGCGGCTGGCGCAGCAGGTGGCCGACTACATGCGCCGCCACGGCCCCTTCATGCCGCACCGCCTGGGCCCCGAAGAGATGGAGTACACTACACTGCCACAGGTACTAGAGAGGCTGAAGAACCGCTTCGTAGAGGCAAAGGACTACGAGGCACGGATAAAGCCCAAGATAAAGCACAGCGAGCTACTAAGCGGAGAAGAACTACACGACTAGCCACACTCTCCAGCATTTTTCCCCTCCTAGCCGGCTCCCCGGCCACACACCCAGCTAGAGGCGCGTTCTAAACCCGTCAGGACGGCGGGGCTTCTCGCCAGCCTAGGCTGGCAGTCAGAGCCGGAGGCCACGGCGCCATGGGCACAGTGCTTCTATCCGGGCTACACGCAAGGTACACCACTAGGTCGGGTGGTGCAGCACCCATGCCTAAGGAGGTCCCCGTCCTCGCAGTCAACTACAAGGCGTACCCCACCGCGTTCGGAGAAAAGGGCCTCGCAATAGCCCTGGCCGCGGAAAAAGTTGCCGAAGAGTACAGCGGCCAAGTACGCATAGTCCTAGCGGTTCCGGCGACAGAGATAGCCCGCATAGCAGAGGTGGTCGACGCCGCTACCGTGTACGCCCAGCACGCGGACCCCGTGGAGCCCGGAGCCCACACGGGCTACCTCCCCCTCGAGGCGCTAAAAGAGGCCGGCGCCAAAGGCACCCTCCTGAACCACAGCGAGCACCAGGTAAAACTCTCCCACATAGACCACGTGGTGCACCGCGCCGCCACGCTGGGCATGGAGACCATGGTGTGCGCCGACACGCCGGCAGCCGCCGCGGCGGCAGCAGCCCTCTCCCCCACAGCTGTAGCAATAGAACCGCCCGAGCTGATAGGGACCGGGATACCCGTGTCCAGGGCGAAACCGGAGATAGTGACAAACACGGTCAAGATGATACAGCTAGTAAACCCCGACATACCGGTCCTCACCGGTGCGGGAATAACAAGCGGCGATGACGCAGCAGCGGCAATACGCCTGGGCACGGTAGGAGTACTCGTAGCCTCCGCAGTAATGAAGGCAAAAGACCCTGAGGCAAAGATACGCGAGCTCGCAGAAGCCCTCGCAAACGCATGGAAAGAAAAACACCACTAAAAAGAAAGGAGCCACGGCCCCCGGGTTTAGGGCCACAGACGCCACAGGCCCCCCGCCGGACGAAGAAGCCTTATAGACACGGGGGCTCGCAGAGCCAGACTAGTATGGAGGCCACGCCGGGACACCACCTGGGAGGGCCCGTAGCCTAGCCAGGATAGGGCGCCGGCCTCCGGAGCCGGAGGTCCCGGGTTCAAATCCCGGCGGGCCCGCCACATTCAGAGATCCACAGTTGTCTACACGGCCTTTCTCGTTAGCTACTGGTTGTTTAGGCGTGCTGTCTTAAGGCCGGTGTTTTAGTGTATGTTGACTATTTTTATTGTCCTCTTTCTGACCATGATTAGTTTACCATAGGGGCTCTCTACACTTTCTAGCGCGGCGAGTACCCTGTTAGCTATGTATTGGGGTTTTAGTGGCGGTATTCGTAGTAGGATTACTCCGGTAATATTTGGTTTTGTGAGTGCTATCCTTCCAAAGTCCTTGTCAAACGTTATTATGATTCTTGACTCTCTTATGGCTAGTTCTACAACTTCCTCATCGCTCATGCCGGGTTTAAGTTCCCAAACAGAAATAATATCGTATCCTTTCCTCCTAAGTTGTGTGATAACGGTTCGGGGGATATTCTCGTCTGCTAGGAGCCTAGGCTTTGACAATAACTTCCTCCATCAGAACCCTAGCGGCGTACCTGATAGCTGCTAGCACATCCTCCCTTGAGAGGTGTGGATACTCCCTCAGTATATCATCCATACTCCACCCGTTAGAGAGCAGCTCTAGGATAAAGTAGACGGGGATCCTCGTTCCCTTTATTACTGGCTTACCCCCCATAACCCGCGGGTCAACCACTATCCTACCCTTATACTCGACCAACACCACCTCCCCAAAGGGCTTTTAAGGTAAAGGCCTCTAATAGGCTACACCCCTACATACATGCTTGGAAACAATTGAGGGGTATCACTCTGGCCAGGCTCTACTTCCCCTATATAGCCTACTTGGTTTAATGTAGACGGTGTGCCGCCTAACCCTAGCCTTCTCCAAGTCCCAAGCATTATAAGGGTGAAATAATCCGGAGCATGCTTAGAAACCCCTCTATATACTCGCTGGAGTGTTTAGATAACTACTCTAAGGCTGATGCGTAGTCTTGCTGAAGAAGCATCCCGCCAAGAGGGCTCATAGCCAATAAATTAGATAGAGGGTAGTAAAAATGCTTCCTTTACGGTGCCCCGGGGGCTGGGCTAGCTGTTTCTTCGCCTAGCCGGGGCAGGGCCAGTTCCACATGTAGACGTCGAAGCTCATGGTGGACAGAGGGTAGTACCCCACGTAGCCGTGGTCGTCATCCCAGTAGAGCAGCCTATCCTTAGTTTCAAACAGTGCAGGCCATGTTTCACAGAGACCGTCGTTGAAATATCTCCTCTGTATCATTAGGTCGAACTTAGCTATATTGGCGTAGAGTGTGCTATGCTCGCCGGCTACTCCGATAGAGAAGAGTGACAGCTCTATTGCAAACGGTACTGAAGCTTCGTCGGGTATTAATGGTATGCCGCCGGCGATCGTTAGTATAGGGTTGGAGTCAAATCTGGACTGGATTTGTGCCACGTCTTCGTCGAAACCGCCGTCCTTTGCTCCGAGGTCTACAAGCTTGACCTCGGGGTTGTTGAACATGTTCTCATAGGCCCGCTCCGGGACGCTCTCCCATGAGTCATGGGGTCCGAGGGCGTCCACAGTGTACCACATCTTGATTGTCTGGGTGCCGCCGTAGCGTACCAGCTTCGGGGCCACATAGGTGCGCTCAAGGTACGCGTCTACTGGCCTGCAGCCCTGGATGCCGGCTATCTTCGGGAGGTCGCAGATGTAGAGCTGGTACGTGGCGTAGGCGACGTCACCGTATATGCCTATGGCAACATAGTTGTCGGTATTGTCGTTCAGCTTTACTGCCAGTGTTTCTGTGTCTTTACCCAGGATACCTTCCTGGGATATCACCCCCCGGTAGCCGTTATCGCTGTTATAAACTCTTAGTGTCAGCTCCGCCTGTGTCAGGGTTCTGCCATGCCTTATGACGAAGGTGAAGCCCGGCACATCGAGTCTCTTGACGTTAACGGCTACACCGTTCTTCTTATAGATTAGCGAGGGCCCAGAGGTATATATGTTCATCCGGTTGTTGTTGTCTGTGTAGATGAACATCCACAGCACCATAGAGTTAACGGTATATACGTCGGGGCCTGCTATGCGCGCCAAGACTACTGGCAGCTTTGTATCGTTCATATATTCGACTCTCTTAAGGTACCAGAACGCGCTCTCGTTGACCACTATGACCTCTGGGGGTGTTGATGCGGCCCGGCTCTTACCCGAGGTACTTCTTGTCGCGTCGCCTGCCCTGCCGGGCTTATGGAGGATCTTGGTTAGCTCCCCCCAGTTCATCACCCTTACTGTATGCGGCATGACTGCTCTAACGTATGGCGCCAGGCCCTTGGCTACGAGGTCTATCCTTACGGGGATGCTTGTCGTCGCCGAGTAGATGCCGTGACCCGGTACTGTTGCCGTTACGAGTATCGTTATTGGCGGCTCTATTGTGGCTGGGTCGAGGCGTCCCCGCAGAGCGTAGCTCAGCCACACCTTGGCGAACACGCGTAGCCTCGCGGAGTTCAAGGATACAAGTGCCGGCTGCCCAGCCTTGGCGGAGGTCCTGCCCAGTAGGATGAAGTTGCCATTTGGCAGCCAGCCGTAGACCGTTATGCCGAGGGCTGTGCCCCGGGCCGCTGGTAGGCCCTGGAGCCGGAGCGCAAGCCCTGGGGCCGCGTTCCTTCTGTAGGCTATGGTTGCTGCCCCGTAGCTCTCGACATGGACGGTTGATGCACGAAACGAGGTATACGCTATAGCTATGGATGCGGCCAGGGACGCTAGGAGGATGGCTGCCAGGAGCGTGCTCCTCTTCAGGAGCGCCCCCTCCTTCACCAGTGGTCACCGCTGCTCTCTCTCTCGGGCTGTATTTGGGCATGCCCTCCTCATCGCATGGAGGCGGTGAGCTGGGAGGAGAGGGCGCCGCGTGTGTCTAGGTAGGCCGGGGCTTCTCCCTTCCGGATGCGGCTTGGTTGACTGTCGGGGCTAGAGCATGTGCGGTGCTGGGCCTGTAGGTGCTTAGTAGTTAGAGTCAAGTAGCTTGCCCGGCGGGCTTCTGGTTGTGCAGCTGGTAGGAGGGGTTCTCGGGGTTGACGGAGAAGGTGTGCGTGGAGGTTAGGAGGGATCTCTACGAGAAGGCTAAGAGGTTCGTGGAGGAGCAGGGGGGTTTCGGCTCGGTGGAGGAGCTTCTGGAGTTCCTCCTAGAGGAGGCGCTGGCGTCTGAGGGTGAGACCGGCGGCGGCATGAGTAGGGAGGACGAGGAGAAGGTTAAGGAGAGGCTGCGTTCTCTGGGCTACATATAGCCTCGCGGCGGCTTTGTTGCGGTTATGCAGGCGAAGCCGGCTTTTTCCGCCTCCTGGGGGCTCATGGCTCTGGGCTTCTCCGGCCGCGGGGCCTCCCAGGGCGCGTAGGTTATTGTGGCGTCTATCCTGGGCCTTCGGAGCCCTACTGTGGCGAGCAGTGTTGCCACCTCTCGGACGGTGTAGAAGCGGGCGTAGCGGTAGAGGGGGTGCCCCTGTCTAGCCTTTTCCCGGTAGAGGCGCCCCCAGGGGCTGTCGCGGGGCACTATGCATGCTGCCAGCGCGCCGCCTGGACGGAGCGCCCTCAGCGCCTCTCTTAGCACCGGTAGGGGCTCGTCTAGGAAGCAGAGGGTTACCGCGAGTAGGGCTGTGCCTATGCTCGAGCTGCGGAGGGGGAGGCGCTCGCCTAGCGCCTGGACTGGCTCGTAGAGGCTTGTCCTCCTCCGCCGGAGCCAGCCGGTTTCGAGCATGGGGAGGGACGGGTCTAGCGCGGCCTCGGCGCCGACCCGGGCCGAGAAGAAGCCGGTGCCGGCGCCTATCTCCGCCACAGGGTGCTGCCTGGCAACCGCCTCGACGAGCCTGGCCTCGTTCTCCGCCGTGACGAGGTGGCGGCGGTACCAGTCGTCGTAGCGGGGGGCGTAGGCGTTGAAGACGTGGTACGGCATCTACTCTGCCCTGCCTCCTAGTTCCTCGGCTAGCTCTCTTATTGTTACGAGCCGGTAGCCCCTGCTCTTCAGGTAGTCGAGCAGCTTCTCGAGGAGGCCCAGCGCCCTGTCCCCTGTGTTGAACCTGCAGTCTAGCCTCACGCCGCTGCGCGTCATGTCGACGTATTCCCAGGGGTGGCTGAAGTACACCGGCGTCGCCAGTAGGCTGTGGATACGCTTCTGCAGCGGCCAGGGGAGACGTAGGACCGAGCTGGTGACCGATACCGGCACAACTGTGACACCGTCCTCTCTCCACGAGGCGGCCCGGGGGAATGGGGGCTTGTAGCGCGCCACCGAGGAGTCAACGGTATAGCCGTTGCCGCGTAGGATTGGCAGCATCCAGCGTGGCCGCTGCAGGTTCGGGGCCCGGAAGGAGGCAACGTCTTCGCTGAATCCCCTAAGAAGCTTGGTTGCCTTCTCTATTACGCGCCTAGCCTCGCTGGGTGTGAGGCGGTCGAACCTTTCGTGCCGGAGGCCGTGGCAGCCTAGCTCGTGGCCCTCGTCCACCACGCGCCTGGCCAGGCGGGGGTAGCGGCGCGCCATCTCGCCGGTGAAGAAGAAGGTGGCTCTAACCTTCTTGGAGGAGAGGAGGTCTAGGATCCTGGGCAGCCCCTCCTCCATGCCGCGGGTCGTCGACAGGTAGGGGGGGCAGTCCTGCTCCACGTCGAAGCTTATGGCGGCGAGCCTATGGCTCGGTGCCGTCATCGCGTCTCAGCCTCACGTGCCTGCGCCCCTATGCCCGGCGGCGGCCTAGGTGCTGCGAGAGGCGTAGCCAGAGGCGGTGCAGGAGGTACTCGTGGTCCTCCGCCGCCGCGTACTCGGCTACACTACGGTAGATCTCTACTATTCTCGGCAGTACTGTTTCCCAGCTATACTCTTCCTGAACCTTTGCCACCGCGCGGCGCCTCATCTCCTCCAGGGATGCCGTGTCGGCTACGAGCTTGGATATGGCCTCGGCTGCCTCGTCCCGGCTCCTGACCAGGACGCCTGCCCCGTCGCCTAGTATGTCTCTTACACCGGAATCCGAGTAGCCGACGGCCACGACGCCGGCAGCCATGGCTTCAAGCGCTGTTATGGAGAAGGCCTCCATCCTGGAGGTTAGGAGCAGCACGTCCCCGGCCCAGTATGCCGCGCGCAGCTCCTCGCGCCCCATGAAGCCCAGTATGCGTACGCGGAGGTGCTCTCCGTTGAACCTGCGGGCCTCCTCCTCGACAAGGGGCCTCGTGGGCCCGTCGCCGATTATCACCAGGTGGAGCCTTCTGCCGGCCCGCCTAGCCGCCCGGTATACTATAGACGGCGCTTCGTGCACGGCCTTGCGCCGCGTGAACCGCCCGACAACCAGCACCACGGGCTCGTCGCCCGGTACCCCCAGCTTAGCCCTGGCCGCCTCCCGCTCCTGGGGCTCCGGCGGCCTCCAGAAGCCCGGCTCTATAGCGTTAGGCACGACGTGTATCGGCTTGAAGAGGAGGCGTCGCCCCAGTAGGCGCCGCGTGTCCTCTGCTACAACGCTACTGACGGCTATGAACGCGTCTATGCGCCGCAGCTCTCTACGCAGCAGGGGGAGAAAGAGACGTGCCGCCTTACTGTTCCATGAGAAGAGGGAGTGGTTAGTCGCTACGACCGGGACTCCTCTTATGCCGCGGGACAGGTTGGCGATAGCTACTGCGAGCGGAGAATACAGGCTATGGACGTGGGTTATGTCAAAGCCCACCTTCTTGTAGACCCGGTTGGCTTCACGCAGCGCGCCGGCCCCGAGGCTAACATGGCAGCACTTCATGTAGACCGAGCCTCGGAGCCGGTGTATAATGTAGGGACGGCCCGGCTCCGCCCCGCTCCAGTCGTAGTGGCGGTAGTCGTGTGTGAACACGTGTACCTCGTGCCCGGCCGCCGCCAGGTGAGAGGCAAGCTCATCTATGTGCGTCTCTATGCCGCCTATTTTAGGGTAGAACCAGTCCGACGCTACTGCGATTTTAAGGCTTTCCAAGCCCGCTTGCCTCCGGCAGCCAGCAGCCCCAGCACGCCCAGAAACGTACCAAACCCATACGAGACTAGACGCTCTATTAACGTTATTGCCAGCGCATCATCCGGCGCAACTCCCAACGCGACGAGAACAGCGGTAAGCCCGCCCTCAACAATACCCAGCCCGCCCGGCGTCACCGCCAGCAGGCCTATGCCAGCATACAGCACAGAGACACCGATGAAACCCACAAGCCCGATACCTACACCCACAGCCCTCCCTATCAGGTAGAGACGCAGCGCGTCGAGGAACCACACGAGGACGCCGAAGCCCACAGAGAGCGCAAGCAGCGGGTAATCGTCAAAGAACTCGCGGAACCTGATGACGTCGGCAGCCGCTCCCCGGAGATACCCCCGCCGCTCCAGCCGCGTCAGGACGGCGTGCAGCACCTTGTCCCACGAATGATAGACAACCAGTATGCCAGCCAGCACGGCAACCGCAGCAAGCAGCAAGTATTCCGACCTCGCGGCATCAAATATGCCGTACATGAGTGATACGAGGATGAGTATAACTATCCCTAGAGCCTCTGTGGCCCTCTCGAAGGCAATCACATTTATGACGCTGGCGATGTTTACCCGGCACTGCTTAGAGATATAGGCAGCCCTGACTAGTTCCCCGCCAGCCTTGGCGCTAGGAGTTATATTGTTCATAAATATGTTGAAAAGGTACGCCACATATACAACCCGGAAGCTCGCGTTAACGCCACGCCTGCGGAGTATAAGGAACGTACGCAGCGCGTAGACAAAGGTAGACACAAGGTATACTACTACCGCGCCTGCAATGTAGGCACGGTTTGAGGCAGCAACAGCCTCGATAGCCTTGCTAAGCCACTCCACCGCTAGCCTCACGGCGCCAGCACCGGACACGGCTGCAGTACGGCAGGCTGCCCAGTCCTCCTCGCCGTTTTTAGCTAGCAACACGGCCGCGTGGGCGCCGCAGTAAAAACGCCAACAGGCTGGGCTTACGGACCGGATTTGTTAGCCCTCTGGTGGTGTAGGCCCTTAGTAGCGGGGAATATTTACAGTTAGAGCTTGATAATAAGGCTCTTCGGCACGCCATCGTAGAGCACGGCGATTATCTTAGCCTCGATATCCGCCTCAGCTAGCTTCTCTATATCGCGCCTTATAGACTGAAGCTTTGCAATCTTACTGTTAATGTACTCGGCCAGCTCCTCAAGGGTACGTAGCTCTGTCTCGGCTCCCGGATTTATCATAATCGTTATCTTGTCAAGGTTTATTATTGTCTCGTTCCCCGACTGTACCTGTGCCTCCTTACCCACAAGGCTCATTATTAGGCTTCGAAGACGCTTATCCTGCTCGCTCTTAGCCCGCAGCTCCTCTATGAGCCGGAGAAGCTCTCCCAGCTTCTTCCTAAGGTCGGTCAGCTGCGCGTCAATATAGGAAATGAGGGATTTTGGTGAGGGAAACTCACGCAGACCCGTCTCCATATTGGTCCACCTTCCTTTGAGCCGTCTCTGCCGGCCAAGCTATAGGCGTAATTAAAGCTAAGAATCTGTTACTGCCATGGCCCTCCAGCTTAGCGGCCGCGCGGCTACGTGTAGGCAAAAACTTGTATGTTGTGGGTATCCGAGGCCCTAGGAGCCTTAGAACTCCTCCTCTGTCGTGAACCTCTCCAGCACTTTGCGGAAGTAGGCCCTAACTATCACTACCATAACTATTGCGAACACGGTTATTGCAATGAGGCTACTGTAGCGCATCACTATAGTCATTGGCTTCGGTGTGACCACAATAGTTGTCTTAAATGGTTTCGCTATTAGCGCTGTCGTGCACGCCTGGTTGTAGCCGCTGGCGGTTACGCATATACGGTACTTGCCATAGGGCAGCGTGGCCTCTGCAGTACCGTCCGGGGCCGAGATGCTGCTGGTAGCATACCGGGTGTCAACGCCAGTGAAGGAAACTGTGGCGCCGCCGACAGGCTCCCCGACATCGTTAACAACGTATACAACGGTTTTGATGAGCTTTCTGGGAATCGCTATCTTAACCGTCTTGTTAGAGGGCTTCACAGACCTATGGTAGTCTTTGTATATCCCGTGCATAGACTTAAAGGTTATATTGGACGATTTTATGCTTAGCGGCAGTCTCAACAGCGGCTTCGTACCCTTCTTTAGAATGCCTACGGGCTTTCCATCGAGATATACTCTCAGGTCGTCTATCAGCACCCTGGTTGGAGAATAGGGGTCAAACACCGTAATGTTGGTAAGAACCCTCACCTTTGTAGTCCTCAATACTATGCTCAGGTTGCCCGCAATGTCTATTGTCTTCTTCACCGACTTGTATAGTGGGAATGGCAGTTTACCGCTATCCGGTACTGCACGGACATCATACCGGCCGCGGGTCAGCATGAACTCTGCGCTGAGGCCACTGGCCTTGGCGACAACTTTTGTGGTGTTAAACACGTATACATAGTACGTGGCGTTGACGGGCTTGTTTCTCTCGTCGACTAGGCTAATTTTCACCGCGTACAGCATGGGCTGAAGTTCTATCCTCTTATTGATATGAAGGCTGGATATGTTTACCTGTACCGTTATCTCCCGGTAGAACGGCGCGGTGCTGTTCTGGGGAAGCGGCTGTATCCTTAGCAGCGCCACGCCGCGGTAGGCTGTGGCGAATGCTACCCTTCTGGGCGTCTGCCGTGTAGGCGCCTGAACCTCTATACCAGCCAGTTTCTCGCCGTCCGGTTTTAGCAGTTCAACGCGCAACTTGTCATTAGGTGTTGGATTGTACTTAGATAGGAGGACGACTCTAACTATAGCGGCAAGCCTTGTCAGGCTGATTGTCAGTGTCCGGTTCTCGGGTTTGACGGTTACACGTTCCTCGAGAGGGTGGTAGTATAGGGAGGATAGGTCGCGCACCTGTACCCGGTAGGTGCCTGGCTTCAGCTTGACGACGACAGTACTGGTCCCTTTTTGCACTGTTAGTGTCAAGTTAATGTTGAGGGTGTCGTTGTAGATACGTATCTTCAGCGGAGCCTGGGGGGCGCCGCCGGTATACGTGTCGACGAGCCGTAGCTCCACATTGAGGATTCTAAGATCCACCTTAAAGGCTGTGGCTGCTAGCAGCGTGGAGCCTGTTATGTTGCTTCTCTCTACGGGTACGTGTATGCGGTCCAGCGGCGTTATTGTGATGTTGTAGGTGAGGACCGGTATAACCCCTATCTCGGCGATGCCGTTACTGCCGGTTCGTGTCTCGTTTAGCACAAGTATCCTGGAGCCGTTTATATCAATGAAAGCCTTGTACGATATGTTGAACCTCTTGAGGGGGCGCCCTATTTCATCTACAACACGTATCTTTGCTTCTGTTAGGCGGTAGGGTGCGAGGCTCTGGAGGTATCCTTGGTGAACTGATGACGCGATAGCTGCTACTGCTGCTATACCACGGTTGGAGGTCGCTAATATTAAGTCTCCTTTCCGGAAGACGAACGAGGATGCATGGTACCCTGTCTTTATGTAGGGCAGGCCTTCTCGATATGTATAGACGTGTACATTGCCGACTACAGGGTTTATGTAGACTATTGCCAGGTTGCCGTTAGCGGACCCTACGGCTATAGAGTAGTAGTTAGAGTTAGGTGAGCCGGTTCTCCCTATGCTGGCTGCTGTTGGCTTCGAGTCTATACTTGTACTCCATAGGAGCTGGTAGGCGCCGTTGGAGCGGCTTGCTACCAGTACCTCCCCGTTGCTAAGCGTGATTAGGATGAGTTTCCCGTCGGCGGATACCTCTGCGAGCACGGGCTCGGCTCCTATGTAGTATGTGCGTATGTTCTCCGGTATGGGGTTCAGGGTTGCCTCGTTCACGGGTATTATTTGGAGTGTGAGTCCCTGTTTTGTTGGAACCGAGGCTACTATGTATAGCGTATTGTTCTGCTCGAATACTAGCAGTATGTTGAGACTAGTTGTCGTTATGTTCAGGTTTATCGGCGTAAACGTAGGCGTGAGGGGGTTTCTGCCCGGCTCTACTAGGAAAAGGCGGTAGGGCTTCTGCTCGGAGGGGCAGAGCGTCGGCAGTGTGTTGTTACGTATAACCAGCGGGTTGCGGAGGATGAAGTAGTCGGTTCTCACCTTTATGACGTCGTTGGGAGTTATTGTGAAGCTGTAGCAGCCTCTCTTGGCCTGCACGTAGAGGACTAGTTGTTTAAAGCCGGCAGGTGCGGGGGCGGTGAAGCTGCCCGTAGCTGTGGTAGTCGCTGCACCCACCAGTGCGCCCAGTGTTAAGTCGACCACGTACACCGTGGCGTT
>Ga0256833_1001577_pt1 | contig 16647 bp, 12 predicted proteins | sample 356284metaG_FD_190535 | JGI IMG/M metagenome (GOLD analysis project Ga0256833, IMG submission 190535) | Hydrothermal vent microbial communities from Mid Atlantic Ridge, Atlantic Ocean - 356-284 | ecosystem: Environmental > Aquatic > Marine > Hydrothermal vents | place: Atlantic Ocean: Mid...
CAATACCAATAAAACAGAAACAAAAAACGAACATGGCTGGATAACAAACCTTGAAGAGGGTTTTAAAATAGCGAAAAAAAATAACAAACATGTTTTTGCTCTTTTCACCGGTTCCGATTGGTGTCCTCCTTGTAAAAAATTGCATCATGATATTTTGGAGAATGAAAAATTTGAAAAATTTGCAAATAAAAATCTTGTTTTGGTAATGTTGGATTTTCCTAGAAAAAGAGAAAATAAACTTAGCCCCGAACAAACAAATTATAATCAAAATCTATCAAGAAAATATCATGTCAGAGGTTTTCCTTCCGTTATTATGTTTGATAATAATGGTAAAGAAATCAACAGATGGGTTGGCTATAGGTCTACGGATATTCAATCAATGATAGATAAATACAAAGAAGCTCTAAAATAATCAAATATCCGGATTTCTATTTTGTAAATAAACACAAATCAACACTTCATAAAAACCATTATATATTAAAATCAAAATAATAACGTTATAATAATAGTAAGTACTCCGGCAAAATGCTTTTGAGTTATAATATTATTGTTTATATATCAAAAACACTTTAACAGCATACTTGACTAAAATATCAAATTTATTCTTATGCGCATAAGCCAAGTTATATTCCTATCATTTTTTTTCGTATTTTCTTATGCCCAGGAAAATTTTTATACTGAAGATTATGTATATGCGGAAAATATTAAATCTGCAAAATTTTATGCGGGTAATAATCCTTTAAACTATCCTGTTTCCGATATATCCGGAAGTCCTGTTTTGATCTTATCTTTTGATGATATCGAAGGGGATAGCAAAGATTATTATTATTCCATAATACATTGTGATAGAAATTGGAATATAAGCAATTTGGAAGAAGTTGACTATCTTGACGGATTCAACAGAGAAGAGATAAAAAACAAAAACAACTCTTCTTTCACATTGCTTCAATATACACATTACTCACTGACATTACCGAATACAAATACAAAATGGACAATTTCGGGCAATTATATTCTGATTGTTTTCAATGAAGATGACGAACCTGTGATTACTAAAAGATTTTTAGTTGTTGATAATAAAATCGGTATAAATGCCTATATACAACACTCTAAAAATGTATCAAAATATAATACCCATCAAAGTTTGAATATCAATCTAAACATCAAAGATTATGCAGTAGTAGATCCTCTAAAGGAACTAACTGTCACCGTATTACAAAATGACAGATGGATTGATGCCGTCAGCAATGTAAAACCAAAATATTTATTAGGAGACAAATTGGAATTTGATGCTTTTGACCCCTTCCTCTTTATGGCATTAAATGAATTCAGATATTTTGATACGCGGACCCTCAATGCTACCAATCTTGAAATTCATTCCATTGAAATCAACAGAAGAGGTGTCGATGTCATTCTTGAAAATGATATGATTAGAAAATACAGTAATTATTTTTTTCATAAAGATATAAATGGAAATTTTCTTATTTTAAACAGTGACAATCCTAATGGTAGTATTACAGGACAATATACGGATGTTTATTTCACTTTGGAAACATTGGCTCCGGTAAAAAATTATGACGTCTATGTAATAGGTGGATTTTGCGATTGGCAATTGTATGATGAAAATAAGCTAAAATACAACAAACAGGAATCTGCTTATAAAGGCAAAATACTTCTAAAACAAGGTGTTTATGATTATTATTACGCCTTGGTAAATCATGATGATAAAATAGATCTTTCCGCCATGGAAGGCTCATGGTTCGAAACGGAAAACGACTATATGATTTTAGTATACCACCGTCCTTTTGGTGGAAGATATGATAAATTGATAGGTTTGAGGATTATTGAATGATATTATATCAGTAAATACAAATGATTTTTTATTAATTCCTGCGATATACTTTCAGATTATTTATATCTTTGATTTTCAAAATAAACAAATTCATTATGAGAGGTGACAATACCCTTCTTTATATCGTTGTAGCAATAGTGATATTGCATTTTCTGGTCGGAATAGGTTTTTTGGTATATAAATTAGCCGGACCAATAAAAAAATCCGAAATCCAAACTGAAAAAAAAGATAAATTATGAAAATCTTGGCAAAAATATTATCTCTTCTTTTTCATCCGTTGTTTATTCTTGTTTACGTATTGGCATTACTGATGGCTATCAATCCATATTTATTCAGAATACAGGACGAAAAAGTAAAGGTGATATTTTTCACATACACTATGGTAAGTTTAATTATTATACCTGTCATTTCCATTTTAATATTAAAACAACTTAATGTTATCAAGTCTTTTAGCATGAAAGACCGTATGGAACGTGTTGGTCCGTTAATTATCGTAGGTATTGTTTATATGTGGTTATTCTTAAATTACAAAAACACCGCTTCCGTGCCTATTATTTTTGCCGCTTTTTTACTCGGAAGTGTTTTTTCCGTTTTTATTTCTTTTTTTATAAATAATTTCACAAAAATAAGCCTCCACACAGTTGGAATGGGAGGACTTGTTGCCGCTATATTGTTGATGAAATACCGATTAAAATATGATACATTATATTTAAATTTAGATTTTTTGGGACAATACACCATAAATATTTATTTTATTTTGTTGATGGTAATATTATTTGCCGGTTTAATTGGGACAGTTAGATTATACATGGATGCTCATACTACAAAACAGGTATATATGGGTTATTTAATAGGATTTTTATCCCAAATAATTGCTTTTAATATCGTTATGTAGCTTTACTGAAAAAAAAATTAAAACAAATGAAGATTTTTTATTTTTTTATTCTCATACTATTCTTATCCGGTTTTTCAAATCAATCAAATGCTCAGGGTGATTTCGAAAAATACGGATGTAAATATGTAAAATCCAAATTTAAAAATACGGGGTTTACGGATAAAGAATTAAAATATGCTGAAGAATTGACGTTCAGATCGGATACTTTTGATATTATTAATTATCATATCAAAATTGATATTACCGATTTTAGTACTAAAATACTTAAAGGACAATGTGATATTGATTTTACTCCCAAAATGGAAAATCTGAATTATATAATTTTCGATTTATTGGAAATGGATATTGATTCCGTATTATATGATTCTCTTCCGGTAAGTTACGTTTATGAAAGTCCTTTTTTAAAAATAAATTTCGATACTGTTTTAAACATAAGTGATACTTTACGGGTATCTGTATTTTATCATGGGAAATCGGTAATTGACCCTTCTGGCTTTGGCGGTTTTTATTTTGATAAAGGAGTTGCTTACAACCTTGGAGTAGGATTGGCTTCGATTCCACATAATTATGGAAGATCTTGGTTTCCTTGTTTTGATAATTTTGTAGAAAGATCTACTTATGATTTTGATATTATTACCAAACCGGATCATGTCGCTTATTGTACCGGAATTTATCTCGGTGTAGATACTTTGGTAAATGGTAAAAAAGAATATCATTACAGGATGCAAAAACAAATTCCTACTTACCTCGCAGGTGTAGCAGCATCAAATTATAAAGAAATAAATTGGAATTTTCAAGGTATGGAAAGAAATATTCCAATAAAACTAGTGGCTCAGCCTCAGGATACCGCCAATGTAAAAACCTCCTTTGCTTATTTGCCTTTTGCATTGGAAGCTCTTGAATATTGGTACGGTCCATATCAATGGAGCCGAGTAGGATATGCTTTGACCTCTCATGGTGCAATGGAGCATCCGACCAATATCGCATTTAATGACTTTCTGGGAAATGATGGCAATCCGGAGGTAACAATGGGAGTAATGGCTCATGAACTCGCTCATCATTGGTGGGGAGATATAACCACCCTGACAACAGCTTATGATATGTGGATAAAGGAAGGAACTGCCGAATACGGTTGGCATTTATTTGTCGAATATTTTTATGGTAAAGAAAAATTTAAAGAAATCCTGAAAGATAATCAATTGAAAGTTTTAACTACTGCACATATCCGGGATGACGGGTACAGAGCACTGTCCGGAATGCCTTTGGATCACACTTACGGAACCACTACCTACAACAAAGGAGCAGCGGTAATCCACAATCTTCGTACTTATATGGGAGATTCTTTATATAGAACCGGCATGCAATCAATTCTAAAAAAATATGCTTTTAGTCATCTTGATGCAGAACAATTTGAAACCCAACTTGAAGAAAGTACAGGTCTTGATCTTTCTTGTTTTTTCGATGACTGGATATATTCTCCTGGATTTTGTTCATTTGAAATAGATTCAACACATATATTATCCGGAAATAATAATTTAAAATTATTCATAGAACAAAAATTGCATCATGCACCGCATTATTATTGTAATATACCTTTGGAAATAACTTTTTATGATGATAAATTCAATCCATTTGATAAAACCTTCATAGTCTCAAATCAATTTGACTCTGTTTCCGTTGATTTACCTTTTAAACCGGCATTTTGGATAATAAATCAAAATCAAAAGCTAAACATAGGACAATTGGGTGAAACTGTTTATCTTGAAAACAATAAATCTTATAATCTGAAATACGGTAAAATAAGCATTACTACAAGAAATCTTGAAACAGATAGTTTGTTTTTGTTTGTGGAACATATCCGTGGTGCTCCGGATACGGCAAAAAATAAAAATCCAGATTTGACTTTAAAAGTTTCCAATAGTCATTTTTGGAATATTACCGGAATATTGCCTGAAAACAATAATATAACGGCAACATTTTTTTATGACGGCAGTAGCAAAGATGAACTTGATTTTGATTTAGCCGGTTATAGTGAAGATTCCATTACAATCGTATATAGAAAGGATGCTACTCAAGATTGGATGCCCTTGGAAAATACAAAAAAACAAAAATTTTCACCAATTGACGGAAAGGGAAATATAATCATCAAAGGTCTAAAAGCCGGACAATATGCATTTGCCAATATTATTAATAATGTAGCAACAGGTACAGCCGGTAATATCGCATCAAATATCAATATTTATCCTAATCCCGCAAGTGACTATTTGATTGTAAAGTTCAATGGCAATAAAGTTAAAGCAAACAAATTTTCAATATCCAATGTATACGGTCAACCGGTTTATATAGCAAAAAATATAGAAGAATCAGAGAGAATAAATATATCTTCTTTAATGAAAGGAATATATTTTATAAAAATTTATAATAGTTCCGGTAAAGAATTAATAATAGATAAGATTATAATAGAGTAAAACATCTTATCGTTACAATTATCAATAAAATCCAATATATAAAATGAATGAATCGCTAATTAGCTTATACATAAAATGGTCTGACGAAACACCGTATAAGATTACTCCGCTGCCTTTATCGGGATCCAGTCGTAAATATTATCGTATAAAATCCCAAAATAAAATAGCAATAGGTGTTGAAAATTCGGATAGAAAAGAAAATATTGCATTTATTGAATTTACGAAGCACTTTTTGAAGAAAGGAATCAATGTTCCGGAATTATATGATGTTGATTTGGAAAACGATGTTTACCTTCTTGAAGATCTTGGCGATATTACTCTTTTCTCTTTTTTAAAAGAAAAACGTAAAACAGAATCGTTTCCGGCAAAATTAAAAAGCATTTATAAAAAAGTTCTTGAAAAACTTCCTGAAATTCAAATAATAGCATCAGAAGGTATGCCGTATGTATATTGTTATCCCAGGTCTGAATTCGATAAACAATCAATGATGTGGGATTTGAATTATTTTAAATACTATTTTTTAAAATTAGGCCAAATAGAATTTGATGAGCAGGCACTTGAAGATGATTTTCAAACTTTTACAGATTACATACTAACCGCTGACAGAAATTATTTTCTTTATCGTGATTTTCAGTCTAGAAATATAATGCTAAAAGATGAAGAAATATATTTTATTGACTATCAAGGTGGAAGAAAAGGAGCTTTACAGTATGATGTAGCTTCTTTACTTTATGATGCAAAAGCTGCAATACCCAATAATATCAGAGAAGAATTGCTAAACCATTATGTATCTGTTTTGGAAAAATATATAAATTTTGACAAGAAAAAATTTAAATCTTACTATTACGGATATGTCATGATTAGGATTATGCAGGCAATGGGAGCTTATGGATTCAGGGGGTTTTACGAGAAAAAGGCTCATTTTCTTGCCAGTATTCCTTATGCTTTACAAAATATGAAAGAAATTCTTGAGAAAGTGGAATTACCGGTAAAATTACCTACTTTAATGTCTGTTTTACATAAAATGGTGAATTCGGAAAAACTTCTTGAAATCGGTAAAGAAAGACAAAAACTAACTATATCCGTAAATAGTTTTTCATATAAAAGAGGAATCCCCGTAGATGAGACCGGTCACGGAGGAGGATTTGTTTTTGACTGCAGAGCTTTGAACAACCCCGGAAGATTTGAACAATATAAAAATCTAACGGGAAAAGATCTTAAAGTGATAGAATTTTTAAATAAAGAAAAAACTGTTCATGATTTTATAAAAAATGTAAAAGGAATTATAAACATTTCCGTTGAAAACTATCTTGCTCGAAATTTTAATAACCTTATGATTAATTTCGGTTGCACCGGAGGTCAGCACCGTTCTGTCTATATGGCGGAATATTTTGCAAACTACCTGAAAAACAAATACAATGTTAATGTCGTACTAAGGCACAGGGAACAAGAGATGAAATAAAGCAAAAATAAAATGCATTTTTTTGTGTTTTTTAGTTTTATTTTAATTCTTTATGTAATTTTGAAAACCTTAGTTATTTAAATTTAAATAAAATAAATATGCGTACTGTTTCCTTATATATATTTTCTTTTAGCTTAATTATTTTTTTATCATCCTGTTTCGGTTCAAAAAAAACTACCGATTCAAATCACATATACAACAAACAAGGTGATTTAATAGAATTTTATTATGGTGGTACAATGAATGAAATTTTAAATAAAGCAAAAGAAGAAAATAAATTGATTTTTGTAGATATAACGGCCAATTGGTGCACACCATGCAAAGTGATGGATGAAGAAGTTTATTCTTATAAGCCTTTATGTGATTTCGTAAATGAAAAATTTGTCAGTTACAGACTTGATATAGACAATAGCAGAGATCATTATCTGGCATTCTTGTATAATGTTAAAACAGTTCCTACCATTATGTTTTTAGACCGGACAGGTCGTGTTTTAATAAAAAAAGAAAGTGCATTAGCAATATCCTCATTTATGAAACTTGCAAAAGAAGCAATAAACAAAAATCAACAACAATAATAATAAATAATTTAAATGAATATAAAATTATCATTTATTTTTATATTTTTTCTGAATGGATTGACAATTAATGCTCAAGACACATCCTATAAAACTGTATATAAAAAAACTATTTTCCCGGCTACATTAATAGCTGCCGGGTTACTTGTAAACGGAAGTGATTTTGAACATAATTTCAGAGATGATATTAGAAAAAATACCGGTAATAATTATCACTATAAAATTGATGATTATATTCAATATGCACCGGCATTTGAATTATATTTATCAGATGTTTTAGGTCTAAAGGCAAAAAATCATTGGTTTAATCAAACAAAAAATCTTTTCATATCAAATGCCTTGACTACAGCTATTGTTTTAGGTCTAAAACATATTACTAATAAAACAAGACCTGATGGAACTCCGTACGCATTTCCTTCCGGACATACTTCTTTTGCTTTTACCAATGCGACTGTTCTGTATAATGAATTTAAAGATTCTTCCCCGATTATCGCATATTCCGGTTATTTTTTTGCTACGACAACAGGTGCTTTCAGAATACTAAACGACAGACATTGGCTTTCGGATGTATTGACAGGAGCAGGAATAGGTATTCTTATTACAAATTTAGTTTATTATTGTGAACCGTTAAAGTCATTTAATCCTTTTTTAAAAACAAAGAATATTTCTTTATTTCCTCAGCTTGAAAATGATAATATAGGAATATATTGTTTATATTTGTTTTAATCTTATTAGCGGTTTTATTATAATAGTTCATTAAATATCCGGGATTATTCAGTTTAAAATGAAAGAATTTGCTTTTTAATGCGTATAAATTACCATAGGACTTGCTAAAAAAACATATAATTCAATTCATTAAACAATGAATTATTTTTTATTTAAATCCAATTTATGCCGGTAACAAAACAAATTTGTGATTCTTTAAGCGATATGGAAATTATTTCAAAATCCATTGATGATGTTGATTATTTTCGTTGTATTTACATCCGGTATGAAAAGAAATTAAAAAGATATATTTCTCAAATTTCAAATTTTAGTGAAGAAGAAGCAGAAGATATTTTACAAAATTCATTTCTTAAAATATGGAAAAATATTAATGGATATGATAAAACAATTAAATTTTCAAGTTTTATATACAGGATTGTCCACAATGAAACTGTTTCATTATGGAGAAAAAGCCAATCATTAGAAAAATTTAAAGAAAAATATATATATGAAACAGAAAATGAAGACACAACTATTTCAAAAGAAGAAAAAATAAAAAAACAAAAAATACTTGAAGCATTAAATTTGTTATCTGAAAAATATAAGGAAGTGCTTGTATTGAAGTTTTTGGAAAATATGGATTATGAAGAAATCTCGGATATATTAAAAATACCTGAAGGTACAGTGGCTACACGTATAAATAGAGCTAAAAAAGCTTTTGCTAAAGTTATAAAAAACAATAAAATTAAACTTGAACATTTAAATTAAATATTATGGGAAATCCTGACAAAATAATAGAAACAATTAAAAAAAATAAAATTAAACCTAAACCTAAATGGCTTTTTAATCTTAGCAATATATCAGTATGGGTAATATATTTTCTATTCGTATTGATAGGCGCAATATCTTTCTCTATTATCTTGTTCGCCATTCAACAAACCGATTTTGAATTATTATCTCATATAGGACATTCAAAACTGGAATTATTTTTATCAATTTTACCATTTTTTTGGTTGGTGTTATTAATTATTTTTATTTTTGGCTCACTTTATGCTATTTATTACTCCCAAAAGGGATATAAATTTACTTTTTCAAAACTCATTGCAATCAATGTCGGATTGAGTATAATAATAGGAACTGCGTTTTTTATCGGAGGAGGTGCTGCTTGGTTTGAGAATGCTTTTGCTATCAGAACGGGGTTTTATGAAAGTATTCAAAAAAGAAAAGAAAAGATATGGCAAAATCCTGACAAAGGTAATCTTGCCGGAGTTATTTATAAAGTGAAAAATGAAATTTTAGAGTTTAATGATTTTGATAAAAACAAATGGACTATCTATATTGATTCGGCTTTTGTTGCCAATGCAGTATCTTTGGAAAAAGGAGAGAAAATAAAAATAACCGGTTTTAAAATCGATGATAAGACATTTAAAGCCAAAGAAATATATCCATGGGGAGGAAAAGAAATGAGAAAAAAAATGAGAAAAAGAAGAAACAAAAATTAAATAACTATGAGAATATTTAACATCGTTTTAGTCATTGCAATATTATCCGGTTGCAATAGTACACAAAAGACAAACACTAAACAAGAAAAAACAGGATATATTTTGATGAAACAAAATTGTTATATTTGTCATATGCCGGTTTCCCGTGATAAAATGATAGCTCCACCTTTATTCCGTGTAAAAGAACACTATTTACCTGTTTTTAAAACAGAAAAAGAGTTTGTTGATGCTATTGTAAAATGGGCTAAAAATCCATCTGAAGAATTAGCTCTAATGCCCGGTGCTTTAAGAAAATTCAATACAATGCCTGCGCAATATCATATTTCAGATGATACCATCAGAATTATAGCAAAATATATTTTTGAAAATGAAATAGAAAAACCCGTTTGGTATGATAGTCTTCATACTGCCATGCAAAAGAATCCAATAGAAGGTGGAAAAATTGAATTAAAAAACGGAAAAAAAATAAAAATTTCAGGGGAAGTTATGAATACAATAAATACGATTAAAAAAATTCTCATAAATTTTAAAGGCAAAAATATTGAAGATTACAATAAATTGGGTGAAGAAATTTTTAAAAAAGCAAAAATAATACTTTTGGATAAAAACAATAAAGGAGAAACCTGGAACAATTTGCATAAATTTTTTAATTCAATGGAAGAAACCATGCATAATTTGATTTCTGCAAAAACCACCATAGAAGCTAAACAATTAAAAAACAAACTTGAAAAACAAATAAATAGATTTTATAATTATTTTGAATAAAAAAAATTTAAACAATGAAATATACACATTTAGGTTCTAACGGACCAAAAATATCAACGGTCGGATACGGTGCATGGGGTATTAGCGGTCGTGATTGGGGAAAAACGGATGACAAAGAATCTATGAAAGCTTTGCACGAAGCATTGGACAAAGGTCTTACTTTTATAGATACCGCCGATACTTATGGATTTGGCCATTCGGAAGAATTAATAGCAAAAGTTATTAAAGAAAGGGGAAAAAATAAAAATTTGATAATTGCTACAAAAGCCGGTAATAATTTTTATCCATTTATTAACGAATCACACAAATCTACTCCTTTTAATCCGGATTATTCTAAAAAACATTTGATTTTTGCAGCAGAACAAAGTTTAAAAAGATTGGGAGTTGAAACATTGGATATATTACAACTCCATAGTCCTGATGTTGAATTATTGGAAAAAGATGAACCCTGGGAAGCATTGGCAGAATTAAAAAAATCGGGTAAAATAAAACATGCAGGTTGGAGTGTACAGTCTTTTCAGGAAACAAATCAAGCATTTATTCTCGAAAGACATCATGAGTTACTGGATGTTATTCAAGTAAGATATAATTTACTTGAAAGGGAAGCGGAAAGAGTTTTATTTCCTATTGCCCGGAAATATGATATTGGAGTGATAGTGAGAATTCCTATATTATTTGGATTATTAGCCGGAAAATTCACAAAAGAATCCAGATTTGGTGATGATGATCACAGAAGATTAAATTTATCACCGGATAAACTGGAAAAATATCTAAATCAATTGGATACAATGTCTGAATTTTTTAATAAATATAAAGATTATAGCATGGCTCAGTTGAGTTTAAGGTTTTGTATTTCTCATCCTGCAACCCATGTTGTAATTCCCGGAATGAAAACAGTGAAACAAGTTGACGAAAATATTATTGCATCCGATTTGGATTTCATTAAATTTGAAGAGTTTCCAAAATTGGTTTAAAAAAAAATAAAAGTTTTTTAATAATATAGATTATCATTCTTTTTTTCATTCTTTTTTTATAACTTTGTTTGTTATATAAAAAGTACCTATAAAGGTATAATATTTTTGTTTGAGTTTTTTTTCATCAAAAATTTTTTACCGTTAACTACTATGAAATTAAGAATAAATGAATAAAAAAATCTTATTTGGATTAATCATTGGTTTCTTTTTTCTATATAAATTGGAAGCCCAATGCCCTAATGGAGGAGCAATTTTCGTAAATGAAATATATAATGAAACAGGAAGTGGTACTGAATATGTGGAATTGGTAGTCGTAGGAGATCCTGCAAACCCAACTGCTCCGGTAAATCTTGAAGGTTGGATTATTGATGATAATAATATAAACCAAGCAGGTCAAGGAACTGCAACAGGGCATTTGAAACTCGATAATACTTTCAATAGCGTTAATCCTGGTGCCATTATTTTGATATATAATGAAAATTTCCCTTATCCGGGACTCCCTGCAAATAATCCTCCCTGGTTATATGTTGTAGCCGGAACCGATATAGACGGTTGTTCCAGCAGCCCAAATACTACTAACTCAAATTATACTCCTTGCGGTACCCCCGGTGGTAGTTATAATTATGTCTTAATGGCCAATTCAGGAGATATAATGCAAACGAGAAACTCCTCCGAAGGTTTTTATCATGCTTTAAGATACGGAAGTGTTAATGTAATGCCGGATGTTACTCCTGCTGAAGTTAGTGATAAGTCAATCGGTCTTGATTGCGGAGATTGGTTTGACGGCAATAATTATACTATTACAACTCAAACCCCGGGAGAAGCAAACTCTACTGAAAATCAAATATTAATTAATGCTATAAAAAACGGAACCCTCGATTGCAATAACATCAACTCAAGTTGTACCGCTCCTTGTCCCGAAATTAACGGTATTACAATCAATCCGTCTGCTATGTGCGATTATGAAGATTTTAATGTCACAGCAACCGGCTTGGCCAATATGGGACAAAGTGCAAATCTAGATAAGGATTTTGGCATTGATTTCGTTTATTTTCCGGGAGCAGCACCTCCTGCAGATGCATATTCAGGTGGAACTTCTCTGGGAACAGTGCCTTATAGCGGTTTGACAGGAACCGATCCCAATCAAGAAGCAAGTTTATCTGTCTCCTCAGGTACTATGTCCCCAGGAACTTATAATATTTGTGCTATTCTGGATCAGGAATCTGCAAATAATTGTAATCCGCAACAATGTGAAGTGGTTGAAATTTTTCAGTCTCCGGTTGCTTCCTTAGACGGTACAACAGTATTTTGTCCAGGTGATTGCAATGAAATCAATACCGTGATTGAAGGAGGAACAGAACCTTATGATGCTTCATTTAAATTAATTGTAGGATTTATATCTTTACCCTTTACCATTCCGGCTTATGACGTAAATAACCAATTAACTATTTGCTACTCGGGAAATATATTTCCATATTATGATAGTGGTGAAAATACTCTTTATGTCCCTTTATATATTACTGGTTCAGGTACTTTGTTACTGACGGATCTGGTTGATGACAACGGATGTCAGGCCCAATCAATAGATCCTGATAATATGACTTTGATATTTAAAGAAGATTTGGATATTTCTCCTGCAGGACCTTTGGAAGAATGCGATTATGATTTTGACGGAGAAGCCACATTTGACCTTACCGTATTGGATAATGTTTTGAAAAACGGAGCTGGTGGTCTAACTGCAAACTGGTATGAAGATCAGGATTGTACAACAGCTATTTCAGACCCATCGGCATTTACCACTCCTACAACAACTGTTTATGTATTTTTATCTGATGATTCGGATGATAAATGTAATTCGGATACATTACCGGTTGATTTAATTGTTATTGATATTCCAAATCCCGGAGAAGATAATTTTGTCGAAGTCTGCAATACGGAAACTTGTTTCAATTTGCTTTATAATTTAGGGGGAACTCCCGAACAGGGAGGACAATGGACGGATAATGACAATTCCGGTGTAGACCTTAGCTATCCCGAATGTGTTGATTTTACAACTTTGGATAAAGGAACATATACTTTTACATATACTACCGAAGATGCTGAAGGTAAATGCGATGCGCAAAGTGCAACATTAACGATAGATGTTTCTATTCCCGGAAATCCGGGTATTGATGGAGACGATACTTTTTGCGGAGCTCCTGATGACCTTATTGATCTTGAAAGCTATCTCGGAAATGATTATGATAATAACGGTACTTGGTCAAATAATGACGGTTTTGATATATCGGATCCTAATAATGTTGATATGTCGGGTGCTAGTGCAGGAACTTATTATTTTTACTATGATATAGAGAATTATCCTTGTGATGTTCAAGAAGCAATAGTAACAATTTATATACTTCAAATTCCAAGTGCTGGAAATGATTCTACATTATATATTTGCTACAGGGGATCAAATTCTATTCAAAGTCTTAATGATGCATTAGGTATCCATGATGCAAATGGTAATTGGTACGATGTTGATACTTCCGGAGTGGACTTATCAGATCCTGATTATGTTGATTTTGGCGGTTTATCGGTTGATACTTTTCATTATAGTTATGTTATAGAAGATGATGGTATATGCCCGGCAGATGATGCTTTGATTACCGTAATAATAGAACCTGCCCCATTTGCAGGTATTGACGGCGCAGGGAGTCTTTGCGTTGGTTCTACAGACACAATTAATTTATACGAATATTTAGGCACAAGTTTTGATTCTACCGGTATATGGATCCAAACAGGTGGAGATTCCGTGGATATTTCAAAACCGGATACTGTTCTTTTTAACAATGCGGATGTAGGTATTGACAGTTTCATGTATGTTACATCCGGCTCTTGTGGACATGATACGGCATTTGTTTTTATTGATATCACTGCATCACCTTATGCAGGAGATGATTATGGATATTCCGTTTGTGAAAATAGTATCGTAAATTTATTTGATTCATTAAAAAATTATAATATCGGAGGCATTTGGATTGACAATAATAATGATACGATATCTGATCCCGGTAATATATCATTAGATAGTGCGGGAATTTATAAATATTTGTATGTTTTACCTGAAAACGGAACCTGCCTTGGAGATACTGCTATCGGGATAATTACTGCTTTAGCTGCTCCTGAAGCTGGTCAGGGTGAAGATTTTTCCGTTTGTCAAAATTCGGCGGATTTTGTCAATCTTTATGATTATATATCAGGATATTCCCAATCGGGTGGTATTTGGAATGATTATAATGGAAATATTATCGTAAATCCACAAAATTATAGTTTTGCCTCTTATGATACCGGACAATATATTATCAGATATATGCTTCCCGGAAATGGATATTGTAATAGCGATACTGCAGAGTTTACTGTTTTTATAGTTTCTTCACCTAATGCAGGTAACGATAATAATTTTGTAGTTTGTAATAGTGATATCAATAATATTGTCAATCTTGACAGTTTACTTGGTACTCATAATCCTATTGGAAAATGGACTAACCTGGATAATGTCAATATTGACATGTCTAATACTCAAAGTATTGATTTTTCAGGAGCAAACCCGGGTATTTTTAGATTTGAGTATAAAATCGATAAAAACGGCTCTTGTCCTGCAGATTCTGCTTTGGTAACCGTTGAGGTAAAGAAAAAATTATTCGCCGGTAATGATAAAGAATTAACTTTTTGTGAAAATGGTAATTTGATTATTAATATTATTTCAGAATTGACTCCCGATGCCGGAACATTATATATAATTGAAGATATTGATCAAACAGGAGCAATAGATGAGAATTCAGGTGAAATTGATATATCAAAGCTTAACAAAGGAAAATACTATTTTAATTTGATAACAGGTTCATCGGATCTTTGCGGTACTGATACGGCAGTATTAACCATTACTATTGTAGAGGCACTTCAGGCAGGAAATGATAACTTCATTGAAGTTTGCAATAATGAAACTAATGTAGAATTAAACTCTTTATTAGGAACACATGATATTGGAGGAATGTGGATTGATATGGATAATAGCGGTGTTGATGTTCAAAGTTCAAATGGGAGTGATGTATCATTTGAAAATGTTGTTGCGGGTATATATAGATACCGGTATGAGATTCCCGCATCAGGCACTTGTCCCGAATCTTCTGCTATTATTACTGTTACGGTAAATCCTGTTACTACTTTTGATTTTATAAAAGAAATATGTCCGGGACAAGAATTTACTATCGGCAATAATATTTACAATTTATCAAATCCTACCGGAACCGAATATTTCACCAATGTTTTTGGTTGCGATAGTATTGTTTTTATAAATTTAACTGAAAAAGAAACAAGTTCGGAATATTTTAAAAACGATGAAAATTGTTTTGAATTAGGTAAATTTGTTTTGGAATCCCTTTCAGGAGCAGAAATGCCCGTAGTTCTAATTATTCATTCCTTAGATTCTTTTATAGTTGATAATGTTCCTTATACAGTAGAAAATATTCCAGGAGGCACCTATGGATTTTATATTAGAGATAATGCAGGATGTGAAATATCACAAGACTCTTTTACTATTGAAGATTTTACTCCTTATGAGATAAATATTGAAGTAACAACAACCCCGGATAACTATGTTTTAAATGTTGTTACGGATATCACTCCGCAAACAATAAAATGGAATCCGGTAAATGGATTATCATGTGATAATTGTCTAAATGTAATCGCTACTCCTACCGAAGATACCCAATATATCGTAACTTTGATAGATTCTGAAGGTTGCACGGTATCCGATACAATATTTCTTACAGGTATAATCCATAAGGAAGAAGAAAAAATAAATATTGATATTCCAAATATTTTCACTCCAGACGGTGACGGATACAATGAGATATTTTATGCCAAAAGCAACAAGGAAGGATCAACTTATGATATGTATATTTATGATAGATGGGGTGAGAAAGTATTCTATGCCAAAGGATTGGAATTTAATGATTCTGTCAATGGCTGGGATGGTAATTTCAAAGGGGAAAAAGCATTACCAGGAGTTTATGTTTATATGATTATTGTTAATTTCAGCGAAGGAAATAAAGAAACTTTCACAGGTGATTTATTGTTGATAAGATAAAAAAGTAACTACTCAGGTAGAATCATTTTGACTAAAAAATACTCTACCCGAGTGGTTACATAAAAATAAGAATAGAGATTTTTTATTATGTCAATAAAATCCATAGATAAAGACAAAATCACAGATATTCCGGGATTACTGCCTTACGCCCATCATATCGGTAGTGCCATCATCAAACCTATAGAAAAAGGCAAAATAAAAGGCCGTGCAATGAATGCAATGTACGACCAGACAAATAAAAGTCTTCAACAAATTAAAGAACAAGTTCAACTTTTGATAAAACAAGCACAGAAAATACATGAAAGAATTACAATATCA
>Ga0256833_1001578_pt1 | contig 16623 bp, 19 predicted proteins | sample 356284metaG_FD_190535 | JGI IMG/M metagenome (GOLD analysis project Ga0256833, IMG submission 190535) | Hydrothermal vent microbial communities from Mid Atlantic Ridge, Atlantic Ocean - 356-284 | ecosystem: Environmental > Aquatic > Marine > Hydrothermal vents | place: Atlantic Ocean: Mid...
TTATGTTAAAGGTAGAGTCTTGGACCTCTCATATTTAGCTGCTAAAAAAATTGGACTCATAAAAAGTGGTGTAGCCAAGGTAAAAATTGATATTGTTAAAGATACAAAAAATTTTTATAAGAAGTAGCTTATAATTTTGAGATAAAATCAAAATATAACAGAGTTTAAGATACAATACCATTAAAAAATAAAGATAGATATGAAGATAACTACCAAGGTTGCACACTTTACATCTCCTCTATATTTAGAGAGTGGAAGGATTCTTGAACCATATGATATTATATATGAGACATATGGAACATTAAATGAATCAAAAGATAATGTTATATTAATTTGTCATGCCCTAAGTGGTTCTCATCATGCTGCCGGGCTTTATGAGGGTGATAGAAAGCCTGGTTGGTGGGATGGATTAATCGGTGATGGAAAAGCAATTGATACAAATAAATATTATGTTATATGTTCAAATGTAATAGGTTCTTGTTTTGGCTCAACTGGTCCTATGAGTGATATGTATCCATCTAATGAACCATATAGACTTAAATTCCCAGTTGTTACTATTAAAGATATGGTAAAAGCACAAATGCATCTGTTATCATCACTTGGTATTCATAAAGTAAAATCTATAATAGGTGGTTCTATGGGTGGAATGCAAGCACTTCAATTTGCAGTAGATTATCCAAATTTTGCCAAATCTATAATTGCTCTTGCAACAACTTATGCTACAAGACCATGGGCAATTGCTTTTAATAAAGTTGCTATGGAGGCTATTAGAAAAGATCCTAGGTTTAATAATGGAAATTATGATAAAAATGAGTTCAAAGAGAGAGGTTGTGATGGTTTAGCAATTGGAAGAATTGCTGGACATATATCATATCTATCACCAGACTCTATGGAAGATAAGTTTGGTAGAAGATATGTTGCTACAGATGGATTATTTGAATTATTTGGAAGGTATGAAGTAGAGAGATATATGGAGTATAATACCTCTAATTTTTCAAAAATGTTTGATCCTTTAAGTTATTTGTATATAATTAAAGCGATAAATACTTTTAATCTATCAAGAGGGTATGAGTCTTTGCATGAAGCAATATTGAGAATTAAAGCAAATGTTCATCTAATAAGCTTTAAAGGAGATTTACTTTTCTTGCCTAGAGAAATGGAACATATTGCTAAAATGTTAAAAAGAAATGGGCAAAATTATAGCTATCATCAAATAGATAGTGATTATGGACATGATGCTTTTTTGGTAGAGTTAGATAAATTTAAAGATATTATAACGGAGATTTTAGAGAATGAATAATCAAACTTTTGAAGAGAAATTAAATCTAGCTAAAGAGTATATTGAGAAACTTATGAGTAGTGATATTACATTAGAAGAGAGTATAGAGATATACCAAAAAGCTCTTGATGTGGTAACTGAGGCTCAAAAGATGATAGAAGATGCAAAGCTAAAAGTAGAAGAGATTAGCAAAGATAAAAGCGGGGTTGATAGGTGAGAGAGATAAATGTAGGCCTTTTGCAACTACCAACTCTAGGTTTAAATACGACAAGATTAGAGTTTTATTTAAAAAAGGCAAAAGAGAGGGATTGTAAGTTATTGCTTTTTGGTGAATATGTGTTAAATCCATTTTTTAAAGAGCTTCAAAACTTTCCAAAAAGTATGATAAAAGAGCAAACTAAAACTAATTTAGAATTATTAAAAAGATTAAGTAAAGAGTTTGATATAACTTTAGTAGCTCCTATTATTGAAGTAAAAGCTAATAAATTTTATAAAAAGATAGTAAAAGTTTCTCCAAAATCTATATCTTATTATACGCAACAACTATTAATAAATTATAATCATTGGAATGAAGAGAGTTTTTTTTCTAACCCAATAGAAGAGATAAAAGAGCCTATGATTTTTTCTGTTGATGGATTTAAAATAGCTGTTATGGGTGGTTTTGAGCTTCATTTTGATAAGATGTGGGAGAGTATTATTAAAAAAAGAGTAGATTTAGTTCTTTTGCCTACCGCTTCTACATTTGAATCTAAAAATAGATGGAGAGAGTTATTAAAAATGAGAGCTTTTTTAAACAATTGTTATATATTAAGGGCTAATAGGGTAGGTGAGTATAAAGATGAAGAGCATAAATGGCACTTTTATGGAGACTCTTTATTTGTAAATCCAGATGGTATAATTGATATGAGATTAGAAGATAGAGAGTCTATGCTTATTGAGCCTATAAGAAAAGATGAGTTAGAAGAGTCTAGAAGAGGTTGGAAGTTTGTTACTGCACTTAGAAAAAGAGGATATATTTAATGAATGATTACTATTCTCGTCAAATTATGCTATGGGGAGAAGATAAACAAAAAAATCTTAAATCTAAAAACATTTTACTTGTAGGTAGTGGTGGTCTTGGATGCTCTGTAGCATTAGCTTTAAGTGGCACTGGTATTGGGAGGATAGATATTGTTGATTTTGATAAAGTAGAGCTTCATAATATTCATAGACAAGTTCTATTTAGCATAGATGATGTTGGTGAATTTAAAGCTAAAGTTGCTGTAGATAAGATTATTAAAAGAAATTTAGATTTAAGAGCAGATGCCTATATACTAGAGTTTAATGAATTTATAAAAAATAATAAAAAAAGTTATGATTTAATTATTGATGCAACAGATAATTTATTTGCTAGAGAGCAAATAGATAGATATGCTAAAGAGAGTTCTATTCCTTGGATTTATGGTAGTGTAGAGGAGTTTAATGGTCAAGTTTGTTTTTTTAATAAGGCTAATTTTAATATTTTTGCTAGTAAAAAAGTTGAACCAAAAGGTATTTCAGCTCCAATGGTTATGCAAATAGCATCATTTGAAGCAAACTTAGCACTAAGATATCTTCTAAATTTACCTATAAATAGCGATGTTTTACACTATTTATACTATAATAATAAAGGTGAATTTGAGATTAAAAAATTTAATTTAGGAGTTTAGATGAAAAAGATTTTAACTTTAAGTGCTGTAGTGGCATTTGTTTTTATAGGTTGCACACAAGAGACACAAAATAAGCTTAGTCGCTCTATCCAAAATTGGACTGGAACTGATGGGGTTTTAGATATCTATATGGGTGGTAAACTTGTAAAAAGATTTATCAAGATTGATAAATTATCAACTGCATATGGAACAGATGATGGAAAGCCTAGACCATATAGATTTGGTTATGGATATGATGATAAAAACTTCAATCTAAAGCGTGATCCAGGTGAGAAAAAAGTATATTTTGAGTTTTCAGATTACTCAACACCATATGTATTTTATGAAAATAATTAAAAGGAGATTTTATGAGTATTAAATATGTTGCTACAGATAATGCACCAGCTGCTATAGGACCCTATTCACAAGCAATAATTGCTAATGAAATGGTATATACTTCAGGACAAATAGCACTTACTACTGATGGATTAATTAAATGTGAAGATATTGAGGGGCAAACTAGACAAGTTTTAACAAATTTAAGTGCTGTATTAGAAGCTGCTGGAAGTTCACTAAATAGAGTTATCAAAACTACAATATATTTAGCAGATATGAATGATTTTAAAAGAGTAAATGAAATATATGCAGAATATTTTGGAGAGCATAAACCAGCAAGAAGCACAGTAGCAGTTAAGACTTTGCCTTTAGGTGTAAAGATAGAGATAGATGCAATCGCTCTTCAAGATCCAATTAATACAATGCATTACTAAGAAGATATCCCTTCTTAGTGTATATATTTGTAACATATTTCTTATCTATATATGATTGAAAAATTATAATCCACAAAATCAACTTATTTAATGTAACAAAGAGAAACATAAAAAACTCAATATTATTTTAAAAAGAATATATAATATTTACTTTAGTCAATAGTTGTTAAACTCTATTTATCATAAAAGGATTTTCCTTTTATTAAATTAAATTAACGGAGGAACATAATATATGTCTAAACCTACAATTATTTGGAGTAAAATTGATGAAGCACCAGCTTTAGCAACTTATTCTCTATTTCCAATAGTAAAAAATTTTATAAAAGAGGCTGGAGTAGATATTAAACAAAGTGATATTTCATTAGCAGGAAGAGTTTTAGCAACTTTTGGTTATCAAGATGATGAGTTAGCAAAGCTTGGGGAGCTTGTATTAAAGCCTGAAGCAAATATTATTAAATTACCAAATATTTCTGCTTCTATTCCTCAGCTAAAAGAGTGTATTGCTGAGTTAAAAGAGAAAGGTTATGATTTACCAGATTTTCCTGAAGACCCACAAACTGATGAAGAAAAAGAGATTCGTGCAAAATATGCAACTTGTTTAGGAAGTGCAGTAAATCCAGTATTAAGAGAGGGTAACTCTGATAGAAGAGCAGCAGATGCAGTAAAAAAATATGCTCAAAAACATCCACATAGACTTAAGCCATTTGAAGATAATCCAAAAGCATATGTTGCATTTATGGATGATGGCGATTTTTATGGAAATGAAAAATCTGTTATTATTGAAAAAGATGGTCAACTTTCAATTGAGTTAAATGGTAAACAAATTGCTACTATGGATGTAGAAGCTAAAGATTTAGTTTCAGCTACATATATGAGTGCTAAAGCACTTAGAGAATTTTTAGCTAAAACTGTTAAAGATGCTGAAGAAAAAGGTCTTCTTTGGTCAATCCATCTTAAAGCTACTATGATGAAAGTTAGTGACCCAATTATGTTTGGACATGCTGTTGAGGTATTTTTTAAAGATCTATTTGATAAATATAAAGATGAGTTTGAAAAGCTAGGAGTTAATCCAGATTTAGGTATCGGAGACCTTCTTAAAAAGCTTGAAAAATCAGATAAAAAAGAAGAGATTGAAGCTGCAATCAAAGAGATTATTTTATCTGGTAAACCAAATATAGCTATGGTAGATAGTGATAATTTAATTACAAATTTACATGCATCAAACGATATCATTATAGATGCTTCTATGCCACCAGTAATTAGAGAAGGTGGTAAAATGTGGAATAAAGAAGGAGAGCTTCAAGAGTGTGTAGCTGTTATTCCAGATAGAACTTATGCAACTATGTATGATGAAATTTTAGAAGATTGCAAAAAAAATGGACAATTTGATGTAACAACTATGGGTCATGTAAGTAATGTTGGTTTAATGGCTAAAAAAGCTGAAGAGTATGGCTCTCACCCTTATACATTCAAGGCTTCAGAAGATGGAAAAGTTGAGGTAAAAGATCAAGATGGTAATGTTTTGATGAGTTTTGATGTTCAAAAAGGTGATATATGGAGAGCTTATAGGGCTAAAGATGTTGCTATTAAAGATTGGGTTAGACTTGCAGTTGAGAGAGCTAGATTGACTGGTAATCCAATTGTATTTTGGCTAGATAAAAATAGAGCTCATGATGCAAATTTAATTAAATATGTAGAAGAGTATCTTAAAGAGCATGATACTAATGGTTTAACTATAGAGATAATGGCTCCAAGAGAGGCGATGGCATATACTCTAAAAAGAGTTAGAGAAGGTAAAAATACAATATCTGTAACAGGAAATGTATTAAGAGACTATTTAACAGACCTTTTCCCAATTTTAGAGCTTGGAACAAGTGCTAAAATGATGAGTATTGTTCCTCTTCTTGCTGGTGGTGGATTGTTTGAAACTGGTGCTGGTGGTTCAGCTCCAAAACATGTTGAACAATTTTTAAAAGAGAGCCACTTAAGATGGGATTCTCTTGGTGAGTTTTTGGCACTTGCAGAGTCTTTAAGAATGGAAGCTCACAAAACAAATGATAAAAAAATAGAAGAAATGGCAAAGGCTTTAGATAAAGCAAATGAAGCATATCTTGATAATGATAAAGCACCAGGTAGAAAAGTTGGTCAGCCAGACAATAAAGCAAGTCATTACTATTTAGCAAGATATTGGGCTGAGGCACTTGCAAATAGTGAAGATAAAGAATTAGCTGAAAAATTTGCACCTATTGCAAAAGAGCTTGCAGAAAATGAAGAGAAAATTTTAAATGAATTACTTGCAGTTGAAGGTCAAGCTGCTGATATTGGTGGTTACTATAAACCAGATGATGCAAAAGCAGAAGCTGCTATGAGACCAAGTGAGACACTAAATAAAATTATTGATTCAATTTAATTAACCAAGATATAACAAAAAGTAAACAGCTAATGTAAAAATACTGTTTATCTTCTCCCCTTTCAAGGGGAAATTACTACTTATAATATATAATATCATAAGCACTCTAACCTACATATAGGCAATGAGAGTTAAGAGCTTATTGGAGCTTTTATCTGTCTTGTTGTTAGGTTAGAGTGTGAAAATAAAAAGGAGCATATATGGAAAAGAAAAGAGGTAAAAAGGTAACAATAATTGGTGCAGGAAATGTAGGAGCTACAGTTGCTTATTCTTTGGCTATGAAAGGTGTATGCCATGAAGTAGTTTTAAGAGATAGAAATCCTGATATCTCTATGGGAAAAGCTCTTGATATGTCTCAAGCAGCAAATGCAGCTAGAACACATACTGTTGTAACAGTTGCACATGAAGCAGAACAAATAAAAGATAGTGATGTTGTAGTAATAACTGCAGGAAGCCCTAGAAAGCCTGGAATGAGTAGAGATGATTTATTAATGGTTAATGCTGAAATTACTAAAGAAGTTATTCAAGATGTTAAAAAATATGCACCAGATTCAATAATTATTATGGTTTCTAATCCTCTTGATGTTATGACTTATGTTGCTCTTAAAGAGTCTGGTTTTCCAAAAGAGAGAGTAGTAGGAATGGCTGGTATTTTAGATAGTGCTAGAATGGCACATTTTATTTATGAAAAGATTGGATATGGAGCTGGACAAATTAGAGCTAGTGTAATGGGTGGACATGGTGATACAATGGTTCCATTACCAAAGTTTTCAACAGTAGCAGGAGTTCCTCTATCTGATATTTTAAGCAAAGAAGAGATTGACGAAATTGTTGAGAGAACAAAAAATGGTGGTGCAGAGATTGTTGGTTATCTAAAAACCGGTTCAGCATATTATGCTCCGGCTAAATCTACAGCAATTATGGTAGAGGCAATTTTAAAAGATACTAAACAAATTCATCCTTGTGCTGTCTATTTAGATGGACATTATGGGTATAGTGATGTTGTTAGTGGTGTTCCTGTAGCACTTGGTGCTAATGGGGTAGAAAAGTTATTTGAAGTAACACTAAATGATGAGCAAAAAGCAAAATTTGCACAATCGGTTGCTTCTGTAAAAGAGATGATAGATGTATTAAAATCTAAAAATTTTTTTACTAAATAAAGGAAAAATATGAGAGAAGTAGCTTATGAAGATGTAGTAAATGCAGTTAAAAATATGATTTTAACTACCGCTACAAATCTACCAGATGATACATTAGAGTATTTACAAAAAGCATACGAAGAAGAGAAATCAGATGTAGCAAAAGAGGTTATAAAACAGCTTTTAGAAAATGCTAAAATTGCAAGAGAAGAGAAGAGACCACTTTGTCAAGATACAGGACTTGCAGTATTTTTTGTTCGTATTGGAGATAATGTTAAAGTAGTTGGTGGTTTGCTAAAAGATGCAATAAATGAAGGAACAGAGCTTGGATATAAAGAAGGGTATTTAAGAGCTTCTACATGTGAATGTTTTAGTCGTGCTAATTTAAAGGATAAAATTGGATATAACCTACCTGCAATTATACATTTTGATATTGTAGAGGGTGATAAAATTGAGATTGAGTATGCAGCAAAAGGTGGTGGAAGCGAAAATGTAAGTCGTGCAAAAGTTCTTCCACCAGCAGCTGGGAAAGAGGGTGTAATAGAGTTTGTAAAAGAGGTAATTTCTGATGCAGGAGGAAATCCTTGTCCTCCAATTACTGTAGGTGTCGGAATTGGTGGAACCTTTGAAAAAGCAGCAATAAGTTCTAAACATGCCCTATTTAGAGATTTAGGAAGCAAAAATCCAGATCCAGAAATGGCAGAGCTTGAAGAGATAATGTTAGAAGAGATAAATAAGCTTGGAATTGGTGCAATGGGAATGGGTGGAACAAAGACAGCATTAGCTGTTCATATAGAAGCAAATCCTTGCCATATTGCATCTTTGCCAGTATCTGTAAATGTTCAATGTCATAGTTCAAGACATACACATATAACTATTTAGGAGAGTAATTATGGCTACTTATAATTTAACTACACCTTTGAGTGAAGATGATGTAAGAAAGTTAAAAGCTGGTGATGTAGTATATTTGAGTGGAACTATTTATACCGCTAGAGATGCTGCTCATAAAAGACTTGTTGAATTGTTAGAAAAAGGTGAAGAGTTACCATTTCCAATTGAGGGAAGTGTAATCTATTTTGTAGGACCAACTCCTCCAAAGCCTGGTGAACCTATTGGAAGTGCAGGGCCAACAACAAGTTATAGAATGGATAGTTACTCTCCAACAATGCTAAAACATGGCTCTCGTGGAATGATAGGTAAAGGAAAAAGAAATCAAGAGGTAAAAGATGCTTGTGTTAAGTATGGAGGAGTATATTTTGGTGCAACTGGTGGTGCTGGAGCACTTCTAGGTAAAAAAATTAAAGAGGCAAAGGTTATTGCTTATGAAGAGCTTGGACCAGAAGCTGTAAGAGAGATTGTTGTAGAAGACTTTCCAGTAACCGTTGTAAATGATACATATGGTAATGACTTATATCAAATGGGAAGAGAAAAATATGAGGTAAAATCATAATTTCTATTTTTCTATTTTAAAAAGATAAACATATAATCCACTATCTCCAACTACTGGAGATATCAACTCTTTTGCTACAATTGATAAATTTAAATCTTTTGCAATAGATTCAACACTATTAATGGTTGATATATCAATATTTTGCTCATAATAATTAATTGTTTGTTTTATGATTTTTATAATATTTTTGTAGTTTTTAATAAACTTACTATCTTCAACTCTATTCTCTTCACAATCAATATCAGATAGCTTTTTAATAGAGTTTATAGCAATCTCTATATATCCATTATAGGCATAATATAAGGCCTTTAAAAGATTTTCAACTATTTTAGTATAGAGTTTTAATTCACTACTATTTAATAATATATCATCAATTATAAATAGATTTTCTAAAGCTCTATATAACATAATAGTTATAGTAAGTTGAGTTTTATTAACTATTTCATTGGTTAAATCTTCAATCAAAAGAATATATTCATTATTTTTTATAACTTTTGAATCTACATCAAATATATTTTGGCAAAAATGTAAAGAGTCATATTTATCTGACGTGGAGTAGTATATAATATCTTTTATATCTTCAATTATGCTTTGATTTATTAGATTAAAATCTTCTCTTTTTAATGATTTGTTACTATTTGATATAGATAGAAATTTGTTTAAATTTTTATATTTTTGATTATTTTTTGTAGATTCAAGCATATCTATATTTTTTAAATATTGGTTTATACCCCCTAAAAGTCCCTGATATCTTCTAAAGATATAATAATAACTCTCTTTATTAGATAAAACCTCTATATAGTTCATATAGTTATCACACTCTATCTCTTCCATAGGTGATATGGTTGTAAATACTGCCCTACTTATTAATCTCTTTCTAGAGTTTTTTATAATTTTACTAAGTAACTCTTTAGATGCAATTTTGTGAAAAATATCATCTTTAATATAAAAGTTATCTTGCAGCTTATAAATCTTTAACATTGCAACAGTAGGAGTATTTAGTGCTTTAAAATATTGATTATAGTTGACAACTATACTCTCTCCTGTATATAAAGTTGTAGATTTATCTATTAAAGATAAAGCTCCTTCAATTACCTCTATTTCCATATTGGCAGCTAGTATCTCTTGGAGTTTAAATAACTCATTTGGAAGTAGAGTTAGTTTATAAAGTCTATACTTCTCATCATCAGGTGTAGATATTAATGTTAAGTTTGATTGACTATTTAAATCACTATTGCTACCAATTAACTCATTTAGAGTTATATTTAAAGTTTTAGCAATATTCATTAATGTAGAAATTGTAGGATTTGACCTACCTTCTTCTAATCCAAAAAGTGTAGATTTTGAGATATTGGCTTCATCAGCCAATTTAGATAATGAAATTTTATTTAATAATCTGTAATATTTTATTTTTGTTCCAATGTGTTCTATTGTATTCTCTATTGTTTCCATATATTTTCCCAAAAAATGATAGTATTTAACAAAAGCCCAAATTTAGGCATTTTGATGACATTTTTATTATAGCAATAAAAGCATTTAGAGTTAAAAAAAATAACTATTTGAAATATGAGTTTGGGTATAATATTATAAGAATGAAGTATAATTTATATAAGAATATCGATTATATCATACTTTTATAAAAAAGGTAAAAAAAATGTTTATAGACAAAGTTGAACTAACAGTTAGTTCTGGTAAAGGTGGTGCTGGATGCGTATCATTTCACACTGAAAAATTTGTTACCAAAGGTGGACCTGATGGTGGAGATGGTGGTAGAGGAGGCTCTGTATTTTTTAAAGTAGATGCTAATACAGATACCCTATCTTACTATAGAGGTAAAAGACATTTAAAAGCTAAAAATGGAAGACCAGGAGAAGGACGAAAAAGAAGTGGTAAAAAGGGAGAAGATTTAATACTTGTTGTGCCTCCAGGAACTCAAGTAATTGATGTTGAGAGTGGTGAGGTTTTATTAGATTTGACCGAAGATAAAATGGTAGTCGAATTTCTAAAAGGTGGGAAAGGCGGACTTGGGAATACTCATTTTAAAAGTCCAACAAACCAAAGACCAACTTATGCACAACCTGGGTTACCTGGTGAGACTAAACATATTCGTCTAGAGCTTAAATCTATAGCTGATGTTGGTCTTGTAGGATTTCCAAATGTAGGTAAATCTACACTTATTTCAACAATTTCAAATGCAAAACCAGAAGTTGCTAATTATGAGTTTACAACTCTTACACCAAAATTAGGGGTTGTGCAAATTAGTGAATATGAGTCATTTTTGATGGCTGATATTCCAGGAATTATTGAGGGTGCAAGTGATGGAAGAGGCCTTGGTTTGGAGTTTTTAAGACATATTGAGAGAACAAAAACACTTTTATTTATGATTGATGCTACAAACTATAGAGATATGCAATATCAGTTTGAGCAACTTAAAGAAGAGTTAAAAAGATACTCAAACAAATTAAGCAATAAAGTATTTGCTATTGCTATAACTAAAGTTGATGCAATTAATAAAGATGATGCTAATAGTTTAATTGAGAAGTTTATAGATGATTTAGGGCTTACGAAAAGTAGCAATAGTTCTAAATTTAATATAGATAATAGTTTAAGTTATTATATTCAAGATAAAGAAGATTGGGAGAGCTTTGACAAAGATAAACCAGCATTTATTTTGCCAATATCATCAGTTTCTCATTTAAATATAGATGCATTAAAATTTATGTTATATGATTTGACTAAGAAATATAAGGATATTGATGAAACGAATCGTAATTAAGGTAGGCTCTCATGTTTTAACGGAAAATAATTCCTTGGCAAAAGATAGATTATTAGCATTAGTGGACTTTTTAGCTGAACTTCATAGTAAAGATAAAGAGATAATTTTGGTAAGTTCAGGTGCAGTTGCAGCAGGTTATACTAAAATTAAATTGGATAAATCTAAAGTAGAGCAAAAACAAGCTCTTGCTGCTGTTGGACAACCATATCTTTTAAGAGAGTATCAAAAAGCTTTTGATAAATATGATATTTTAACCTCTCAGGTTTTATTAACAGCTGATGATTTTGATTCTAGAAAAAGGACAAAATATGCAAAATGTGCTATTGAAGCAATGTTAGAGAACAAAATTTTGCCAATTGTAAATGAAAATGATGTAACAGCAACTGATGAGTTGGTCTTTGGGGATAATGATAGATTATCAGCCCATGTAACATACTACTTTGATGCTGATATGTTAGTTATTTTAAGTGATATAGATGCATATTATACAGATGATCCTAGAGTCAATAAAGATGCTAAACCAAGAGATATTATTTATAACTTAACAAAAGATGAATTGGAGCAAAAGTCTCTTCCAAATAATAAATTTGCTACTGGTGGGATTGTAACTAAATTAAAAGCTGCAGATTTTTTAATTAATAGAGGAAAAGATATGTTTTTAGCTAGTGGGTTTGATTTAAAAGTTGCAAAAGAGTTTTTGCTAAATAATAATAGAGTTGGTGGAACACTATTTAAAGGTTAAAGGGTAGATATGAATGTTGTATTTATGGGAACACCAGATTATGCAAAAGAGATTTTAAAATCATTGATAGAAGATAAAGAGATTAAAATTAGTTTAGTTCTAACTCAACCAGATAGACCAGTTGGTAGGAAAAAGATTCTAACAGCTCCTCCAGTTAAGGAGTTATCTATAGACAATAGTATAGAAGTAATACAGCCAATTTCTCTTAGAGATAAAGAGATTGAAGAAAAGATAAAATCACTAAAACCAGATTTTATTGTAGTTGCAGCTTATGGACAACTATTGCCTAAAAATATTTTAGATATTGCACCATGTATAAATTTACATGCTTCAATTTTGCCTCAATATCGAGGTGCATCACCAATACAGCAAGGCTTAATAAATGCAGATGAATATCTTGGAGTTACTGCAATGCTTATGGATGAAGGTTTAGATAGTGGCGATATTTTGGGCTTTAGATATATTAAACGAATTGAAGCAAATAGATTAGATATAGCTATGGATAAATTATCTAAAGAAGCGGCTAAATTAACAATCTCAATTTTAAAAAACTATGATAAACTAAATCCAATTCCACAAAATAATTTAGTATCATCTAAATGTCCAAAGATAAAAAAAGAGGATGGTTTAATAAAATTAAATAGTGCAGATGAGGTTTATAGAAAATATTGTGCATTTTATGGTTGGCCAGGAGTATATTTGGAAAATGGATTAAAGCTTTTGGATATAGATTTAATAGAAACAAATTCTAAAAATAAAGAGGGGGAAATACTTGAAATAAGCAAAAATGGAGTAAAAGTTGGCTGCAAAAGAGGCTCTATAGTTATAAAAGAGTTACAACCAAAATCTAAATCTAAAATGTTGGCAAAAGCATATTTAGCTGGTCAAAGGAGAAGTGTTGGAGATAATATACTTTGATGAGTTAGATTCAACTCAAAAATATTTAATCAAAGCAATAAAAGAGACCAAAATTAATAAAGAAGTAGCAATTGTAGCCAAAAAGCAAACTAGTGGAGTTGGAAGTAGAGAGAATAGTTGGATTTCAAAAGAGGGAGATTTAACATTTTCATTTGCAATAAAAAAAGAATCACTCCCAAAAGATTTGAAAATAACTTCTGCTTCGATTTATTTTGCATTTTTAATGAAAGAAATTTTACATAAATATGACAAAAATTGTTGGTTAAAATGGCCAAATGATATCTATATAAAAAACAAAAAAGCAGGAGGGATAGTAACTCAACTTTTAAAAAACTTCTTAGTTGTGGGTATAGGTATAAATATAGTTAAAAGAGAAGATAAATTTATAAATTTTGAAAATATAAATAGTGTAGAAAAAGTGTTAAATTCATATTTTATGCTATTAAAAAAAGCTCCAAAATGGCAGGAAGTTTTTATTAAATATAGGGTAGAATTTGAAAGACAAAAAAGTTTTACCACACATATAAAAGGTAAAAAAACTACACTACAAAGTGCTATATTATGCGATGATGGCGCACTATTAGTAAATAATGAAAGGATATATAGCTTAAGATGAGTGAAGTAATAAGTATAGCTAACCAAAAAGGTGGCGTAGGAAAAACAACAACAGCTGTAAATCTTGCTGCATCTCTTGCAAAAGAGGGGAAAAGAGTGTTACTAATAGATGCAGACCCTCAAGCAAATGCAACTACAAATTTAGGATTTCAAAGAACAGATTATGAATTTAATATCTATCATGTTTTAATTGGAAATAAAGAATTAAAAGAGATTATAATAAGCACAGAAATTAAAAATTTAGACTTAGCACCATCAAATATTGGCTTAGTTGGAATTGAGAGAGAATTTTATGATAAAAAAAGGAAAAACAGAGAATTGATATTAAAAGATAAAATTGATAAAATTAAATATAATTATGATTATATAATAATTGATTCACCACCAGCATTAGGTCCAATAACAATAAATGCTTTAGGAGCTTCTGATTCGGTAATTGTTCCTATACAGTGTGAATATTTTGCACTAGAGGGTTTAGCACAACTTATGAATACAATTGGTTTAATAAAAAAATCTATAAATCCAAATTTAAAGATTAAAGGCTTTCTTCCAACAATGTTTTCTAAGCAAAATAATCTTTCTAAACAGGTTTTAGCAGACCTTGAGAGACATTTTAAAGATGCACTATTTAAAATAGAAAAAGATTATATAGTAGTTCCAAGAAATGTTAAAATTGCTGAGAGTCCAAGTTTTGGTGAACCTGTAGTTACATATGCAGCTAATTCTAAAGGTTCTCAAGCATATCAAGCTTTAGCTTCAGCTATAATTAAAAAGTAATCTAATGGCAAAGAAGAGTGGTTTAGGCAGAGGATTGGGTTCTATACTTGATGAGATAGGCTCTACTTATGAGAGTCAATTTGAAGAAGCAGTAAAAGATAGTGAAAGTGAATTTGTTACTGAGTTAGATATAAATATAATAGAGCCAAATCCATATCAGCCTCGAAAACATTTTGATGCAGATAAATTAAAAGAGTTATCAGATTCTATAAAAGAGCATGGTCTTTTGCAGCCAATAGTTGTAATTAGTCATGAAGATAGATATATTTTAGTTGCCGGCGAAAGAAGGCTAAGAGCCTCAAAATTAGCTGGTTTAAAGAAGATTAAAGCTATTATTGCTGATATTGAATTAGATGAATTAAGACTTAGAGAGTTAGCTTTAATAGAAAATATCCAAAGAGAAAATTTAAATCCAATTGAGTTAGCAAACTCTTATAAAGAATTAATAGAAGTTCACAATATTACACATGATGAATTATCTAATATTGTCCATAAGTCTCGCTCTCAAATTACTAATACTTTAAGATTATTAAATTTAGATGAATATGCACAAAATGCAATAATAGAAAATAAAATAACCCAAGGACATGCAAAAATTTTAGTAACTCTACCAAAAGAGAAACAAAAGATTCTTGTTGATTCTATTATTGGTCAAAAGCTTAGTGTAAGAGAACTTGAAGATATAACTAAAAAATTAAAAGTTGATAAATCAAAATCAATTAATGATACAATAAAGAGTAAATCTTTTAAAATTCCAAAAAGCAAAATTGAAGAGATAAAAAGAGTGTTACCGTTTGATATAAAGGTAAAAAAAGCTAGTGTAGAGATATTACTCGATTCTGATAAAAAATTAGATAATTTTATAGAGTTTATTAAACATCACAATAAAAATTAATCACTATTTAACTCCTAAAATGATAAAATTGCGCATATTTTTATAGGAGGGCAAATGCTAACACTGTCACCATCGTTGATGCTGATTGTATTGCTTCTATTTATAGGTTTACTACTATATTTAAATAAAGCACTATATCAGCCACTTATTAATTTTATGGATCAGCGCGATATGACTATAGCTGCAGATGCTAAAGAGTCGCAAGAGTTGTCAAGTAGTGCCGAAGAGTTATTAAAAGAGGCGCAAAATATAATTGACAAAGCTAAGCAAGAGGCTAACTCTTTGCGTCAAGCTACAATAAATGAAGCAAAAGCAGAGTCGCAGAAGCTAATTAGTCAAAAAGAGGCTGAGCTTGAGAAAGCTTATGAAGAGTTTATTAAGAATTTAGAGAATGAAAAGAATGAGATTAAGAATGGACTTTTATCTCAGATTCCTTTAATAAAAGAGTCTCTAAAAGCAAAATTTTCACAAGCTGTGTAAGGATTTTATATGAGCAGATATATTAAACTTTTATTGTTACTATCAATACCAGCTATATTATTAGCTGCCCCTGATAGTGCAATGGCTGAACAATACAAAGAAATAACTGGTAGAGCTACTGATTTTGTTCCAAGGGTATTTAACTTTTTACTTTTGGTAGCACTTCTTTATTATCTTTTGGCTAATCCTATTAAAGAGTTTTTAAAAAATAGAACTCAAGAGATAGCTTTGAAACTTGCTGAAATTGAAAAGAAAAGACAAGCTTCTAAAGAGGCTAAATTAAAAGCTCAAGAAGAGTTAGAATTGGCTAAAGAAAAAGCAAAAGAGATATTAGAAGATGCTAAAAAAGAGATAGTCTATCTTAAAGAGCAAATCAAAAAACAAACTGAGCAAGAGCTATCTTCACTTGAAAAGATTACAAAAGAGAAGATGGAGATAGAAGAGAGAAAAGTTGTAAAAGAGACAACTTTAAATGTTTTAAATGAGAATATAAGCTCAGATGATATACCACTAGATGCATCTAAAATTGTAAATATTGTAACAAAAGAGGTGGCATAATGGAGGCTTTAATAGCAAAGAAGTATGCAAAAGCATTAATGGAGATTGAAGGTTTGTCTCTTGAAGATGCAAAAGCACAAATTGATATAATAGCTCAGCTAATCAAAAATGATAAAGAGGTAAAAAACTTTTTAGAATCTCCTTTGG
>Ga0256833_1001579_pt1 | contig 16623 bp, 14 predicted proteins | sample 356284metaG_FD_190535 | JGI IMG/M metagenome (GOLD analysis project Ga0256833, IMG submission 190535) | Hydrothermal vent microbial communities from Mid Atlantic Ridge, Atlantic Ocean - 356-284 | ecosystem: Environmental > Aquatic > Marine > Hydrothermal vents | place: Atlantic Ocean: Mid...
CCGGAGAAATTGCTTCTATCATAGTTTGATCAGTATTCTTTAAAAGGTAAAACAATCTAAATCCTACATAATTATTCTGGTCTTTAGCAGGCAAATTGTTACTCATTCCCGTCGACATCATCAATAAATCTCCCCATAAATGAAGATCAATTAAGGAAGGTGTAACTCCTCTCACATCATCTTCCTTATCTAATAATGTGATTCTACTATTTTTATACTCAAAAATAAAAAAAGTTGACTCATTAAGCACGTATATCCGATATATATCCTGACCCTTTTCATCTTTCCCAAAATACTCCGCATAAAATTTATCAGGAGTATAATCCACAATCTTTGTTTCCTCATTTGCAAAATTACAGTATACTCCATTTTTATCAAACCTTGTATAACATCCTACCAGATGACTATCCTTTATCTGCACCGGGAAAAACTTCTTTATCCATTGGGGGAGTTTTGCCACCCTCCAATCACAAATATTGTCAGGAGAAACATAAAAAAAGTAGTTATTTTCACTTTGAAAAGCATACACAGATAATACTGGCGAATCAAAATCCCAAAAAGGAATAAATTTAATCTTCAAATTTCCAGCAAGACTTTTACCAAACAACTCTACTTCCTTCACCTTCCCCGAAGATGTCTTATAAACAAGTCTTAATGACAAAATCCCTATTACACCTTTACCAATCCTGAAAAAACCAATTGATTCAGACACCGGATAATCATATTCAAGGGAGGTGCCAAAACTACTTATTTTAGATAATGCATCTTCAACCCTTTCATCTCCCCAGAATGTCACTGGAGTAAAATAAAACTTTGCTGACATTATATTTTTCATCTTTTCCATCGATTCAGGATAAATAACTATTCCATCATCTACAAATTCAATCAGAAAAGGATTAGGAATCTCCTCAGATTCCTGATGAGTTATTCTCTCCTTTTGGGAACAGAAAGGAAATAAAAATAAAAACAAAAACACAACTATAAATACTATCTCTTTTTTTCTCATTGCTCATTGTCCCAGTTTTATCTTCTCAATTCTAACCCCCCTTAAACCTGAAAATAACACCGTTGAATCTACTCCTTTAATCGCCCCATTTAGTCCATCCCACAAATCATTTATGATTCCTCCTACCACTTTAATTGCAGCTTCGCATCCGCCTGAGTAATGGAGACCATTATAAAAAATATTACAATGTTCCCAATTAAGATGAGCATTATCAAAATAACGAGGATAAAGCCGCATCCCAATTCCAAAAACCTTTTGTCTATCGCTCGTATTACCCCACATAAAGACCGGATATAAGTATCCAAAATGTGAACCATTTTGCTCCGGTCTCTCGTAAATCAAAATAGTTCCATCTATTACGCCTAAAATTTTAGGCGTCTTATTGCCAATCCTGGGACCAAAAACAATTCTACCTTTTCTAATTCCCTTATAACTTTTTATTCCAATAGTAAAATCATCATATACTTCAAGTCCAAATGGCAGCCTTATTCTTATACCCTTCACATCCCATTTGTCAGGATAATTAGTTATATCTTCCGGAAAAATTAGCTTATCTGGATAACCAGGAGGTGGAACTAAATAAATAGGGAGATCATTTTCTTTGATCTTTTTAAGAAAACCAAGCATTTTATCTACAATTCTTTCTTTAAAACTCTCAAACCCTGAGATAGAACACCCCATCACATCTACATGCATGGGTTCTAACTTGAACTGGCCTGAATAACACCTCTTCTCAGATTTTGAATAAAGCAAGCCACCTACAGCAATATTATCTATGTCACAATCATATTTACATCCTGTTTCTTCATCTGTGGCTTTGCATGAATAATCATATACAACCCTGGCATATACTGCCCTATCCCTCTTTCCGTACATGCAATGATAATGCCTATAACCACCAAAGTAATTGATCCAACACGAATCTTCTCCCGAGACAGGAAAACATTCTTTAACGCAATTTTCTACTTTATTATACCAGGTGCCTATACTGTTAATTTTTACATTCTCAAATTGCTCTGGAACTTCTTCTTTCCAGAAATGCTCCCACTTATAAACTAGTAGATCCGATTTATATACTGTTTCCTCCACGATTCCGAAATTCTTAAATACCGCCTCAAACCAATTTGAGTAATTATCCTTATCAGGAATATCTGCCTGTTCATACCTATCACTCGTAAAATTATAATCCTTCAATGTATCCACATCTTTTTCTATGTTTAAGAAGGGCCTAAATATTCCTATCCTATATAAAGGTATTGTCAAATAAGTATAAACCGGCATATCCTCTCCGCAAGCACCATTGGGGCGCCTAATCTTTATATATTTACTTCCTAAATTTATTGTATCGCTTACATAAGTATCATTTAAAACTTCATGACTTACATATAGTTTTGTTCCTTTTAAATTACCATCTTCAACCTCTAATGAGCTTAAAAGATTATAAACGATGTCCATTACCCTTCGTGTAAGCGCCCAATATTCTTTGTCCCAGATCCTGGTAGATGATGTGGGAAATTTTTCACTAAGATATTTCACATAGGGAGCCAAGTTCTTAATACCAATTACCGATTGAATGGCGTCTGTTATCATACTTGAAGAGAAACTAAAATTATCTGTATGTACCACAGGTAATAAGTTAATCTGGTAAAACAAATCCTTTAAGCTATCAGAATGAGGAGCTATTATATCATACGAGTCTATCTTATAAGCTCCGAACAGAGAGAAATCTTCTTTTGAATCAACTATTCTTCTCTTTAAATTGTTATCAGTTCTAGATATTGGATACAAATAAAGACCCTTCAAATCTTCAGGCATATTAAGTAACCCGTCCTTCAGAAAAAAAGTATTAAACAATCTTAAATATTCTGCTAAATTCTCAACAAACTCTTCACCTTTAGTTAATGCAGGTCTCACCTCATAATCCACTATTACCATATCACTTACCGTATCACTTCCATTACTCCCCTAAATGTACCGGGATCCCACTTGCCATTTTTAAATCCATTATCATTGAACCACTCTATCCTCTCCTGATTGAGATCTCTGGTGCGCTTTATCACCACAAGATAATATCCATCCTCCGGAAAATCAAGTTTAAACCAGGCTCCATTCCTCCCATCAGGCAACTCCTCATCTGGATTCTTAAACTCAAGTTCCGCTTTAGTAAACTTAAATGTCCTCCACTCCATCTTACTTTCTGGATCTGGAGTAAACAATTCCACCCTCGAATCAGGGAAAAGAGTCAACTTTTCCAGCATAGACTCCGATAAAATATCCTTTATTTTAACTGATTCCTCTTTCAATTTCCTTATCCCAACAACATAATAGTCACACACATCCACATCTTCCCTGTCACACTCAGAGGGTATATTACCCACTTCGAATGTTATCTGGCCATCATAGCTGTCTATCATGGGCAATAATTCAAAATTGTTCGCATTAACCAGCACAAATCCCTCAAAGTTATTGAGATAACTACGTTTATATACTACTGCAGGGCTCCTTTTTATGTCAACTTATACAACATGCATATCTCTATTATCGTCTCTGAATATTTATTTAACATTGCTTACACCGAAATGATTGAGGTGGGAAATATGTAAATTTCTGACGCCGAGGAAGAGTTGGTTCATCAAATTCCATCTTTTATTCCCTACCCGTATGTCTTGCATCGTGTCTGAACATGGGCCAGGGAGAATCGGCAAGGCCTTTTGAAGAAGTGTAGATTGCGTAGAGGGAACCATCCTGGCCAGCAACGTAAATGATTCCGTCCCTATCTATCACAGGGGATGAAAAAGTAAAAAATTCAATTTTTTCATGTATACTATACGTCCACTCTAACTTTCCATCAGGACTGATGGCATAAACTACATAAGATACTACAGAACTAATGTAAATTGTACCATCCTTCCCCACAACAGGAGAAGAAAATATTTCACAATCACCATCCGAACAAATTCTATTTTTCCATTTAAGTGATCCATCCTGATTAATAGCATAAAAATTACCTCCCATATCACCAATATATATAGTTCCATCCGATCCTATTACCGGTGAAGAGATAATTCCATCAATCTTCCCAAAAACAAATTTTTCAGATAAATCTTGGTTAATGGCATAAAGATAATCACCAGAACCTATATATATTGTTCCATCCTCATCTATTATAGGAGAGGAAACAATCTCTCCCAGTGTCTCATACATCCATTTCAGAGTCCCATCAGGATTAACGGCATAAAGATAATGATCTTTTGAACCCACATATATAGTCCCATCTTTCCCTATAGCAGGAGATGAATAAATTTCGTCGCCTGTTTCTACCTTCCATTTCAATGTTCCATCAGGATTAATAGCATAAAGGAAGTGATCGCATGAACCAACATAAACTGTGCCATCTTTCCCTATTGCTGGAGAAGACCAGATACTACCATCTGTTTTATACTTCCATTCTAAAGTACCAGTGGATTTGATCGCATAAAGATAATGATCACTTGATCCAACATATATAATACCTTCTTCACTAACTGCAGGTGACGACCATATCCAATTGCTGGTAGAGAACTCCCACTCTATTCTTCCATCAGGATTAATTGCAATAACTGCATTGCCGCTGGAACCTATGATACTACCATCAGGTGTTAGCAATAAAGAAGAATCACCTCTTTCAAAATCAATTATCCATTTGGGCACACCATCCTTACTGACATAGTTCTCCCGCAAGCTTTTTCACTGGGAGAGGATTCATTTCCATCAATATCAACAGCAGAGACTCTAAAACAGTAAGTCGTAGAAGGCAATAAAAATGACACAACCAAGTAATTATCAAAAGTAAAAGCTATTTTTTCCCCCAAGCTATTGTATACATTATATCCTTTAACACGTACATTACCTTTAGAAGGAGACCATATGAGTTTTATCTGGGTAGCAGAAATTCCAGTGGCTACGAGTTCCTCAGGCGGAGAAGGAGGAATGGCTTTTTTCTTTCCTTCACAAGAATAAAGAAGGAAAACTAACAGAATAATAATGGGCACACAACTGGAATAAAATTTGTATCTCAAAATATACCCCTTTCCAGTATAATTTTCATCATACATATAGGGTGATTGATACATATTTTTGCTGATTTTAATACTGCTTTTTCGCCTCTAAAATCATAATTAAGCTTAACATAATCCCACAGAACACTTCTTAACAAAATTTGCATTAAATGCGAAATCATTGAATATGATCCTTGAGGCGAATCACTAAATAAATCTTCCGTTCCCTTACATCCCCCAATCTTTAGTTGATCACGCAAATTCCATACGGGAAAAATTTTTTGACAACTGAGACTGAAAGCATAAGTATGATTGGTATGGTATTGAAATGAATATTGAAAAGAATAAGGAACATTCTCTCCTTCTGGATATACCATAGGAGCATCTAACTCATAAAGGCCACTAATTATTGAGACAATTTTATTAGTGTCCATGTTCTTAAGAATATCCACAAAATTTTCTCAATCAATCTTACGGGATAAGGAACGAAAACCGCAATTTTTGGAAGTTCTGTTATATTTTGTGGAAGAGAATATATTATTGAACTATCAATCCCTTTAAGTCTGGCTTTATTATCTACAATGGCATTCAATAAGGATTTTTTCTTCCCTATGTTAATTAAAATTACTAAGCCAATGTTAGGTGGAAGTGTTTTATTTCCCCAAATACTAAACCAACCTACTTCTAAATCATCTTCACTTAAAAATACAGGGAAAGCAAATTTCATATAATCGGTGGGTGAGCCTCCATACTTGGAATAATAGTTTTTGTAGATTTCATATAATCCTCTATGCCCTTTCATTTTTATCTCAATACCGGACAATTTACCAACATCTAATATATTCAATTACTTTGCCAGTCACACCTATCAAATCATTCTTCTCTGGTTTCAACGCCTAAAATCTGCATCACAACTATTAAAAATCCTCCCTTTTCCCCAGCTTTTTAACAAATTTCCAAAACTATGAGCCTGACATTAATGTCATACTCGCCCTGAAATACACCTGATCCACATCTTCAGGAGTAATATACGCAGGGGATGGTTCCGCCGTTACCTCTTTGAAATAAACCCACCTGAAATTCCACTTCTTTCCTCTGTGAAATTTCAAGAAATGCCTTGATAGATGCAGGTCATTAAAATTGAAAAGGGAATCAACACTCAACCCCCCTCTTCCACGATGATGGAACTTCTTACCTGCATGCAGGTCCCAATTTAAAAGCGGGTTAAATAAAAGAATAAATGTTAACAGGAAGGAAGAGAGTTAACTAATTGGAATTTAATGCTTTTCATATCAACCCTCCCGTCAAACAAGTGTTCTATTATTCAGATACTACTTTTGGGGTGAAAAGTCAAGACATATTAATGACCCAAACTCTCCAATAAAAAATTTTGGGTAATTTGCACTGTCTCTTTTTTTAAACTATAATACCACAAACCAGAAAGGAGTGGAAAATGCAGTTACCAGAAAAAGGGCTCAGCAGAGAAGAGATCAGAAAAAAACTGGATGAAGTGGCTTCAAAAGATTATGACTGGTCATCCGGGAAGATTTTTGGGTATGTATTTGATCCGGGCAAGGAAATTCTGGAAGTTGGGGAGGAGGCTCTCCTGAAATTCTACCATAAAAATGCACTGGATTTTACAGTTTATCCAAGCATTCTCCAGATGGAAAACTACATAATCTCTTTTGCGGCACAGCATCTCGGAGGGGATGAAAATGTCTCCGGTAACTTCACAAGTGGTGGAACTGAAAGCATTATCCTCGCTGTTAAAACTGCAAGAAATTACATGAGGGAAAAGAGGCCCGAGATAACAGAACCTGAAATAATCATTCCAATTACAGCTCACGCAGCATTTCACAAGGCGGGACACTACCTTGGTGTGAAGGTTAAGACCATCGGTGTGGATGAAAATTTAAGAGCCGACATAAAACAGTTGAAGGAGGCAATTACCGACAACACGATTCTGATAGCGGGGTCTGCCCCGAGTTACGCTTACGGAGTAATAGACCCCATTGAGGAGATGGCGGCAATTGCAAAGGAAAGAGGTATCCTCTTTCACACCGACGCATGTATGGGGGGATTTCTGCTTCCCTTCATAAGAAAATTAGGGAAAAATGTTCCTCCCTTTGACTTTTCAGTTGATGGTGTAACTTCCATATCCATGGATCTCCACAAATACGCCTACACACCAAAGGGAGCATCTGTGATCCTCTACAGGAACAAGGAATTGAGAAAACATCAGATTTTTGCCTGTGCAAGCTGGACAGGATACACGATGATTAACAGCACGATACAGAGCACAAAAAGCACTGGACCCCTTGCAGCCGCATGGGCAACACTTCAATATGTGGGAGAGGAAAGGTATCTTGAATTTGCCAGAAAGAAATTAGAAGCCACAGAAAAAGTTGTAAAATTTGTAAAGGAACATCCCGACCTGAGACTCATTGCGGAACCTGACATGACACTGGTGGCTTTTACCTCTGATACGGTGAATATTTTCCACATCATTGATGAGATGAATCTCAAAGGGTGGTATATCCAGCCTGTGCTTTCCTATGCTGGAATCAAAGAAAGCATTCACCTATCAATTAACTACTCCAATGTCTTTCACATTGATGAATTTATTGAAGATATGAATACCGCAATAGAAGAGGCGAAAAAATTACCCAGCGGAACACTTCTCCAAAAAGCGTCTGAGATTTTCAGCAGTCAAGAAGGTTTCCAGCTGACACCAGAGGTAATCAGAAACCTGATGGAATTGGCAGGAGTGAAGGATGGGAAAATTCCAGAAAGGTTTGCCCCAATAAACGAAGTTCTCAACATACTTCCTGCGGAACTCAGAGAGACTCTCCTTGTGGAATTTGCAAATTACATGTTCAGATGAGGAGGAAAAGATGGCTCCAACTTTTCCCTTTAATTTCATGCTTATTTTCAGTTTCCTGTCCGCTCTTCTCATAACAGGGTTCATTTTACGGGCAAAAATAGGTTTCATACAGAAATACCTCTTCCCAAGCTCCCTCATCGGAGGAATAATTGGTTTCATTATAGTGAATGCTTTAAAAATGGATACAAAAATATTTGAAACCTTTGCCTACCATTTTTTCAATCTCTCATTTATTTCCATAGGGCTAACTCCAACACCCCCCGAGGAAAAACTGGAAAAACACGAAAGCAGAGATTCCTTCCTCGGAGCTTTATGGATGGCACTCTTTGAAGGGGCAATCTTCCCCTTACAGGCAGCTGTGGGTGGAATATTTGTTCTCATCTTTGTCATACTGGGTATGAAACTTCACCCCGCCTTTGGTTTTCTTCTTCCCCTTGGATTTGAAGAGGGTCCCGGGCAGGCTCTATCCTTTGGAAAGGTCTGGGAAAAACTGGGATTTGAGAATGCTGCCATGGTGGGAATAACCTACGCCATTCTGGGATTTGTTGTTGCTATTGTAGTTGGTATACCTCTCGTAAACTGGGGATTGAGGAAAAAATTAAAATCAACAGATGAACACAAACTTCCTGAAGAATTCATCAAAGGTTTCTATCCTCCAGACAGAACTGAGAACATCACCTTGAGGCAGACCACGCATCCTGCAAATATTGAATCTCTGGCCTTTCAGCTTGGGATGGTGGGACTTGCCTATGGAATTACCTATTATATAACATACTGGATTGCTGCGTTGATTGGTGGCAACATGGGGAAATTGGCATGGGGTTTTTTCTTCCTGTTTGGTATGGTTATCGCAATGGGCATAAGGAGCATTCTCACTCTCTTTAAAGTTGACTATCTCCTGAGCGTACCCCTTCAAAGGAGAATAACCGGATTTTCTGTGGATTACCTTATTGTTGCAACAGGTGCAGCCATTCAGCTTGAAATAATCGGTCACTACATTGTACCAATCCTGATTATCTCTACATTTGGAGCAATTGTAACACTGTGGCTTGCGGTATATCTTGGAAGGAGACTCCACTCTTACAACATCGAAAGAATGGCAGCAATCTTTGGGACAGTGACAGGTACAGTTTCCACCGGAATTCTTCTTTTGAGAATCGTTGACCCTGAATTCAAAACTCCTGTTATTAAAGAAATTGGATTTATGAATGTCTTTGCGGTACCAATAATTTTTGTCTTAACAATGATGGTGAATGTGCTTCCATTTAAATACCATCTCGGAACACTGACGGTAACACTTATCTTTCTTGGAGTTACCGTAACAGTAATTGCACTCATGAAAATAATAGGCCTTATAAAAGAACCAAAATTTTAAATCATGATCTGGCTTTTCCCCATTGTTTTTCTATCATTCACCATACAGGCAATGACTGGATTTGGGAGCATAGTCATAGCAGTAACACTTGCTGCGCTTTTCTATCCCATTAAATCAATTCTTCCCATTCTTGTCATACTGGACTTTATTTTAAACACTTACATCCTTCTCAGGTACTTCAGGTTTATTAATTTCAACATACTCTTCAAAAAAATACTCCCCGCAATGAGCATAGGTTTCATAATTGGACAGGTCATTTTTAACTATGTTGGAGCAGAATCAAAAAGACTTCTCGGCATAATTGTGGTAACCCTTGCAGCTTTTGAGCTGTACAACTTTTACAGGAAAAACAGCAAACCCCTATCAAACCTTGCGGCCATTGGATTCTTTTTCTTTGCAGGAATTGTACATGGAATTTACGCTTCCAGTGGGCCACTTGTGGTGTATGTGGTGGGTAAATTGGGAATTGACAGAACGACATTCAGAAGCACCCTTGATGGATTGTGGGTCCTCATGGATATTTTCCTGATCATCTCTTACTTTGTCACCGGAATACTGACTGTCACAACGGTAAAATACACCCTTTATCTGCTCCCCGTGGTGATAGCAGGACTGATCATTGGAGAGGTTCTCCACCACAGAATAAATGAGAGAAACTTCAGGGGGGTGGTGTATCACCTCCTCTTCCTAACCGGTATATCAATCCTGGTGCTTGGGTGAACAGATTGACTTTTACAATTTTATGTTTTAATTTTGTGTGATACAATTATTTTGATGGAAGCTATTGATCGTTTAAAGGAAATAGTTGGAAAAGATTTCGTATTCACCTCCCCTGAAGAAACACTTCTCTACGGCAGGGACGGGGGTTCCACTCCTCCACGGAGGGTCGATGCTGTTGTTATTCCCGGAAGTGTGGAAGAAGTACAGGAAATAGTCAAATTTGCCAGCAAAAACAATATTCCCGTAACCCCCGCTGGAGCGGGTCTGACTCTCAACGGTTTAACCATTCCCCTTCACGGCGGTATTGTGGTCGACATGAGAAGAATGAACAGAATACTGGAGGTAAACAGATTATCAAGGTATGTGGTTTTGGAAGCAGGTGTCACTCAGGGATTTTTGCTTTCATATTTGAAAGAAAACCACCCTGATCTGATGCACTCCATTCCAGAAGCGCCACCCACCGCCACTGTTGTGGGAAATCTTCTTATAAAAGGTCATGGTACCCAGGCGTTTTACGGTGAAAATTCTGACATGATAAATGGCCTTGAAGTGGTACTTCCCACAGGTGAACTTCTCTACACCGGCTCCCTATCAGTATCAAAGTACTGGTTCACAAAGGGACCTCTTCCAGATCTAACAGGATTATTCATCTCATGGTTCGGTACCACTGGCATTGTGACAAAAGCCTCCCTGAGATTATTTCCACGACCAGCCTACAGGGATTCAGTTATGTTCATGATGGACCAGCCTGAATACATCCCTGAATTAATCTACGAAATAACTGCAACAAGACTTTTTGACAACATTGGCATGCTGGGGCAGGATCTTCCTGAGTATCTGAAAGGTCATCAGTTTGTGGGAGCAATGATCTCAGGAAATTATGAGGAAGAGATAAAACTCAAAAAGGAGATCATTTCCCGGGTGGCAGAAAAATTTGGCGGGAAAGTGCTCCTTATACCTGAAATACCAGATTCAATTAAAAAGAGATTTATGGAGGAACCACCCTTCGCAGCTGTTGCGGCAGATTTCAGGAAGGGAGGCGGTTTTCAGTATTGTGGAGCAATGATTCCCCTTGAGAAAGTTCCAGAGGCGTGGAGAAAAGGAGAAGAAATTGCACACAAATACGGCTTTTACTTTTCATGTGCCAACCAGGTTCTTGCCTTCGGTCATGAAGTGATGTTTGGCTTTAACTACTCCTTTAACCGTGCCGATCCCGAGGAAGTAGAAAGAGTCGGGGAAGCAATGAAGGAAACCAATGACCTTGTTCTCTCCCTTGAAGGAATACCATGGAAGGCAGACTTTTACGCCCAGCAAAGAATACTGGCAAAGATGTTTCCAGAAACATACAGATTGATTCAGAAGATAAGAAAAACCCTTGACCCTGCTGGCATCATGAATCCGGGAAACTGGGAAAAAGAGGAGTAGATGGGACTGGAGGAATACAGGGAAATAATCCACAGGTGCTTCAGATGTGGATACTGTAAATTGACTTCGGATTACAACTGGAGGGGGTTCAACTGTCCAGAATATAACAGATTTAAAGTGGAAAGCTACTCCCCAGGTGGAATGCTCTGGCTATCCTACGCCGCATTTGTAACGGGAGAGTTAAAACCTGATCAACATCTGAGTGAGATAATATACTCATGCAGCATGTGTGGAAACTGTTCGGCTCAATGCAGGTTCAAATTTGGAACAATGGTAACCGAGATGTTGAGGAGGACCCGGGAGGAAATTGTGGAAAATCATCCCGAACTTATTCCATCAATTGTGAAAAGGTTTTTTCAAAATGTTTTCAAATACGGGAATCCCTACGGATCAGTAGAAGAGAATGAAAATCTTAAAAGCGAAATTCCACTCTTCAATGAACAGGAGTACCTTCTCTTCATTTCGCCACTTTCCTTCTTTGATCCCCTTGTCACTGAATCTGCTCTTTCCCTGATCAGACTCTTCAAAAAATTGAATATCTCCTTTGGTACACCGGGATATGAAGAAATCTGTGACGGAAATGAAATACTTATGCTTGGAGAAAAATACCTGTTCAAAGAAATAAAGAAAAGAAACATAGAATTTATGCACTCAAAAGGTGTGAAAAAAATAGTTACATACTCACCCCATACCTACAACGCAATGAAAAACTACTACAAACTGGAGGGCATAGAGGTTCTCCATTACACCCAGTTGCTCGCAGAGAAAGTGAAAAAGATCAGAATAAAAGAGAGATTTGATAAAAAGATCACATACCATGATCCATGCTTTCTTGGAAGGTACAACGGTATTTATGAAGAACCCAGAAAAATATTAAGATATGTGGCAGAGGAGAATTTTGTGGAGATGCCCCGCAACAGGGAAAATTCATTCTGCTGCGGAGGAGGCGGTGGAAACTTTTACACAGACTTCGTCGGCGGGGGAAAGGATTCTCCACCCAGAGTGAGGATAAGAGAGGCACTATCAACAGGCGCTGAAGTTGTTGCTGTTGCCTGTCCAATCTGCAAAATGATGCTCACCAGCGGAGTTAAGGATGAAGCAGCAGACCTGAATGTTCTTGACATATCAGAAATTTTGCTACCGCTTCTCTGAGAATTTTTTTATCAAATCCTGAAAAATTTCAAAGGCAAGTTCTTTAACTCTGTTTAAGGTATCGATGGGCCTATCTTCCAGTTCCTGGAGAACTCCATAGTTGTAGAGGCTCACAATTCCATGCAGATTACTCCATAATTCAAGAAGGATCAATCTTGCCTTACCAGGCCCAACTTCGGGGAACGCCTCTGTAAGAATATCCAAAATAAAGTTAAAAACTTCGATCCCCGTTTTCTTACTTTCGTAAGCAAGCCTCTCCATTTCCGTACCTATAAAATCTGAATACCTGGGAGCAGAGGTCATTAGCATTATCTCATAATAGTTTTTATTTTTTATGGCGAAATTAATATACGCCTCCCCTATTCTCATCAGTTTTTGAAGGGGGTCATTCACATCTCGTACCATGTACCTAAGGCTATTATTTAATTTTTGAAAGGCATTTCTGAGAAGAGTCAGATAAAGCTCATCTTTACTGGAAAAATAATTGTAAAGATTTGCCGCCGTCATCCCAATTCTTCTGGCTATATTTCTCATACTGAGATTTTCATAACCTTCCCGAATTATGATATCCAGAGCCGCATTAAGGATCTTTTCCTTAATCTGTTCAACCTCTTCTTTGGGTCTTGGAGGCTTGGCCATAATACTTCCCTCTAAATTTATTTTACAACAAACTCATATTCAATTATACCGTCATCCATCAAGGATTTTATCCGTTTAACTTCTACCTTTTTACCGCTTATTAACTCCATCGCTCTTTCAACAAAACCCATGACAGAATACTCAAGATACTTATGCCTAAAAGGCACATTTATTACTACCGCTCTACAAATATTATTTTCGCATTTCGCTTCTTTTACCTTTCCCTCTGTAAAATAAAGATTCCATAACAGATGTAGTTTCTCTTCAAAAAACTTTTCCACACTTCCTTCTTTTCTTATTGATTGATAAGGACCCTCTATAAGCGCCCAATTAGCCCCTTCCCTTCCAATTTCCCAATAAGCATTTTCATCGCCACTATGAAAAACTTCTACAAATTTATCAATAAAAGGCAAAAAATGCTCAGCAGGGATCAGAGAACTTGGCAGTATTTTCTTCTCAAAATAGGGATCCTCTTGTGCATATTCTCTAATAAAAGTTTTCCATCTTTCTTCTCCATACCTCTTTACAACTTCATCTCTCCTTGCCAGAAAAGCCATTCCTTTAACTTTCATACATCCTCCTCCAGAATTTTTATTAATCATATCACAGGACCTTCACATACTTCAAGTTCTCGCTTTTGCTGGAACATGTTACCAATCCCAAATATAATCTACTTTTTATTGAGAATTTCATACCTACCACTCAATACGACAATCAAATTTAACACTTCCTATTTTTTTCCAAATAAAGCCAGATTCATCTGCCTTTCCACGAAAAATAGAATAAGTGGGCTTTGATGACGATTTACACCCTCCATTTATTATCTCACCTAAGTCTTCGGGAAGCGTTGTAACATTATCTTTACCCAGAGAAAAAATATAGTTATTATACTGAGTCATTCCTCCAAAACTGTTTATAAGTGAAAACCATCCCATAGGGAATTTCAATGTTATTAACTTAAGTGGCTCAGATTTTTCAAAATTCTCAAAGTACCATGCAGAAGCAAAATAATCAGGATTATTATCTGAGTCATATGGTAAATATACATCGTAACGACTTCTATAAAACTCTCTATTATCCATCCTTGAAAAAGTAAACAAAATCCCATTATCAAATTTGAAAAGTCCTGAAAGGGTCAGAATTTTTTCCTCCTTTAATTCCCCTGTATTTGAAGTAAAAGAGAAACTATAAAAAATTTTCTCTTGATTTTCCATATTCACTAATTGAAAATTAACAGAATCAGAACTTGAAGATGTTTCACCTGCAAAGAACGGGAAAGCGAAAAAAGCTTTTTTAAACTTTCCCTTAATACCACCTATCTTTACAAAACTACAACTGTAGTTCTTTTCATTTGTTTCTTCAATAGAAAACTTGAAAATATCAACTCCATCCGTAACAAAGGCAAGGTAATATGGAACATTACTAACAGGGTCCATATATACTTCTGCTTTTTCTATTGCTTCAGGCAATTCACAATCAAATTTTACATCTCTTGAAACTGGCTCAAAATTCCAACAGTATTTACTTCCACCACAATGCGTTACCCAGTTCCATTCACCTTCGTTGGAATAGAAAAAGAATATATCCCCTCCATATCTGAATACATAATTTGACATAACAAAAAGTCCATTAGATAAGCTCCTTCTGGAAATTATCTTTTTATCAATTGAGTAAACAGAATACTCTACAGGCTCATTAATACTGCATCCCTTCCACCAGGTTACAATATACTCATCCGACGGAAAAGCAAGGGGGTAAATTTTATTAAAAAAATAATACTTATTTAATTCACACTTACCATCTATTTTTAAATCTTTAAGCTTTTGGAATCCAGAACTTTCCATCTTGAAAATATGCACTTTGCTATAGCATTCATCGTGATTAAAAAGGCCGCCATTAACCGCGAAATATTCAACTTTAACTAAATAAAGAGAATGTTCCTTTTTTAAAAAGAAGATCGTTGGTGAAGGTGTGCTTTCCTGTTCATAAGAAGGACAATAATTACAGGAGGAAAAAATAATTGAAACAAAAGAAATGAAAAAAAATACTAAAATCCTATTGGTCATTTTCTAACCTTTTTATCTTGAACGAAATAGTTTTCTTATTGGTATCCCAACAAAAAGCATTATTATTAACAGGACGTTATCAAGAGTGCCACTCTGAGAACAACCACCTCCTCCACCACTACCACCACCAGGAGGAGACGGTTTAGGGCAAATATGCCCTTTTGGATGCACTTCTACCTCATCCCAAACTGCACCTGTCGCCCACCAGTCTATTCTATGGTCCCCGAAGATTTCCTCACTTGTTGAAATTTTCGAATCTGAAAAAGCACTTTTAGGTGGAACAAAAACAAGATGCACATAATGTCTTGTGTAAGAATAAACAGTTTCACCCCACAATGTCTTTTTTACTCTTACTGTTCTCAAACCGTAAGCAATTGCTGTATGACCATCTTGCCAGAATTGTGAACCTGATGCATAACTGTGAAGAACTGGATAATTATTGGTTATATCATTATAAAGATAATAATGAGGAACAACTCCTCCTAAATCAACATCTGTTCTTTTATCTGTACCTATTATTCTGTAACCAAAACCTGTTGCACTTCTGCCAAAACCCCTTCCATCAATTATTCCCTCAAAAGAAACTTTTGCGTTGGAAAATATTGGAATAGCAACTCCTGGCAAATCACTCACACTATCAGCATACTGTATCGTCACTACTTTACTACCAATCTGTCCAATATTTTCTTTTATAATTTTTTCCACTATCTTCCTCATCACCATCTGACTGAACTTAACCTTCATCCTACCTCTATTGTGCAAATTGTGTGCCACGAAAAGCCCTCCGTATATCTCAACCTCTGCATTGCAACCTGTCATCATCTGACCTGTATAAATACAGGTATTAAATCTCCCATATCCGTCAACTCTCAACATACTCCTGACAAGCAACCCTGGGCACTCAATACTTTGAAGAATAAGAGTGCTCTCGCTATCAATAATGAACGCTCCATTCACACTCAGATCCCCAAGTAAATCCACCCAAGCACCATTCATCTTTACCCCACTTTCAAAAACGGCACTTCCCCTTACATAACCCTGTCCCTCTATAATCCACTCATCTCCATCCCATCTGAATGTTACCCCTCCAGTAGTGAATTCACCATAACCAACAATCTCTCCATCCTGAGTCACCTCTCCCGAATCAGAAAATATATATGTCGTATCAGAAATCCTTCTGCCATAATTCCTCCCAAAAAGATTATCGGGACCTTTGATACATTTATGCTTCTCAATCACATCCTCAACATCCAGCTCCCCTTCCCTGTGAATTCTCCGACAGAACAGTTCTGCATTACTTCTGATAACACCGCAATTAT
>Ga0256833_1001580_pt1 | contig 16616 bp, 12 predicted proteins | sample 356284metaG_FD_190535 | JGI IMG/M metagenome (GOLD analysis project Ga0256833, IMG submission 190535) | Hydrothermal vent microbial communities from Mid Atlantic Ridge, Atlantic Ocean - 356-284 | ecosystem: Environmental > Aquatic > Marine > Hydrothermal vents | place: Atlantic Ocean: Mid...
CCCTGAGAGCGCTTACACCATTGTAGTCGTACAAACCGATGGTTAGCCACCCCGTGAGGGGTTACGGAGGTCTTCCCGTATGACACCCCGAATACATCGCCTCGGCCTTGTTGCCGCCGCTCTTCTCCTCCTGGGGCTTCTTGCCGGTTGCGGCGCCACCAGGCCCACCGGCAGATGGATCACCAGTTCCGATGTCCTGAAGGAATTCCGTTCAGGCACCATCCTGCCCCATCACACCTACTACTACGCCGGTTCCCCGGTGGAGCCCGATGCCATCATCGCCATTGACGACTCCTTTCAGCTCAGGACCAGGGTCTGGTCCAGGGTCGACATCTCACAGAAACTGCTCGACAGATGGATGTTCTGGTCCGGGACCGACCTGAGCATGCTGTGTCCCTACAAGGCCGGTGTGATCCTGACGCCGGACGGCAGACAGGCCGGGGTATGGTTCTCCAAGTTCACTTTCAACACCATCAGGACACCGGAGCCGGGCGTGATCGAGGTCTACCTCCCCTTCGCCCCCGGCAACACCACCTGCGGCCGCGAAAACTACTATGACCAGCGATAGAAGACAGATACGGAAATACAACACGATATACGTGACATCCTTTTTTTGCCATTGCCATAACCGCAGTGGAGTTGTACAATATTTTGAGAGAGAAATGGCCACTGTCTCCACCCTGACCGGTGACTGATACCATGCGCGGACATATCACCATCATGCTCCTGGCTTTGACCCTGCTGGCGGCCCCGGCCGTGCCTGCACCGGCCTTGGCCGACGGCACGGTGAACATTGATTCCGCCCTCTGGGACCAGGCCGTCAGCAGCCTGCTGGCCGCGGGCATGTACGGACTTGCCCCCTCGACGAAGCCGGGCATGGATCTGCACCTGGAACAGAGCCAAGGAGTGATCCGGGGTCTTGCTCCCGGCCAGGCCTGGTTCACCGGGCATGCCATCACCTTTTCCTATCGGGGTTCGTCCGGCCTGCTCGGTTTTTCGGCCGGGTATATCTATACCTCCGACAGGATGCCGGCCCCTGCCCACTCCATGTTTGCCGGCCCTGATCCGCAGGACGGTCAGGGCATCAATCCTGCCGATGACTGGTTCATGGCCATTGATCTTTCCCGCGCCTACCAGGTGCACAACGACCTGGCCATCGGCCTGGGCGGCAGGACCATGCTGAAGAAGAATCCAGTGGACAGCAACCGTGGCCGGATGCTCTCCTTTCTCCTCAACATGCCCATGTCCTACAAGAACTTCATCACCATAACGCCCGAGCTGCAGTGGTCCCATTCCCTGTCCGAGGCATCCCTCTCGACGACAGGCAACGGGAACGTTCGGGCTCCCATCCAGGACATCTTTTACGGTGGTGTTTCGGTAACCTTCTCCTACTGAACCGCCCGGTCCCGGGTACAGAAAAACCGCCTTCCCCCTTTCTTCAGCGAAAAAACAACAATAGTTCGCCGCCATCGGCAACAACCTGAAAATACGGATACTTTTAGTAAACGTTCAGCAGTGCGCCAGCTGTGCGTGAGCGTGGCTGGCCGTCAGGCACGCCTGCACTAATCTGCGGCCTCCGAGAGCGATTACACCATTGTCCGGACACCCCGATGGTTAGCCATCCCGTGAGGGGTTACCATGCAGAGGGCGTACTGCTGAACTTTTACAAAAAATACTGTATAGTGGGTTGCCGAAATCAGGCCGCAGGCCTGAAACCTTCCATGGAACCAACCCGGAGCAGATATCGTGAACAGCATTTTCCCCATGCTCCTGCCCGCTCCCGGCAGGAAGCCAGACCTTCCGAGACAATGTTTCCCTTGTATCGTGGCAGCGGCAGTGGTCTGCCTGGCCCTGTTGTGCCTGGCCCCCCCTTCCCCGGCTGCTGAAAAGAGCGGGCAGAAAGAGGCCAGGGTCATCTTCCTGCCTTTCGAGGTCCGCCTGCCCGGCCAGTATGGCTACCTGCGCGAGGGGCTTGCCACCATGCTGGCCAGCAGGGTCACCGCCCATGCCGGCATCATTGCCCTGCACCAGAGCGCCGAGACCCGGCAGCTTTCCACCCTTCTGCAATCCGGCAGGGAACAGGAATTCGCCAGAATGCTGGCCGGAATCAGGGCCGACTACGTCATTATGGGTTCTCTCACCGGCAAGGAGGGCACCTTCGAGCTGACCACCCATGTCTTTGCCAGGTCTGCCGGTTCCGCACCGAAACGGTTCACGCGCACCATCTCCTCCCTCGACGGAATCATGGCCGGAATCGATGAACTGTCGTGGGACATCGCGGTCAAGGTCTTCGGCAGGCAACGTCCCGAGCCGACGCAGGCGGGCAGGGCAAAAGAACAGGGCATGGCCGCCTTTACCACCGAGCATCCGGAGCGGGCCTTCAGGGAAGGCCTGTATCGGGGCAGCGAGCTCGGGCTCGGCACCGAATCCGGCTTCTCCCTGGTCACCACCCGTCGCAGCCGCAAGATCCCCATAGGCGTCAAGGCCATGGATGTGGGCGACATCGATGGTGATGGTTCACCGGAGATCGTGCTGGCCACCAACACGGAACTGCTCGTCTACCGGTACATGGAGGACTATTTTCAGAAGATCTCCTCCCTCCAGCTTGCCGGCTACCTGAGGATCCATGCTCTGAACCTGGCCGACCTGGACGGTGACGGCCGCAACGAGATCTACGTCAGCGCCAACAACGGTGCCCGGCCCGCCTCCCTGGTGGCCGCCTGGCAGGACCACAGCCTGACGGTGCAGCGCAGCGACATCCCGTTCTACCTGCGACCGGAGCTGATCCCCGGCCGCAAGCCGGCCCTGCTTGGTCAGGCCGGTGCCCCGGGGGGGCAACCCGTCTCGCCAGCCATCTATCGTCTCGCCCGCAAACCCGACGGCAGCTATGAAAAAGGCGAACAGGTGCCCCTGCCTGCCGGCCTCAACCTGTTTGATTTCACCAGGGCAGACATCAATGGCGACTCCACTCTGGAGATCGTGGCCATTGACCGTAAAAATCGTCTCCAGGTCCTGGATCGTGCAGGGACCCTTCTCTGGCAAAGCGAGTCCATCTACGGGGCAGGAAAGAACTTCTTCGGCACCCTGTCCAGCACCGACCGCGGCGGACACAGACGCATCTACATCCCGACCAGGATCATCGCCCGTGATATCGACAGCGATGGCAAGGCTGACATCATCGTCGGCAGGAACCGGCTGGCCAGCGTGAGGTTCTTCAAACGGCTTCGGTACTTCGAGGGCAGTTCCATCGCCGCCCTCTCCTGGAACGGCTCCGCCCTGACACCGCTGTGGGAGACGAGGAAAGTCTCCGGCTACACCGCTGACTACCAGCTTGCCCGCACCGTCGCTCCCGGTGCCCTGCAGCTCTATTTTGCCGAGACCGAAAGCTCCTATCCCTTTGTTTTCTGGGAAGCGGAATCCTGTGTCATCCACGTCTATGAGATCCGGAGAACCGGGGAAAAAAAATAACCCCCGCCAGCCCCGGAACCGTCTGCCTGCCCGGTGTACCGCCCCGGGCAGGCACATCGGTCATGCGGCAGGAACCCTCACCTTGTCCCGTCCTGCCGAATCAGCTGTTCCGGCACACGCATTGATTTCACTGTCCTTTTCCCGGAAGTAAAAAAAATTAAACTTTGGTAAAAAAAACTTGACTGCGAGTGCCGCACAGAATAGGGTACAGCCATGATATCAGAGTTGGAAGGGCCTCCCTGCGCGTACACGGGGAGGTTTAACCAGACAAAACAGAGGAAAGGAGAAGAACAATGAAGAAAGTACTTGCTGCAGGTGCGGCTCTGCTGATGGTTGGCTCCATCGCTTCCGCTGCTTACGCAGAGGTCAACCTCAGCGGTGACGCCCGTGTCCGGTATGTTGTCAAGAGCGACTATGATTTCGGCAACAACGATGCCGAGGGCAAGGACCTGACCCCGGATGTCAACTATTTTGACTCCCGTATCCGGATCAGGATCGACGGCAAGGCCAAGGGTGGAGCCTTTGTCAAGGCCCGTCTGCGGATGGACGACTTCCGCTGGGACGGCCAGGGCTGGGGCGCCTACAAGGAGCCCAAGAACATCTGGGTCGACTACGGGTATCTTGGCGTACCGGTCGGACCCGTTGCCATTCTTGGCGGTATCGTGAACTGGGATGTGACCAAGTTCTTCCAGTGGGATGAGCGCCCCACCGTGGCAGCCCTCAACTACAAGAACGACACGGTGGATATCTACGGCCTGTGGATCATCGAGGATGATGACGTCAACGCCTATGACAACCAGGACGACAACAACATGCGCGCCTACGGCATCTATGCCAAGGCCAAGGTCAACGATGACTGGTCCGTACTCGCCTATGGCCTGTACAACGATGACCAGCGCGATTGGACCGAGGATGCCGACGGCAACCTGGTTTCCAGGAACGGCGAGGACAACTCCGGTTTCCTGGGCACCCTGCACGTGGATGGCAACGTAGCCGGTCTCTCCCTCCAGGGCGAAGTAGCCTACGTGGCCTCCGATGTCCAGGGCACCAAGAACGACGGCTGGGGCCTCTATGCCCAGGCTTCCTACGCCATGGGTGCCATGACACCTTCTCTCTCCATCGGCGCTACCAGGGACTCCTACGTGGCTGATGGTGACTTCGGCTGGCTGATGATCGGTGACATCGAGCCCATCGGCGTGATCAAGAACGTCGGCGAAGTCGGCTTTGACTGGTTCTGGATCGCACCGTCTGTTGACTATGCCGTCAGCGAGCGGTTGAAACTGACCGGTAACTTTGTCTGGGTCAACGTGGACACCAACGATGACCTGGGTGTTGATGTCAACCGGCTGGCCAAGCTGTACGAGATCTCGGGCAAGGCGGTCTACACCGTATCCGAGGGAGCCAGCCTGATGCTCGGCCTCGGTTACCTGAAGCCCGACTTCGACGGTCGTGCCGACGGTGCCGGCGTCCAGGATGACGGAGCCTTCGGTGGTATGGCCATGATGAGCCTCAAGTTCTAACAGGAACTTCTGCTCAGTCATACACACTGAACTGTACGCATAAAAAACGGGCCCTTTGCGGGGCCCGTTTTTTTTATGCCGGCGACCGGATCGACCGTAGGCGCTCACAGGAGCCGCACGGAGTCTTCGCTTACCTCTTTGCACGGTCGTGCCTGCCTGTGCGGGCGGGCTATCGGAGTCTCCCTGCGGTCGCTTCCACCATTGTGCCCGGAAAAACCGATGGCCAGTCATTCCGTGACGGGTTACGATCGACCACCCGTCCTGCTGCCACCCTGGCGACAGTGAACGTGTGCAGATGACATGCTGCAGATCTTTTTCACCTGACGTTCCATGAGCCGGAATTCACTGCCACAGTATCAACGCATCCTTCTCCTGGTGGCCACAGGGGTCTTCATGTCCACCATGGACAGCTCCATGGTCAACGTGGCCCTGCCCACCATCATGGAGACCTTCAGCGCCACCCTGGCGGTCACCGAGTGGACCGTCCTCATCTACCTGCTCACCATCACCGTCATGCTGCTCTTCTGGGGCGACCTGTCCCGGTCGCTTGGCCAGGGCGCCATCTACGGCCGCGGCCTGCTGCTCTTCGCCACCGGCTCCCTCCTCTGTTCCCTTGCCCCCACCATCCACCTGCTGATCTTCTTTCGCTTTGTCCAGGCCCTGGGCGCATCCATGATGATGGCCATGGGACCGGCACTGATCCGCTCGGCCTTTCCGCCGGAAAAACTGGGGCTAGGCCTTGGCCAGATCGGTATCGCCACTTCCCTGGGGCTCATGACAGGCCCGGCGGTCTCCGGCATCCTCATCCGCTGGTCCCACTGGCGGGCCATCTTCTGGATCACTGTGCCCGTGGGTATACTGGTCTACCTGCTCGGCCGGAAACTGCTCGCCATGATCGACAGTGACGGCGGCAACAGGGTCGGACCGGACCAGCGCCAGCGGTTCGACCGAACCGGTGCCCTGCTCTGGACCCTTGCCATCATCCTCACCATCCTTGTCACCACCGGCATCACCTCCTCCTGCTGCACCGTGGACCGGAGATCGCCCTTTTTCCTTGCCGGGGCGGCCCTGACCGTACTGCTGCCCTGGATCATCCTGATCCGCTACGAATCCCGTATCCCCGATCCTATCCTGCCCCTGCACCTGTTCCGCAAACGCTTCTTCTCCATGGCCATGCTCAGCGGCATGCTGTCATTCACGGTCCTCTTCTTCGTCCTCATCCTGATGCCCTTCTTTCTCACCCGCGTCACCCGCCTGACACCGGACCGGGTCGGTTACGTGATGATGGCCGTGCCCCTGTGTGTCTTCTTCGTCGCTCCCCTGGCCGGGCGGCTCCATGACCGGATAGGGGCCAGGATCGTGGCCACCACCGGTCTGGCCTGCTGCCTGGTGGCCATGCTCCTGCTCAGCCGCCTGCAGGCCGACTCGGGGCCGCTTGCCATCGCCCTGCGCCTGGCCTTCCTCGGCTTTGGCCAGGCCATGTTCCTGGCCCCAAACTCGGCCGCCGCCCTGGGGGGCGTCGAACATGCGCAGAGCGGTATCACCTCCAGCCTGCTGGCCACGGCCCGCAACATGGGCATGCTGCTGGGAACGGCCCTGTCCGGCCTGATCTTTGCCCTGGCCTTCTCCCGGCTCACCGGAGGTCTGGATGTGCGGGATTACACAGCCAGGGACCTGGCCGCATTTCTCACCGCCCTGCACCTGACCTTCGGCGCCGGCGCCATCCTTGCGGCCATCGGCCTGGTGGCCTCCTGGCTGCGGGAAGAGAAGCAGGGCGTATGATACTGTCGGAAGATTCGCGACGATCCTCGCGAAATATGCGGGCTAGGCGTAGCCTACCTATGCGGGCAGGCACGACCGTGCAAAGAGGTAAGCGAAGACTCCGTGCGGTTCCTGTGAGTGCTTACGGGCTAGGCGGTTTCCTGTTCCCCGGAAAAGGGCAGGTTGAGCAGAACCTCTGTTCCCCCGCCCGCACGGTTACGGATCTCCATGCTGCCGCCATGGTCCTTGATGATCCGTTTGACCATGGTCAGGCCCATGCCGGTGCCGAAGGTCTTGGTGGTGAAGAAGGGGTCCGAGGCCCGTTCCAGGTTGAAATCGGCAATACCGGTCCCGGTGTCCCGGACCAGGACCTGCACGCCGCCCTCGAGAATCCGTACCTCGATGGAGAGTTCGCCACCTTCGGGCATGGCCTCGATGGAGTTGCGGATCAGGTGGACCAGGACCTGCTGGATCAGGCGGGGATCCAGCTCCAGGTCGGGCTCGCCGCCCGGCAGGATCAGGGTGTGCTCGATACCCGCCTTCTGCAGCGCGCTGTACTGCAGCATCAGTGCCTTGTGGATCAGACCGTACAGGGAGACCTTTTCCCGGGCCGGCTTGACCTGTTCGACAAAGGCGAACAGATCCTCAAGGGTGTTTTCGATCTTGGCCGCCTCGGAGGTCATCATGTTGAGAAACCTGAGCCAGTCGGGATCATCGGTCTTGCGTGCCAGGAGACGGGCCGTGCCACCGATGGAGGTGATGGGGTTGCGGATATTGTGGGCAAGCTGGGCCGCCATGTGGCCCACTGCCGAATAGCGTTCCGCCTCCACCAGCAGGTCCTTGTTCTTTTCCAGCTCCGAGGTCATCTCCTCGAGTTCGTGGATCTTACGTTCCATGGCCATGTAGAGATGGCAGTGTTCGATGGCCAGGCTGGCCTGACTGGCGAAACTCTCCAGGGCGTGAATGTGATCGGCGGTGATGGGCTCGCCGGTGACGAAATGATCGGCAATGATCACCCCCAGCGAACGGGAAGGCGAGAAGAGCGGCACCACGACAAAGGACTCTTCCTGGAGCAGGCCCAGCAGCTCGGGCGGAACCGGGTACTCGCAGCGTCCCTGCACCACATTGATGGAGTGCCGCTCGGTGGCGGCCCGGATCAGGATATGGTCCCTGCGGTCGGCGGGCACGCTCAGGGCCCTGACAATGCGGTTGACCTCGGAGTCGCCGGTAAAACAGTGGTCCTTGATGTGACAGATGATGTCGTGGAAGTGCAGGTCCTTCTGCCGCATCTCCTGCCAGATCCGGCCCCCCTCCTCCCGGCAGCCGGGGCCGATGGCCATCCGTCCCTCCAGTACCTGGCCGGACTCGTCGAACAGGGCCAGGAAGGCCCGGTTGAAACGCAGCCCCTCCTCGGCGGTGATACCGACCAGGATCGCCTGCAGGATCTCGTCGAGCCGGGTGATGGACAGGTAGACGGAGTTCATCTGCATGACCAGGTCATGGAGAAGCTGCATCCGGAAACGGGCCTGTTCGATCTGGCGCTGGTACCGGCGGTTGTTGATGGTCAGGCGCCGTTTTTCGAGGATCTTGCGCAGGGTGGCGAGAAAATCGACAAACTGGACAGGCTTGGTCAGGTAGTCATCGGCGCCGCGACGCATGCAGTCGAGCGCGGTCTGCAGGTCAGTGACCGCGGTGAGCATGACGATGGCGGTGTCGGGATATTTCTCCTTCAGCTCGGGCAGTAACTGGGTGCCGTCGGCATCGGGCAGGCCGATGTCCAGCAGGGCCAGGGCGACCTGTCCCTCTTCCAGGCCGCGGCGCAGCTCGGCGGCGCTGGACGCGGTCCGGACAGGGAACCCCTGGTTTTCCAGGAAATCCTTGAGCAGGAGGACGATATCCGGATAATCATCGACAATGAGGATCACCTCACCATCTTCCAGCAGTTCCTCATCCGGCAGGGCGGCATAGGCGGGGGAGGGATATTCCGGCTCAGACATGTCGGGTCGCGGGTTGAGGATCGAGGGACGGCACAGGGTGTGGGTATACTCCTGATGCCCGGCGGAGTCCGGTGTTCCGGGACGTTATTTTCCGGGAGACGTAGGATCGATCAATGGAATTTTGTTCTACAACCCAAAAAATGATGTGTCAAGAACCATTGCCGGCTATTCTCGGATTGCCGGCCACGGGATGCCGTGGTAAGGACTATGTCCGGGAAAACCGGAAAAAACGAACCGCCATCCACCTGTACCAATGGAACATGCCATGCAACACCGACTGCAGCCGGCCAGCGACCGGCCCGACCGCGGCGAGGTCTCCGACGACGAACTGCTCACCGTTATCGCCGATTTCCTGGACATGGGCTTTGTTGAAAACATAGTTGCCATGTTCAGGCAGGAAACACGCTACTACCGCTGGATCGACCGGCTGCTGGCGGATGAACGGTTTGCGGTCCGCCTCGGGGTCTCGGTACTGTTCGAATACCTGGTCCAGGAACGGCCGCAGGAGGTCGGCCTTGCCCTGCCTTCCCTGGTGGCGGCCCTGGACAGCGACCTGGCCCGGGTCCGCGGCGAGGCCGTGAGTGTCCTGGGCATCATCGGCACCGACGAGGCCCTGGCCCATGTAGGGGCCATGGTCAACGACCCCGACCCCCAGGTGGCGGAGGTGGCGCGGGACATCCTGGATACGGCCCGGTGATGGAGCGGATCTTTGCGGAAAACGGGCTCCTTGCCCGACACCTGCCGGGCTACGAGCCGCGGCCGGGACAGGTGGAGATGGCCGCGGCCGTGGCCGACCTGCTTGCCGATGATCCCGGCCGCGAGGCATCCGGCCCGGCCGCCTGCCTGGTGGTGGAGGCCGAGACCGGCCTCGGCAAGACCCTGGCCTACCTGGTGCCGGCCGTTCTCAGTGGCCGGCGGGTGGTCATCTCCACCAACACCAGGAACCTGCAGGACCAGATCGTCCGGCGCGATATCCCCCTCATCAGGGAACTGCTCGATCCCGACCTGGATGCCCTCTGTGTCAAGGGACGGCAGAACTATCTCTGCCTGTACCGGTGGCACCAGATTCGTGCCGCAGCCGGCGCCGCGCTCCTTGAAGGACTCGATATCGACCGTATCGAGCAGTGGATGGAGGAAACCGAATTCGCCGACCGGGCCGAAATCCCCTGGCTGCACGGCAGCTCCGGCCTCTGGCAGAAGATCTGCTGCCAGTCCCACTCCTGCCCGGGCAGCGAATGTCCCCATGCCGCTGCCTGCTTCCTCGGCCGCCTGCGGCGCCGGGCGGCCGCCTGCCGCCTGCTGGTGGTCAACCATCACCTCCTCTTCTCCGACCTGGCCGTACGCCGCGGCGGCTACGGCGAGGTTCTCCCCCGCTACGACACCGTCATCTTCGACGAGGCCCACCACGTGGAGGACGTGGCCACCACCTTTTTCGGCCAGACCATATCCCGGCACCAGATCCTCGACCTGGCCGGCGATATCGAGCGCAGCGCCGCTGCACCGGCCCCCGCCTCACAACAGAAGATCCTTGCCGCGGTCCAGGGCCTGCGCGGAACCCTGGAGCGGTTCACGGCCCTCTTTCCCGCTGAAACGGGACGATTCCTGCTGCAGGAATTCCTGGAGAAACAGCCCGAGACCGGACGCTGCCGTGATGACCTGGTCTCTGCCCTGCAGCGGCTGGCCGATCTCCTGGCCGACCTGACCGACACCGGACAGCCCTGGGAACAGTATGGCAACCGCAGCCGGGACCTCGCCGACCGTCTTGCCGCCATCACTGCCGAGCCCTTTGCCGACCTCCCGGCCGATGAGATCCGCTCTGTCCAGTGGTTCGAGCGCAGTAAAAGGAACCTGATCCTCTCCTCCAGCCCGGTGGATGTCAAGGCCGAGCTGCAGGAAACCCTCTTCTCCACGGTGCCGGCCTGCGTCTTCACCTCGGCCACCCTGGGAGTGGGTGGCAGTTTCTCCTATTTCCTGCATCGGCTGGGACTGCCCGACGACACCCCGGCCCTCTCCTTTCCCTCGCCCTTCAACTATCGCGACCAGGCCCTGATCTATGTGCCGGAGGACGACTTTCCAGCGCCCGCAGCGCCGCAGTACCGCGACCGCCTCCATGAGCGGATGGAGGCGCTGGTCACTCTGGCCGGTGGCAGGGCCCTGCTGCTGTTCACCTCGCTCCAGGCCATGGAGGCGGCCCATCATGTCCTCCGGGACAGGTTGGCATTTCCGCTCCTGCGCCAGGGCTCCATGCCCCGCCACGAACTGCTGAGCAGGTTCCGGCAGGAAACCCGCTCGGTCCTGTTCGCCGTGGCCAGCTTCTGGGAAGGGATCGATATCCCTGGAGAATCACTGAGCCTGGTCATAATCGACAAATTACCATTTGAAGTACCGGCCGACCCTGTTATTATGGCCCGCATCAACCATATCAAGGCCAGGGGCGGCAACCCGTTCTTCGAGTTCCAGGTGCCGCGGGCCATTCTGACCCTTCGCCAGGGCGTGGGGCGGCTGCTCCGCTCTTCGGACGACAGGGGCGTCATCGCCCTGCTCGACGTGCGGCTCTTCAGCAAGGGCTATGGCCGCCGTTTCCTGAAAAGCCTGCCTCCCGGCCCGCTGACCAGGGATATGGATGATGTGGCGGCCTTTTTTCGCGACCGGACCTGTGGCCAGGACCGGAGACGTAACAGTTCAGCGGTATCGGCAACCACCTGAAAAATCCCGGCAGTTCAAGGCAGTTGCCGGGAGTGGCAAACGATTACATACAATCAAACCCGCCGAAGGCGGCACGAAGGCGACGCAACCCCTCACGGGGTAACTCACCATCGGTTTTCCCGAGTATGGTGATGTACGTGCTCTCAGGGGCCGCAGATTCGGAGTCTGCGCTTACCTGTGCAGGCGTGCCTGACCGCAGGTAAGCGCGCGCAGCGAGACTCCGACAGCCTAGCTATGCGGGCAGGCACGACCGTGCAAAGAGGTAAGCGAAGACGCCGTGCGGTCCCTGTGAGCGCTTGCAAGGCGACTGGCTTCCGGCCTTCTGACATTCTGGCTTTCTGATACAACCCGATGACACTCCCAGATTCAGCCGACGCGGCAACACTGCGCAGCGTTGCCCGGAAAATCGCCACCAGGGTGGAAGATGCCATGCGCAGGGATCTGACCCGGGCCCTGCATGGCAACGACCCGCTGCTGGCCGAGGTCCTGAAGTATGCCCTGTTCGGCGGCGGCAAACGGCTGCGGCCGCTGCTGGTCGTGCTCTCGGCCAGGCTCTGCGGCCGCCACGATACCGATCTCTACCTGCTGGCCTCGGCCTTTGAATACCTGCACGTGGCCACCCTGATCCACGACGATGTCATCGACCATGCCGACCAGCGGCGCGGCCGTCCGTCGGTGGGCACCAAGTACGGCATGGCCGCTGCCATCCTGGCCGGCGACTGGCTGCACGCCCGCTCCATGCACCTCATCGGCCGCCTGACCGGCACCGAGGGCCTTGATATCTTCTGCGCCGCCACGGCCGCCATGGTGGACGGAGAATTCCTGCAGCTTCGGCACGTGGCCGACATCAGTATCAACGAGGATCGCTACTTCGAGGTCATCGGGCGCAAGACCGGCCGTCTCATCGCCTCCACCTGTGAGATCGGTGCCCTCTATGCCGCGGCCGACCACAGGCAACAGCGGGCCCTGGCCCATTACGGTTCCAAGATCGGTGCCGCCTTCCAGGTGGTGGACGATCTGCTCGACTACCAGGGCGACCAGGAGACCACGGGCAAAAAGGTGGGCAACGACTTCATCGAGGGCAAACTGACCCTGCCCCTGCTCCATGCCCTGCTCAAGGCCGGCCCTGCGGAACGGGAGCGGCTGGCCGACCTGATCACCGGCGACCGGACCCAGCCCGAGGCCTATGCCCGCCTCTACCGCAGCGTCGAGCAACTGGGCGGATTCACTTCGGCCCGCTCCACGGCCGAGGACCTGGTGGAGGAGGCAGTGAACGAACTGGCCATCTTTGCCGGATGCGAGGACCGCGAGAGCCACGGTCTCCTGGTGGGCCTGGCCCGGTTCATCCTCGAGCGGAACAGGTAGTGTCCCATGGATTCCAGCCTTTCAGCGGCCGCCAGGGGCCTGCGCATCCTGCTGCCGCTCCTGCTCCTCGCACTTGCCGGATGCAGGTTTCCGCCCTGGGGACCCGCCCCGCCGCCGCAGACGGAGCATACGGCCCGGGAGGGCAGCGGCGGAACGGCACAGGGCGCCACCATTGTCTTCGAGGAACCCGGCCTGCCCCAGCCGGCCGAGGTGCAGGCGACCTCGCCCGGTAAGAAGGGTTCCTGCGGTCCTCCACCTCCACCGGGCAGCAGGCTGCCGCGGGTCGCCATCATCATCGATGACATGGGATACCACCGCCGGACAGGCGACAGGCTGCTCGAGCTGGACATGGATCTCACCTTCTCCTTTCTGCCCGGGGCCCCCTTCACTGCCGAACAGGAGGAAAAGGCCTTTCAGCGGGGCCGTGACATCCTGGTGCATCTGCCCATGGAGGCACGCGACCCGAAGTGGGATCCGGGACCGGGCAAGCTGCTGCTTTCCTTCCCGCCCCGGCAGATGCGGGAGACGGTGCGCAGCGACCTGGCCGCCGTACCCCACGCCATCGGTGCCAACAATCACATGGGATCACGATTCACCGAGGATCGCCGGGCCATGCGTGTCGTGCTCTCGGAGCTGAAGAAACACAACTTCTTCTTCATCGACTCCTACACCACCGCCGCATCCACCGGCATGGCCGAGGCCGCCGCCCTGGGGATGCCCACCGGCCGCCGCCACGTCTTTCTCGACAACGTGCACAGCCAGGACACCATCTGCCGCCAGCTCAAGCAACTGATCCGCCTGGCCGAACAACAGGGCTGGGCCATCGGTATCGGCCACCCCAACCAGGCGACCCTCGACGCCCTGACCCGCTGCCGGGAGAAACTGCTGCGCCACGTCCGCCTGGTCGGCGTTCATGCGCTGGTCCGATAGCGCCGAACTGTTCCACACGTTGAAAAGAAGATGACATCACCTCCGACCCTGGGCATGATCCTCAAGGGATATCCCCGCATATCAGAAACCTTCATCTCCAATGAGATCCTGCTCCTCGAGGCCCGGGGCATCCCGGTGCGGATCTTCTCCATGCGCCATCCGCGCGAGAGTTTCTGCCACGAGTCGGTGAAGCGGATCAGGGCCCGGGTCGACTACCTGCCCACCGAGCTCTTTGCCGACTTTCCGCGTCTGTTCCTGCCCACCGCCTTCCTGGCCGTCCGCGAACCACGGCGCTTTCTCGCCGCCCTGGAGACGGCCGGCCGCCGGTTCCGCCGCAACCGCAGCCTGGGCACGATCAAGCATCTCCTCCAGGCCGGCTACCTGGTGGACCGGCTGCTGCGCCAGGCCCCCGAGGTGGTCCACCTCCATGCCCACTTCGCCCATTCGCCCACCTCGGTGGCCCTGTTCGCCTCGATCCTCGCCGGCCTCAGGTTCAGCTTCACCGCCCATGCCAAGGATATCTACACATCCAACCCGGCGCAACTGCGGGAAAAGATCCGTCTCGCCTCCCTGGTGGTCACCTGTACCGAGTACAACAGGAATCACCTGCAGCAGATTGCCGGCCCTGCCGCCACACCTGTCCACTGCGTCTATCACGGCATCGATCTCACCCTGTTCAACGGCCCGGGTGTACGGCCGCTACCGCGTCCGCCCTACCGTATCCTCACCGTGGCCCGACTGACGGCCAAGAAAGGGATCCCCACCGTGCTGACGGCCCTGGCCCTGCTGCGCGACCGGGGTCTTGATGTGCACTACACCCTGATCGGCGACGGCGACATGCGGGACCAGGTCCTGGACCGCATGGTGGCCCTGGGCCTGCAGCAGCGCTGCCGCTGGCTGGGCACCCTGCCCCACGACCAGGTGATCCGGGAATTTGCCCGTGCCGATCTCTTTGCCCTGGGCTGTACCATTGCCGGCAACGGTGACCGGGACGGCATCCCCAATGTCCTGGTGGAGAGCCTGGCCATGGGATTGCCACCAGTGGCCACCAGGGTCTCGGCCCTGCCCGAGATCGTCCGCAACGAGACCACCGGCCTGCTGGTCCCGCCGGAGGAGCCGGAGGCCATGGCCGATGCCATGCAGCGGCTGCTCACCGACCAGGAGCTGCGCCGCCGGACCATCCGCCGGGGCCGGGAACTGGTGCAATCACGGTTCGACAACCGGCGCCTCATCGAACGTCTGGCCGCCATCTACTGCGACACCATCCCCGGTCTCGGCTGCTGACCTGCCATGCGCATCGCCTTCTACGCCCCCATGAAGCCCCTGGATCATGCCAATCCCTCCGGCGACGTGGTGATCGCGCGGTCCATCGCCTCCTGGCTGCAGCAGCGGGGGCATCACCTGGTCACGGCCAGCCGGATCCGGGCCAGGTGGATCTACTGGAAGCCCGGGCTGCTGGCGGCGGCCCTGCTGGAGCGCCGGCGACTGGTCCGGCTCCTGCGCCGGGCACCCGTTGATCTCTGGTTCACCAGCCACTGCTATTACAAGGCGCCGGACATCATCGGTCCCGCTGTCTGCCGGCGGCTGCGCATTCCCTACGTCATCTTCCAGGGCAGTTACGCCACCAAGTACAGGCGGCGCTGGCAGACCCGGCCCGGCTTCCTTCTCAACCGGACAGCGCTCACTGCCGCCCGCCTGCTGATCACCAACCGCCGGCACGATCTTGTCGACCTGCGGAGACTGGTTGCCCGCGAACGTCTGCTCTATGTCCGGCCGGGAATTGCCACCGACCGCTTCCGTTTCCATACCCATGCCAGGCAGGAACTGCGCCGCAGGTGGCAGGCGGGCGACAGGCCCGTCCTCCTCAGCGCCGCCATGTTCCGGGCCGATGTCAAAAGCCGCGGCATTGCCGCGGTGATCGAATCCTGCCTGCGCCTGCACAAGCGGGGCCATGACTTCCTGCTGGTCATTGCCGGCGACGGTGTGGAACGGGACCGACTGCAGCGGCTCGCCGCCCGCCTGCCCGCCGGCATGGTCCGCTTCACCGGCCGCCTTGATCCGGAAGAGATGGCGCGGTTCTATTCAGCCGGCGACCTGTTTGTCTTTCCCGGTTTCCGTGAATCCCTGGGCATGGTCTTCCTGGAGGCCCAGTCCTGCGGCCTGCCGGTGGTGGCCTATGACAACGGCGGCATCCCCGAGGTGGTGGCGGCAGGCAGGACCGGCATCCTCTGTCCCCTGGACGACGCAGCCGCCTTTGACCGGGCCGTGGCCGGTCTCCTGGAGGACCCGGTCCGGCGCAGGGCCATGGGCCGGCAGGCTGCGGCCCACATTCGTGAACATCATGACATGGGAAAAAACTACCGGCAGATGGAGACGGCGCTCTGCGCGCTGACGGATCAGCGTCAGGGACAGGAGGAGAGATCATGAAGAGGACCACCTTCGGCCTGATCCGCCATGGCCGCACCGTCTGGAATGAAGAACACCGGATCCAGGGCCGGCTGGACAGTCCTCTCTCAACGGCCGGCCTGAAGGCGGCCCGCCGCTGGGGCGAGGAACTGGCCCGGTTTCCCTGGCGCCGCATCCTGGCCAGCGATCTGGGACGGGTGCGCCAGACCGTGACCGAGATCAACCGCAGCCTGGGGCTGACGGTCCACTTCGACCCCCGGCTGCGCGAGCAGGACTGGGGCCGGTGGAGCGGTCTCACCTTTACCGAGCTCCATGAACGTCACCAGGAGGAACTGCGGCGCCAGGTGGCGGCAGGCTGGGACTTCCGACCGCCGGGCGGTGAGTCCAGGCGCGAGGTCCTGGCCCGGGCAGAGGCCGCCCTGGCGGACGGCTGCCGACAGTGGCCCGGCGAGCAGGTCCTGGT
>Ga0256833_1001581_pt1 | contig 16614 bp, 16 predicted proteins | sample 356284metaG_FD_190535 | JGI IMG/M metagenome (GOLD analysis project Ga0256833, IMG submission 190535) | Hydrothermal vent microbial communities from Mid Atlantic Ridge, Atlantic Ocean - 356-284 | ecosystem: Environmental > Aquatic > Marine > Hydrothermal vents | place: Atlantic Ocean: Mid...
CTGCCCCGATAATCAGTCCGGTAATCCTCTCTGATTTTTTCCCAAGCCTTAGGAGAAGGTGTATCGTGAGCAAACTCGCGGCAAATGAAGATGAAAACACAAGAAAAGAATCCAATGGAGAAACGGGAGTATAGCTTTCAATGAATAGGAGCTTCAGGAGAAAGTAGACGGGCGCCAAAAGAAAGCTCAACTCAAGAGCCTTTCTCATGCTTATCCCGGCTGTGAGCATGGGTATCAAGCTGAGCCCACTTCGTGAAAGGCCACCTATGAAGGCAAGTCCCTGCGAGCTTCCCGTAACGATGGAATCCAAGAGGGTGGGTTCGTCCTTCTCTCCCCTCATCCTCGACTCAACGTTCCCAATGACCTCTCTTTCTCCGGGTTTGAGGGTGGAAAGGAGGATTATTAAAACCCCTATTACTGCGCTGACTGCATCGGCCATCTTGGGGGAAAGAGAGGGGGAAGTCCCCGCCCCCCGGGGATAGCCTATGAGCAGGGTGAAGAGGGATGCGTAGAGCAGGAATTTAATTTCTGATTCATAGATTCCCCTCAGAAGTTTTTGTATCGTCCTCTCAAGTGGGATTCTGAAGTAGAATATAACGGCTATCGTCATACCGAGGTAAGCGGGCACGATGTGACTGTTCAAGTTTGGGTCTGTGTGAGAAAGGAGCTTTGGGACAAGGCTGCCTTCGAGTGACACCGGAAACCAGGAAACTACCCCATAAAAGATTCCTGTGAGGAGCGATGCAACGTACGACGGTTCGACCATGTTCATCACTAATAGTTTTTAAGGCGCTTTCATCATAAAGTTTTCGAGGGAGCTTCATGAGGATAACCGTGATTTATGAGAACCACGCCGGGTTTAGAAAGGGCCTCCTCGGCGCCCATGGCTTTTCGGCGCTCGTTGAACACGAAGGGACCAGGGTTCTTGTTGACACCGGCACGGATGGGAACGTGCTCCTTCACAACATGGGGGAGCTGGGAATCGATGTGGACGGAATAGACTACCTCTTCATCACCCACGGACACTACGACCACACCGGGGGAATAAGGGCTCTCCTCGAAGTCAGAACGAAGCCGTTGGTGGTCATAGGCCATCCAGAAATTTTCAGAGACAGGGTGGCCCTGAAACCCAAGAGGAGGGACATTGGTATTCCTTTCAGCAGGAAAGAACTTGAAGAACTGGAAGCGGAGTTCGTTCTCAGGAAGGAGCCCTTTGAGTTCGCACCGGGGTTCTGGAGTTCGGGAGAGATACCCAGGCGCACGTGGGACAGGGCGGTGGGCTACGTTGAAAGGAACGGAAAACTAGAGAGAGACTCCGTCCCGGACGACATGGCGCTGATAATCGACCTCGGTGATGCTGTCGCCGTCGTCACTGGCTGCGGCCACTCAGGGGTTCTTAACATAGCGTGGCATGCGGAGGACATTCTTGGAAAGCCGGTTAGGGCGTTGATAGGGGGACTTCATCTCAACGGTGCCAAGAGGGAAATTCTCAACGAAGTCGCCGAAAGGATAGAGGCCGAACGGCTCTACGCCGGCCACTGCACCGGCATTGACTCCTATGCATACCTGAAGGCCATGCTCGGTGAGAGGATGGAGCCGCTTTACGTGGGAAGGGTAATCGAACTCTGACCCTACCCTGCGATAGTTTTTTATATTTCCGCACCTTTCTGGTTTTAGAACGAACCTTTAGGGGGTGGAATGCGTGGGAGTGGGTGCGATAATTGAAAAGCTCAACAACTACGAGGGACTCTTCGGTAAACTTGGCCTCCTACTCGTGGTCCTCTTCTTCCTCATGATAGCGGCCGGATTCACCGACAGCAGCCAGGCCGGAAGGATAATGACGCTTATCCTGTTCCTCCTGGTATTTCTGGCCTCTTTTATAGGCTATACCGTCTCCAAGTCCCTCGATGAATGAGGGGCAACTTTTTAAACCCTCTTTTTAACTTTTCTCCGCGAGATAACGGGGTGATGTTATGAGAAATCCTTTTGAGAAGATGCCCACGGTTCTTACCGCTGATGAGCTCATCGATAAGGCCTTCAGGAGGGCCGAAAAGGCCGCATCGGCCTTCACACCCAAGGGTGGGCCGAGGGCCAAGGCGAGACAGAGGGAGGAACTCCGCGTAAGGACTGTCTCAAACGTTGTGAGGGACAATCTGAGGAAAATACTCGACAGAACGCCGGGTGTTTCGGAGCTGCCAGCGTTCTACAGGGAACTTGTCGACACGCTCGTTGACAGAAACCAGTTCCACCGCTCTCTTGCGAGGATCAACTGGGCCATAAGGACGATAAGGAACCTGGAGCAGCGCTATGTGGAGAAGATACGCTACTCCAGAGAGCCAGATGAGATTGCAAGGCTCAGGAGAAGTTTCTACGGCCGAGTTGCGGACGTTCTCAGGGACATAGAAGAGGATCTCGAGTACCTCAATCAAGCGAGAAACGTGCTAAAGGATTTGCCGGTGGTCGATTTAGAGCTTCCAACGGTAGTTATAGCCGGTCACCCCAACGTGGGCAAGTCAACCCTTCTGAGGGCGTTGACCAACGCCAGACCTGAAGTGGCCACATACCCCTTCACCACCAAGGGCATAAACGTCGGCCAGTTCGAGGAGCACTACCTCAAGTACCAAGTAATAGACACGCCCGGTCTGCTCGACAGGCCGCTGAGCGAGAGGAACGAGGTCGAGAGGCAGGCCATCCTTGCCTTGAAGCACCTCGGAAAGGTGATAGTTTATATCTTCGACCCCAGCGAGTACTGTGGCTATCCGATAGAGGAACAGACCCACCTGTTCGAGGAAATTTACAGTGAATTCGGCGAGTTTCCGTTCATTGTAGTCCTCAACAAGGTGGATATAGCGGACGAGGAGAGGATTAGAAAGGTGGAGGAGTTCGTTAGGGCCAAGGGGCTTGAACCACTCAGAATATCTGCCCTCAACGGTGAAGGCCTTGAGAGGCTGAAGGAGCGCGTTATAGAGCTCGTAAAACCCATGGTCGAGGAGCAGGCGAGGAGAATAATGGAGAAGGAGCTGAGAAAGTACAGGGAGGAGCTTGAACTCTGAGACTTTATCGTTAACACCGTAAAGCCAGAAAAGTTAACGGTAGCGTAAAATTTTCAGGGTTGAAATGGATTGATAATGTTTGATTTATCTCACTCCTCAGCGGAGGAGCCATCTCCAGAGCGAGATGAACTCTATCTCCAACCCATCGTGAGTCTCCTTTCCCTCGTAGTCCCACGTTATGACCTTCAGGTTTCTGCACCTCAATGCCTTTGAAGCCCTTATGAGAGCATTGACCTCACGCCTCTTTGTTTCCGGGTCGTCAACGTTGTGGCTCACCTGAATGAGCTCCTTCACCTCGAATCCGAGGGAGAGGACGAAGTCAACCTCACCCCTGTCGTCCATCCAGTATGAAACATCCAGGCGAGGCTCCGCGTAGTATTTCCTCCTGAAGAGCTCAAGTGCCACGAGGTTTTCCAGCCTGTAACCCCAGTCTTTCACACCAAAAACCGAGGGAAAGCCGAGGTCGGCGACGTAGAGCTTGGGGATGCTCCTGAGGGATTCAACTTCACTTGAGTGGAACCTTCTCACGGGCAACACAAAGCCCACATCCTCAAGGTGGGAGAAGTACTCGTAGACTTTGGCTTTGCTCAGGTTTATTCCGAAGGATGAAAGCATTCCGTGAAGCTTTCTGATCGAGATTCTCCTCGCAAAGTTCCTCACGATTACCCTCATAAGTGCCCTCATCGCTCCAGTCTTTTCGATGCCGTAGCGCTCCACGAGGTCCTTGTAGATTATGAGATCAAGGTATTCCTGGAGGGTTCTTATCTTCAGGAGAGGAGGATAATTGACTATCTCGGGGAAGCTCCCGTACTCCACGTACTCCTCGAGGTATCTTTTTATTCTGCCCCTATCCATCTCTATGAGGGGCTCCTTCAGCCCAAATCCCTTGAAGGACAGAAACTCTCTGAAGGACAGGGGGAAGAGCCGGAAACTAAGGCTCCTGCCCCTGAGGGTCGTTGCTATGTCCCGGGAGAGAAGCCTGGAGGAGGAGCCCGTTATGAAAATCCTCGCGTTTTTCCTCTCAATAAGCCTTCTCACGAACTTTTCCCAGCCTTCGACGGCCTGAACCTCATCAAGGAAGAGGTACATGAGCTTTGCATCCGGGTTGTGCTTGTAGTATAGCTCGACTATCCCCGACAGCTCCTTTGAGGTCAAGCCCTCCAGCCTGTTGTCCTCGAAGTTAATGTAGAAAAGCCTCTCCACCGGAAGGCCTTTTTTCATCAGTTCGAGCATCGTCTGGTAGAGGAGGTAGGTTTTCCCGGTTCTCCTCAGTCCAAAAACCGTGACTGCCTTCTCCAGCCCCGTGGGCAGCTTTAGCTCCCGCTCTTTCACATCTGGAATGCCGAGCCTGTGGAACTCCACTATAACCTCTTCGAGACCCATCGTTATCGCCAATTTGTACTATCCAGATATGACATATTTAAAATTTCTGTCTCAGCTGTGTATGAAAGATTGCCCAAAATGCCACACCGCGGGATCGCTGGTAGAAAACCCGTTTAGTTTTAATTCTACAGGGTAGTTATTTTCATTAATCATTGTATTCCCAAACCAGCGTCATAAATGGATCCACAAATTCGCTTTCGTAAATTGAAGAAAAAAGACTTCAGGCGCTCTCTTCTTTGATGAGAACGGCGTTGACAACTCCATCCTGGCCGGGCCTTGATGTAACTATCGCCCTGCCGGCCTCGGTCTCGATTATTGCCCCCTTGGTGATGATGTCCCTTCTAACGTACTGTCTGTTTGCCGGGTTCTCAACGACACCGAGAATCTTGACCTTCTTACCCCTGCCTTTCTCAAAGACGTTGGCGTAGAGGGCTTCAATAAGGCGAACTTTCCTGTTTCCGCCGTAGGTTCTGATCATCTTCTTCTTTTCCCTGTCCTCACCGACCTTGGTGAAAGCCGGCTCCCTTCCGAGTTCCCTCTTTCTCTTCTTCCTTGCAAGTACAATTCTTCCACCCGAAGGCTTTTTGAGTGACCTTCCCTGCCAGATAGCCATCCATCTCACCTCATGAGCTTGATACTCAACCTATCGCCACTTTCGGAGGTTCGTTTATAAGCTTTTCTGGCTCGCAGGTTCAAAAAATTTAAAAGCCCTCCCTCGTTACTCCAGCAGGTGGTGGAATGGGTGCGATAGACGCGTTTGCGAGGATCTTCTCAATCATGGTGGAGGCCAAGAGACTTTATATTCCCGCCCTTATACTCTCGCTCCTCCTTGCGCCTGTTGCGGCGTACCTACTGCCAAGCGAACCCTCTTTTGACACGTCCTTCAACCAGACCCATAGTGGGAGCGTGATAATGGAGCAGTACGGGGAGGATGTGGAGGAGGAGCTAACAGACTTCCTGATTCAACTCGGCCGAGCCTTTGCGATATTAATGGCCATCAGCGTTGTTGTGGGTTCCATCGTTCAATATGGAATCACAAAGGGTGCTCTCCTTCACGAGTTGGGGGAAGATTACAGCATTGGGGAGCTTCTCATCGACGGCCTCAATCACCTCCCCGGTGTCATTGCGATAGAGTTCTTGTTCATGGCAGTGGCTGTTGCACTCGCCTCGGTCGCTCTTATCCCCGTAGTTTTGGGGTTGTTCTTCCTCCCCTGGGGGATGGTGCTTGTATTAATCGGATTTCTGCTCCTCTTAGGGGTTTTAGCAATTGCCACGAGCCTGACCGCAGTATCGATACCCATCTACGCAGACAAGGGGAGGATAGGTGCGGTGTTCAGTGCCTTTGGGCTGGTCTTCGGAAACATCACCCCGAGCATCGCCTTTGGGATACTCTTGTGGGTGGGGATCATGGTGGTGAGCATGATAGCCGGTTCCATCGGCTTCGTTGCAGATTTTGTGTTCCCGAAAAGTATTGCAGCCTATGCCTCCCAGTTCCTTCAGGCACCCCTGAACGCCTTGATGTTTGAATTCCTAACTGTCGGGGGCGTGACTTTTTACAGAGAGCTCCAGAGAATGGAGGAGCTGAAAAAAGTTGATGAGGAGCTGATAGAACTCGGAGTTAATGTTTAGCTGCCGTACTTCTTTTCCTTTGCCGCCTTAACCAGCCCCCTGAAGACCGGCGCCGGGTTCATCGGTCTGGACTTGAACTCCGGGTGGAACTGCGTCGCTATGAAGTACCTCTTCTCTGGAAGCTCCAGTATCTCCATCCTCCTATCGTCGTCGCCAGCTATGCCACTGAATACCAAGCCGGCACTCCCAAACTCCTCTATGTAGTCTGGATTGACCTCCCAGCGGTGTCTGTGGCGCTCATAAACTATTTCCTTTCCGTACAGTCTCCTTGCAAGGGTGTTTGGCTTGATGTGTATCGGGTAGGCACCAAGGCGCATTGTTCCACCGAGTCTCTCCAGGTCCCTCTGTTCAGGCATAAGGTCAACGACCGGGTACGGTGTCTGGGGGTCGATCTCGGTGGAGTGTGCACCCTTCAGTCCCAGAACGTTGCGCGCGAATTCGACAACGGTTAATTGAAATCCGAAGCATATGCCGAGGAAGGGAATATCATTCTCCCTGGCGTATCTTATTGTCCTAATTTTGCCTTCCGTCCCCCTTGCACCAAACCCGCCTGGGACTATTATGCCGTCAACACCCTCAAGGATATTAACGCCCTTTCTCTCAACGTCCTCAGCCTCCACCCAGCGTATTCTGACCTTCACACCGTTGGCAACGCTGGAATGCTTTAGCGCTTCCTTTATGCTTAGGTACGAATCGGCGAGCTTGACGTACTTTCCAACTACCGCTATTTCAACGCTCTCCCGTAGGGCCTTGTAACTCCCTACCATTTCACGCCATGCATCGAGCTCCGGTTTCTTCTCTGGGAGACCGAGGCGTCCCGTTAGGTACTTAGCCAATCCCTCCTTCTCCAGCATGAGTGGGACTTCATAGGTGTCTTCAACATCGTAGGCACTGATTACCGCTTCCTCTGGAACGTTGGTGAAGAGACTTATCTTCCTCCTGGCGCTATCCTCCAGGGGTTCTTCAGAACGGGCAACTATGGCATCGGGCTGGATTCCCAGTGAGCGAAGCTCCTTAACGCTGTGCTGGGTCGGCTTTGTCTTCTGCTCGCCGACGACTCTGAGCTTCGGCACGTAGGTGACGTGGACGAAGGCCACATTGTCTCTTCCCTCTTCGAGCTGCATCTGCCTGGCGGCCTCAAGAAAGGGCATGCTTTCTATGTCCCCAACGGTTCCACCTATCTCCACCACAACGACGTCGTAGTCCCTTGCTATGGTCCTAATGCGCTCCTTTATCTCGTTGGTGACGTGCGGGATGACCTGAACGGTTGCCCCGAGGTATTCTCCCTTTCTCTCTTTCTCGATGACTGCAGAGTAAACCTTGCCAGTGGTTATGTTATGGTCAAAACTCAGACTGGTGTCAAGAAAGCGCTCGTAGTTGCCCAAATCGAGGTCGACTTCACCGCCGTCGTCGAGAACAAACACTTCCCCATGTTGGTAGGGGTTCATGGTTCCGGCGTCGTAGTTGAGGTAGGGGTCTATTTTGATGTTTGTAGTTCTAAAGCCGCGGACCTTCATCAGCATGCCGAGAGAAGCGCTGGTTATGCCTTTACCCAGACCGCTGACCACACCACCAGTGACGAATATGAACTTTGTCATGGCAAAACCTCCACCGGTTATGTCGTTGGTTGATTAAAGGGTGTTTAAAAGCTTTGTTGGGTTATGACCAATCCGGTTTCCGGAGATGATTCAGTCGTCCAGTTCGAGTCCGTTGCCTCCTTCCTCCTCGGTCAGCTCCCTTATCTCGTAAACCTTCAGGGGAACTTTCTTAAGGGCCTTTCCGATGACGGCTTTGGCTATCCTCTCGGCGTGCTCAATGGTTTGGGCGTTGTAGACCTTGATCGTCAGGTACATTCCAACCAGACCCACAGAGCCTATCACGAAGGCGCTCTCGAAGTGGGCACCGCAAACCGGGCACTGGGAGTAGCCTATCTCAACCCTCACGAAATCGAGCTTCTCCTTGTTGAGGGCTTTGGCGACCTTGGAAACTGCGACGTTTATCGCATCCTCGCTCGTTTCAACGTCCCTCACTATGATGGGTGCCTCCAAAACAACCACGTAGTCTCCCATAGCTCCCACCTCAACCAAAGGCAAACAGTCTGTCGTCCTCTCCCCTGAAAACGCCGAGCCTCACGCCCGCATCTATAAAGCCGTGGGCATAGTTTAGCGCAGCAAAAGCCGTCACGTAGTCACCCTTCTCGTAGTAGTATCTTGCATCGTTGAAATAGCTTCTCGCCATCGTCAGAAAGTCCTGGGCAACGACCATTAAAAGACTTTTTTCGTGAACCGCAACTTCCAAGTGGTTGAGGGCCTCTTCCGTGATTTTAAAGTACTTTTGGAGCCGTTCTTTGGATATCTCTCGCTCCACCGGTCTCGCCTCACCCCTGGTAAGGAGCGGCTCTTATAAATCTTATCCCTACAACTTCCGCTGGCGCAAAGTTTGACCAAATAATTCCCACTGCTTTGGGGATTAAATTAAAAACGTGCACCATCTTAAAAAAGCAAGTTGGATTTAGTGAAATCCGGTCTATAACCGTATGTTTAAAGTGCACGCGCTTAGAGATATTGCTTTTAAACGGTCAGAACCTTTTGATAAAACTTTGCACAAGCAAAGTTTCTTTGATTAAACTTTCCCAGAAAAGTTTGCTGTGGTGCCGGGGCGGGGCTTTGAACCCCGGACCTCTCGGTTTCTCAGGCTCCCCCGAAGGAGAGCGGCCCTATGAGCCGAGCGCTCTGACCAGGCTAAGCTACCCCGGCACTGCCCGAGCGCCCGGGTTATACCTTCCGGAGGGCATTTTTAAATCTTTCGATGGGCACTAATCCGGTCGCTTCAGATGGGAACTGTTTTATAAGTCCCTCTCCCAAGTTAACCCCATGATGAGAATGTCCATCGCGGCGTTTACCATAGCTTTCATGGTCATCATCGCGGGATGTCTCTCGGTCACTCCGGAGGCCGGAACGCCCGAAAGCACTGTGTACCCATCCACGATTCCGACCACTCCTTCCTCGACCCCCGCGACCTGGACGAACCCCACTGTGAAATGGGAGAACGCAACGGTATCCCTGCCGAGCCGGGATGCAGAGTTCAGCTGTCCCGGAATCCTCTGGCGCTACATTCTCAAAGATGCCCTTGAGTGCATGCTGGGCAGGGAAGAGCTTGAGGTCATATCACCCCTCGCGAAGGAGCTCAAGGGTGAAGATCTCGCCCAAAGTGCCTGGAACGTCCTCGCCTGGGAAGGGGAGTGGCTGAGCTATGACTGGGAGAAGGCCAAACAGCCCTTCGCCAAGGTCATAATACGCCCCAACGGTAAAGAGGAGGTTGTTGAAGGTCAGAACAACACCATTCAAACCCCTTACGAGACGATAATGCGGAGAACCGGCATATGCACCGACTACACCGTCCTCACCGATTCCCTGCTCCTGGCCATGAACTACTCTCCGGTCTACGCGATGGCCATAAACCTTACCGATTCGGGGCACGCCACGGCATTGGTAAGGATAAACGGATGGTACTTCGCCCTCGACCAGCACCTTCCGCCCATGGATTTAGGTGCCTACTACCGCTACTGGGAGCGGCAGGGGAGCAGGATAGTTAACGCCACCCTCTACGAGATAACACCGGGCGGAGATAAGGCCAACGTAAAGGTTCTGGGCGTCGTTGCCGGTGAGGAGTTCCTCAGCCAGAACTACACCATGGGCGATACCGACGCGAGGAATTTAGCCGTTTCTATGATGAATCTGCTCTATGGAGGATTCGGCCTGAAGGCCGATGAATCACTGAAGAATCTCTCTGACGGAAAGCTCCCGAGGGGGTACAGGGCCGGCTGGACGTTGGGGGTTACTTTTTATAACTTGGCCGACTACTATCACCCCTTCTTCCACGAAGAGTACGCCGAGTGGATGGTCTCCCAGATGCTTTCTGACCAAGAGTTCGCGGGCTACGTCCAGAAGAGCGACGCGGTCTGGATAGACGTTAAAATAGAGGGCGAGGATTTAGTCCTCACCATCTACCTCGGGAGTTCTTAGGGTAGCGGGAGTTTCTTCTTCCGCTTCTCCTTTGGTTGTAGGAACGGTCGTACCCGTACTTCTCCCTGTACTCCCTGGGAATCTCCTCGCTGAGCTCGGATTTTCTTATCTCAACACCCGCTCTCTGGGCAAAGTAGCGGAGCCTCTTGAACTCACCGGGCAGTATGAAGGTTATTGCCCTCCCTCTCTTCCCCATCCTGCCGGTTCTCCCTATCCGGTGGACGTAGTCTTCGGCCGTCATGGGCAGGGAGTAGTTGACGATGTGGCTTATGTCCTGAACGTCGAGGCCCCTCGCCGCAACGTCGGTCGCAACTAAAATCCTTGTTCTCTTGGTTTTAAAGCGCCAGAAGGTTCTCTCCCTTGCACTCTGACTCATGTCGCCGTTTAAAGCCTCGGCACTGTAGTTAGCCCTCCTGAGCTTCTCACTGAGCTCCCTGGTTTCCCTCTTGGTGGCGCAGAAGACTATGCCGTAGAAGTCATCGCTGAGAATCTTCTTCAGCACCGTGAACTTCCGCGCTGGGACGACCTCCACGTACTCCTGATCCACCATCTCCGGAACCAACTCGTCGCTGCTGACGCTTACAACCTCGTGATCCTCCATGTAGCGTCCTGCGAGCCTTCTAATCTCCGGGGGCATGGTGGCAGAGAACATTAATACGCGCTTCCTCTTGGGGGTCTCCCTGAAAATTGCCTCTATGTCGTCTATGAAGCCCATGTCGAGCATTCTGTCGGCCTCGTCAAGGATGAAGAACTTCACGGAGCTTAAATCAAGGGTTCCTCGCCTTATGTGGTCGAGAACCCTGCCGGGGGTTCCGACTACAACATGGGTTCCCCTTTCAAGTGCCCTTATCTGAGGTCCTATCGGCTGGCCGCCGTAGACGGCATATACGTAAACCCTCTTCCTTCCACGGAGGCTTTTGATTTCATCCGCCACCTGAAGGGCAAGCTCCCTCGTGGGAGTCAATATTATCGCCTGAACGGCCCTTATTTTCGGATCGATGGCCTCAATTATAGGGAGTGCAAATGCCGCTGTCTTCCCCGTCCCGGTCTGGGACTGGCCGATTATATCCCTGTCTCCCGATAAAAGGCGTGGGATTACCTCCCTCTGGATGTCCGTTGGGGTCTCAAAACCCTTCTCCTTAACCGCCACTAACGTGGCCTCCGATAAACCCAAACTTTCAAAACTCATCTTCATGACTCCTTACATTACTCAAACGCGTTCTTCTCGGAACGCGTCGAGAAGAAACGCCGTCTGGCGGGCCGGGGGGGATTCGAACCCCCGACCACGGGATTAAGAGTCCCGCGCTCTAACCATGCTGAGCTACCGGCCCTCAACCCGAAGTCATAGACGGGGAGTTGATTTATAAATCTTTTGGTCGCGGGAAGGGTTCAGAGAAGAGAAAACTTTATAAATCCTCTCCGAGCGTTATAATTGGCGACGCGGGGGTTGCCGAGCCTGGTCAAAGGCGCGGGATTGAGGGTCCCGTCCCGTAGGGGTTCCGGGGTTCAAATCCCCGCCCCCGCACCATTACAGTTCTCTGCTTTGCAGAGTGTTATGGGGGATCATCACAAACACTCCCTGGCCAGAGACTCCTCTCAGTGTGTTCCCCAGAACCTCCTCAGATAGAGCCTCATCCTCGGCAAATCGACGGGTCTTAAGGATTCCTTCATCCAGTCGGGGAGGTCTTTTCTTATCGTGCTCCAGAGGAGGCGGTAGTCGAGGACGATTATCGACCCCCTTTCCTCGGCCGAGCGGTGAACCCTTCCAGCTGCTTGGACGAGCTTCCTGTGGGCCGGCAAATAATAGCCGTAGTAGCGCCCCTTTCCAGGGAATTTTCTCTCAAAGTACCTTATCTGGGCCTGGACCCTTGGAGTCGGCCTCGCGTAGGGTATACCAACCAAAATAACTCCGTTCATCTCGTCACCGGAGTAATCCTGCCCCTCACTGTTTCTGCCCCCCATAACGCCTAAGAGAACCGCACCTCTGCCCTTGGAATGGGCTTTGAAGCTCGCTATCATCGCATCGTTTTCCTTGGAGGAGGCCCCCTGTTTCTCGATGAATATTGCTTTTCCGGTTTCTTCAAGTTTAACCTGCAGGTTTGCTGAGAGAAGCCCCTGGAGAACCTCGTAAGAGGCCGCAAAGACGCCCACGTTTTTCGGTATGGACTTTGTCGCCTCGACGATGTACTCCACCATCCTCTTGTATGCCTGTAGGGAGCGCTCGTCGCCGCGTGTCGAGACGTCTTTAGCCACTAAAATCTGGGCGTTCTCCTTTTTTACCATCCTCGGGAATTTTTTGAGCTTTGCACTGGGTATTCCCATAACGTCCCTGAAAGCCTGAAGGGGTGTCAATGTTCCGGACATGAATATCGCTGACTGAACCTTCTCGATCCAGTCGAGGGCCTTTGAGGGGTCAAGGGCTACTATCTCAAGACTCATTCCACGTTCCCTGCTCATGAGAAACAGGTAGTCCTCTCTCTCGACTGTGGAGAGCCAGTTGAGCAGGAACTCTCCCACGCGACCGATGTATGAGCGGGGGGTTTTTCCCTTTTCTATTCTGTCTTCCCTGATTGAATCTCCCACAGCCACCATTTCGTTCAGAAAACGAATCAGATATCGGCCGTCGATGTTCAGGACGTTAACGAGGTGTGAGAAGATTTCATGGGGCATCAGGGGGACCTCTTTAACCTCCCTGTCCCCGAGTTTTTCGGAGTATAGTATCTCAAGACCCCTTCCGAGTATGCTAAGGAAGTTTGCTATCTCGTTTTCTCTGTACTCGTCCGCCTCCTTTATCCCCCTGTTTATCGTATGGATGCTCAATCTGTCGCTTAATGCCGAAATCGACTGGTCTGGGAGGTTGTGGGCCTCATCAAACACTACTATCAGGTCGGAATAGTCGAGGTCGAGGTACGTCATGAAGTTCTCCCTTATGCTCGGGTTTAACATGTAGAGGTAGCTCGCCACTATGACGTCTGACTTGAAGGCCACTTGGCGGGTTATGTCGTAGGGACACAACTCAAGGGTTTTTGCATAGTCTATAATCTCGGAGGGAAAAGAAGGCTCCTGCAGGAAAAAGTTAACTACACCCTCGAACTCTGATTTTTTCTTCTTTTCGTTCTCGAAGTAGATGCACTTTCCCATCTTTCTGAGGTTCTTGCACACCACCATCGCGGTATATGCATCACTCGTGTACTCTACCAGGTAGTTGTGAAGGCAGAGCTCTTTTCTGCTTCTCATCTCTGCCCCTGACACTTGAACTTTTCTGTTTATCGCTTTGAGCTCTTCTATGACCCTATCCATCTGCTTGTGAGTTCTCGCTAAGTAGAGAACCTTGTAACCCATTTCTTTGGCATAAGGCAGAACCCCTGCTAAAACGCTCACGGTCTTTCCAAAGCCGGTAGGGGCTTCGATTATGGCGTTTTCCCCGTTTTTAACGGCCTCCGAGACGAGTTTTATGAACTCGCTCTGATGGGGCCTTGGCTCTTCATAGGGGAAATACTCTGGTGTTCTGCTTTCGCTCATGGGAAAGAGTTTTAACGCCCGGCTTTTAACTTTTCCCCAAGGTGAGAAGATGGAAGAGAGTGAGAAAAGACTCGTTGAATACATCGTGGAGGCTGTTATAATAGCGTGGCTCGGTTACCTGTTCCTCTACCAGAACTACCTTCTGTACCGATGGCACCGTGGCCTTCCGCTTCCGGATAGGTGGCCATTCCTGATGGTCTCCTTTGGGGTTGCCCTCTTGTTCCTTGCTTATGAGGTGGGCAAACTCGAAAGGGAAACACCACCTGAAGCATCAGAACGTCCTATCGCGGTTGAAGGGAGGGAAGAAGGAAACCCCTTCATGGAAAGGGAGGGGGCTGAAATCAAATCTTCAACCCAGGAATCTCCTCAAGAACCTTGACGGTCAGCTTAACGGCGGCATCGACGTCTCTCTCGTCCACAACTTCAGTGTTGGAGTGGATGTAGCGCGCTGGAATGCTTATTCCGCCGCTTGGAACCCCTGCCTTGTTGAGGTGTATCGCTCCTGCGTCGGTTCCTCCTCCCGTGAGGATGTCCCACTGGTAGGGAATCTCGTGCTTCTTGGCTATCTCTTCCATCCACCTCACAATCGTCGGGTGGCAGATGACGGAGCGGTCCATTATCTTAATGGCAACTCCCTTTCCGAGCTGGCTTATCTGCTTGTGCTCCGGCGTTCCCGGAACGTCGGCAGCTATTGTGACATCCAAAGCAAAGCCGTAGTCGGGGTCTATGCCAAAGGCCGAAACCTTCGCACCGCGGAGGCCAACCTCCTCCTGGACGGTGGCGACGAAGTAGACATCCGCATCGGTCTCGCTCAGCCCTCTGGCGGCTTCAACGAGGGTGTAAACCGCTATCCTGTCGTCGTGGGCAATGCTGACGAGGCGGTGCTTGCCGAGCCTCTCAAGCCTTCCGTCCCATGTTATGACCGTGCCTATCTTAACCCCCATCTCCTCTGCCTCTTCCTTGCTCTCGGCACCGATGTCAATAAAGATTTGATCCCAGGTCGGGGCCTTGTTCCTCTGCTCGGGCTTCTGGATGTGCGGCGGAACTGAGCCACCGACGCCGTAGACGAACTTTTCTTTGTCAATCCAGACTTTAAACCTCTGGGCTATAAGCGTCCTCGGGTCAACGCCGCCAACCGGTGCAACCCTCAAAAAGCCGTTCTTCTCGATGTGGGTCACCATGAGGCCGATCTGGTCCATGTGGCCAGCGAGCATTACCTTTGGGCCCTTGCCCTTCTTGTGGGCTATGACGTTGCCGAGCTTGTCAACCTTAATCTCGTCGACGTAGGGCTTGAAGGCCTCGATAACAACATCCCTGACTCCGAGGAACTCGTAGCCGGAAACGCCCGGCGCCTCTATAATCCTCTTGAGAAGCCCGTAGTCAACCATCTTTATCACCTTCCGTTTAGATTTCCATCTAAATGCTCATGCCTGAGATATTTAAGGTTTTAGGTGGGATTCACACTGTTGTCTCAGGGGTAAATCCTAACCCCCATTTTGTCCTCGCCGTTATCGTATATCTCCCGGATCTTGAAGAGGTACGCCGGGGTCCTGCTCCAGTCCCTTGGCTTTTTTGGCCTGTGGAAGATGTCGTGGAGGGCGTTGGCGTACTCCCACACGGGGCCATCTTCGTGTATCTCCACGTCGCATCTGACCTCGTAGGATGTGCTCGGTGGGGTAAAGAAGAGCACCGTTGCCTCTTTCCTTCCCTCGGTTAGGTTTTTCCAGGTGTGCTTTCTGGCGAGCTCGAGGGACACCAGTTTTGTGAAGTCTATTCTTTCTTTCACGTAGATTTCCTCCAGGAGAAACCTGCCTGCGTTTAGTGGGTTGTAAAGCCTTCTGAGTTCCTCCTTCATCTTTTCGATTGTCTCAGCGAGAAGTTCCTCCCTGTGTATGAAGCCCACGCCTTTAATGGAACCGTTCGTCCCTGCCGGCCCGCAGGTGATTATCGCCGCGTTGTGCCGTGTGAAGCTTATCAGGACTTCCGGGCCAAACTTTCCGTTCAGGAGGCGCTTTATCCCCTCCACCCTTTCCTCAAAAGCGTATCTGATGAACTCCTCTGGGAGCATGTTCCCACCGTGTTCGATACGGCGCTATCGTTAAAAGTCCTCCCATGGAGAATCTCTGGGAGTGAAAATGACGACTCTGCTCAAACTCAATATCGTCCCCTGCACATTCCTCAAAAGGCTCAACCGCTTCGTGGCGCTGGTCGAGGTTGAGGGCCAGGAGAGAAGAGCCCTGGTGACCAACACTGGCAGATTAGAGGAGTTCATGGTTCCTGGCAGAAAGGTCTTTTGTGTCCCCAAATCCGGTGGAAAGACTGACTTCGTTCTGGTCGCCTTCGAGGACTTAGAGGGCAAGGGAGCGGTGATAGACACCAGAACCCAGGCCAAAGCCTTCGAGAAGGCAGTTAAGCTCGGTATGATACCATGGCTGAGGAACTGCCGGATAAAACGGAAGGAAATACCCCTCGGCAAATCGCGCCTCGATTACCTCTTTGAATGCCCTCAAGGCGAGGTCTACGCCGAGATGAAGAGCGCCGTTTTAAGGGGAGGTGAAAAAGGGGAATATGCGATGTATCCGGACTGTCCGAGCGTCAGGGGGCAGAAGCACATCAGGGAGCTTATAGAGCTTTCAAAAGCCGGAAAGGGGGCCATGGTTTTCTTCATAGGGGCCTTGCCAGGCGTTGAGAAATTTAAACCCTTCGAGAGGGGAGATCCTGAGATAGCGAGGCTCCTTAAAGAGGCAAAGGGGGCGGGCGTTGAAATCCATGCGCTCAGTATCTCCCTCCTGCCCGATGGAAGGGTAGTTCTCGAGAGGCCGAGCCTTGAGGTCGAGCTCTAAACCGCCGTCCGAGGGGTTTTGTACCAGGTCTTATTTGCCTTCCTCCCCTCCCAGAGGCCGGCAAGCGAGATCAATACCCATATCTGGGAGTAGGTGTAGTACATGAGGGGTGCGAGGAGCCAGCATCCAACGCTCTTCACCTTTCCGTCGTAGAGGCCG
>Ga0256833_1001582_pt1 | contig 16603 bp, 14 predicted proteins | sample 356284metaG_FD_190535 | JGI IMG/M metagenome (GOLD analysis project Ga0256833, IMG submission 190535) | Hydrothermal vent microbial communities from Mid Atlantic Ridge, Atlantic Ocean - 356-284 | ecosystem: Environmental > Aquatic > Marine > Hydrothermal vents | place: Atlantic Ocean: Mid...
AATTTAATCTCTTTGGAAGGATATTAAAATAGCCCGCTGTAAATCATTTTTCGATAATTGAAGATAGGACTTGAAAAAATGCGATAGCATGACTTCAAAGCCGGCTTTTTAATTCATAATTTACAATTTACCATTCATGATTAAATTTGTCCTTTGAGCTTTGTCCTTTGAACTTTTTTTGTAATCTGTCAATAGAGGTACTTGGTCTGAAGTGCTTCATTAGGATGTTTTATCAGTTCAACCGGTTTATTTAGATTCAAATCATATATTTTTTTAGTTAATAATATCAAATATGAAAATTGATTTCAGCTATTTTATGCCAGATATATCCGAACCAATCTGTTAAACCAAATACTCCATCAGGGGTATAGCCAAGATACCTGAGATAAGTCTCTCCTGCTAAAATCATTACTAACCAGGCAATTATCAGCATTGTTAATCCATATTTGAAAGTATCCGACCAGCTATATTGATCTGTGACATATAACAATGCCGCAGGTTTACTATTGAAGGGAAGGGCATAAACATGTTCTATCAATAATGCAACAGGCAAAGCTAAACTTAATATACTAAAACCGAATTTTTGAGCAACACCAATGGCAATTGGAATAAAAATCAAAGTTCTCATGGTTTTTGACTGAAAAATTAAAGCACTGAATACCATTGTTGCAGTTAATAATAAGTATAATGCCCAATATGGAGTATTGTTACTAAAACCCATGCTGTCAAATAAGGCATTTACACTGAGAGAAGCTAAATCTGTTGCTTTTAAACCAGCTCCCAGAGTATATGCACCTGCGGAAAATAAAAACAAGTGCCAAGGGATATCAACATCATTCCATTTTACAACACCTACACGGGGGAGTAATGTTACAATAGCTCCTAAAAAAGCAACTGCGGTTTTGCTTATTGAATGCATTGAGTCTGTAGCCCATAAAGCAAGAACAACGATAAATATAACAACAGCTTTAATTTCCTCCGTTTTTATAGGCCCCATTTTACTCAGCTCTTTTTTTAACTTTTTCATTCCTCCCTCAATTTTCGGTTGCTTCTCTTCTTTTGATAAAGGGAATATAATTTTTGTACCTACAACCCAACCTGCCAACAACAATACCAAAGCGATAGGAAAAGAAGCTACCATCCAGTCAAAATATAAAAAGTCAGGAATACCGATTGCTCCTGCAATCATTGCTCCGGCAAGAAGATTAGCACCGGATCCGGTAATAAAACCACTGGCTGAAACATTAATCTGAAACAAATTTTGTAATATAAGATTTCGTCCGAAATTATTTCTGTTTTTCCCTCCTGTCGCTCCGTAAACGGCAGCAATTACCATTAAAATAGGGAGTAGAATTGCTGCTTTTGCTGTTGTAGCGGATATAAAAGCAGATAAAATAATATTGATAATTAGAAAGCTAAAGAAAATACTTGTAGCATTTTTCCCAAATTTAACAATAAACCACAATGCAAACCTTTTTGCAACTCTTGTCTTTACCAGCATACTTGCCAGAACAAAAGACATGATATTAAGCCACATAACTTTATGTCCCAATTGATGATATGCATTTACTTCAGTCACTACATTGGTAAGCACCATAGCAATTATCAAAATTAGTGAAGTCAGATAGTTTGGAATCGCTTCTGTAATCCACAATATAATCGACGCTGCAAAAATCGCCAACATCGCATAGTTTGCTTTGGTAAATCCTTCTATTCCCAATTCATTAAATCTTGCTAAAGCAGATGCACTTAGTTTTGAAGGATCTATATTTGTCAAAAAGTCAATATGTAGAAACCAATATAAAAGAATAAATGTAAGAATAGCTAAAGGTCCCCCCAATATTGCCATCCATTTTTCAAAGTTTGATTTTACTCTAACAGGAAGTTTCTCAACTGTATAGTTGTGCATATCAAGCGGATCAAACTCATCTGCTTTTATATTTTGAGCCGTTTTCTCCATAAAGCTGCTATGTTGTTATTTCCAGTTTTTATATGGGTTTTTCATCAACATCGCATTGTAATATTTGACATCCCCGGTTACTTCTTCTCCCAACCATTCCGGTTTTTCAAAAATTTCTTCTTCTGATTCAAGTTCGATCTCAGCAACGGTTAGACCTTCATTTTCACCATGAAACTCATCTATTTCATAAATATATCCTTTGTATTTTACATCATACCTGACTTTATCAATAATACCGGGTTCGCAAATCTTTAATAGATCTTCTGCATCTTTGACACTGATTTCTTTTTCCCATTCATAACGGCTCATTCCCGATTCGTTTCCAATACCTTTTACGGTTAAGTATCCTTTATCACCTTTTATCCTGACCCTGACTGCTCTTTCGGGTACCGAACATAAATAACCTTGTATTATTTTTTTTGATTTATTTATACATTTTTTAAAGTCTTCATTTTTCACTAAAAACTTCCTTTCTATTTCTTTTCCCATTTTTATTGTTTTTTTTGATTAATATATTTTTTACAGCACATTACTTGATTTTATCTCAAAAAAAATTTGAGACGCTATTTTAAGCATTTCCTTATTTCAGATTTTCTAATTTTTAATTTAATAAATCACTCTTTTATCCCCTGTTAATTCAATTCATAATTCACCATTAATAATTAAATTCCTTTTATCTTCCAAACTTTGAACTTTGCACTTTGCACTTTGAACTTTGCACTTTGCATTATACTAATTAGCCAACGGCTTATCAATCATACCAATCACTCTTTTTATTGCTTGAAGGTAATTTATATTTTCAACGCCAACCAAGCCCAGATCTTTGATCGTTTTCAAAACATCTTCCACTTCTGTTGATTCGGAATTGACGCTTACTATTTTAGCTCCGTTTATAAGCACTTCCGCATATTCGCAAATAGTATTGTTAATCATATATCCAAAACGGTGTTTATGTACTTTTACCGATTGTAAATCAGGATTGGTTTTTATTAATTCAAGAAATTCTTCCATGGTATAACTCTCTTTATCCAATTCCGGTATTTTTACTTGAAATGCAGGAAAAACTTCATTTGATAAAATTTCCTTTGATATAGGAAAATCCGTTTTCATCAGTGGATTCCATTGTTCGAGTCCTTTTAAAGTTCGAACGAAAGTCTTTATATCCATTTTCCCGTTTCTTATTTTTGTATTATTGATATCATTTGTTTTTGATACGATATAGATTTCATCAGAAAATCTTTCTTTTACTTTTTCCGGAACAGGAGCAGACAGTTCTTTCATTTTCTTTGCTGCTTCATCAAAATTTTGCCCGAATGATCTGAATTCAAAACGTGGCTTCGATTGTTCTCCTATTTTAAGCTTTGTCATTTATTATTATTTATATGAAAAAATTTGTAATTTATCAGCACCATCCAAAACAATATATATTTGTTTTGTCACATTATCCACAATGATTCCTTCAGCTTTTTTATCAGGAATCTTATATGAAACAATTTTTTCTCCGTCAAGTTTACATTTATTTACCGTACTTGACTGATCGCTGACTATCCAAAGTAACTTTTCCGATCTTTCGTAATAAATGCCTGAATAATCCAAAGCAAAATCAAGTTCGGTTTGATTTACTATTTTACCCGAATTATCAATTTCCACCAATAAACCCGGATTTTTTTCATTCAGTATATAAAGGTGGTTATTATCAGGGTTAAAAGCAATTCCTTCAAGTCCGCTATTATCATCATTTTCTTCGATATTCAGATGATATCTTTTTAATTCTCTCCCTTCTGAATTGAGTTTTACAACATCTCTAAGTCTCTCTTCTACAATATAGATATCTCCTGTAGAAGGATCAACTGTAATTCCTTCCAAATCATCACCTTTAAAATCCAGGACACCTATCAATGCTCCGGTCAAAGATAGCTTGTATATCATTGATGTATGGTCGCTAACCGTATAAAAAGCCGTTTTATTTTTTGAAAAGGATAAGCCCGAAAGTTCAGGAACAGCTATCGGGCTTTCCTTTACAAATTGTAAATTTTCATATTGTACTTGAGTATCGTTTTTTGTACAAGAGAAAATAGTAATTATTAAAATTATTACAAAAGACTTTTTAATTACCATTAGAACTTCCTTTTGATTCTTCAGTTAAAACAGACCATTTTTCAGCTCCATCGGGAACTCTTCCAACCAATCCGGCATGTCCCGTTGGCCAATCTGCTTTTAATAATCTGTCTACTATGTTACCCGAAGCATCCAATAATGTGATATCTTCACCACTACTTGAAATTTTGAATAGGGTTGTTGCATTTCCGTCACAATCCAAGGTCCAAAATCCTCCTGCTGGAATTATTGTTCCACCCGGTATTTCATAAGCCTCAGAAGGATCTTTGTCGTGGAGTTTATATCCTCCCAAATCTATGTCGGCACTTGTTCCATTATAAAGTTCTATATAATCCGGATCTCCGTGACCTTCTATTTCATTTAGTACCAATGCTTCCAAAACAGCAGGAGGAGCAACAGTATAATAAGGCCAGGTTGATAATATATCATGATCAAAACTTTCTAATAATGGGTAATAACTTTTTTGACCTGTCAAATCTTCAGCTCTTAAATAATATTTTACAACCGTATTAGTTGCTTGCCCTGGTATTTTACCTTCGTAAGTATTTCCTCCGGTATTGGTCATTATCAATTTTGTTTTGTCATCGATAGTTTGATCTCCGGTTACGTAATACAATCGTACATCATCGATGCCTGACGCATCATAAACATCGATTTTAATTGTTACTTCCTCGTTTTCTGAAGGGTTTTCCGTTGAGATATCGAAATTAGTAAAGACCGGATAACCGTTTTCTACAATTACTTTCAAAGGACTTTCCGGTGCTGACTCAGGAAAATAGCTTTTCAATCCGGTTTCGTCAGCTGCCATGATATAATATTCGAGTTCTTCTCCTGCTGGAATAACAGGGATTTTATAAGCATATTCATTTCCTCCCAGAGGAGCCATAACTACAAAAGAGAAATTATCATTATATTTAATGAATAATTTTACATCTCTAACTCCGGAAAGGTCAACAACTGTGGCAGAGATAAGGTATTGAGTATTATCATCCAGATACTTGATAGTGTCTGCAGTAATAACCGGAGCAGTATTGTTATTGCTATTGGGTGCACCCGGCGAGGGGATTATTACATCCCATACAGGTCCTCCGTCTGTTGTACGTCCATAAGCAGTGCCATCATCCAACGCAGGCAGATCAATTTGATCAACCAATTTACCTTCTGTATCTACTATTTTAATAGGTTCTCCTTTGGATGATATTTTAAAATTTGTATGTATTCCTTCTGCATCAACTGTATTTGCATCATCTGCCAAAATAACTAAATAGCCATGAGCATCAACGGAACCTGAAGGTATTTTGTAATCCGAACCACCATCTGAAATAGTATATCCGCTGATATCAACAGAAGCATCAGATGTATTGTAGAGTTCTACATAATCAGGAGCTCCTGTCGAAACTATTTCATTTAAGACAATCGATGAATCCGTACTGGGAAGTGATGGTTCTTTTAAATCTTCATCCTTTACACAAGATGATATTCCAATAAGTACGATGAATAAAGTTAAAATTAAATGTTTCATTTTTATAATTTTTTTTTGTTATTAATTGTTTTGCCAAATAGTTTGTTTCAATGTTAAAAATCTACTTCAATTCTTGCAGAAATAAAGCCGAAATCATCACCTGCTTCACCGGGAGGTATATTCAAATCGGTGATATCTTTATATTTTTTACCGCTTTCATCCTCGTAAATATACAATTTGCCTTTGCCGTTAGCATATCTGTCATGATTCAAGTAATTGTAATTAAGCATGAATTTTATATTGGTATTTGCAAAATATGTCAATCCTAAAGTATAGCTTTCTCCGGCTCCTCCGAAAATATTTGCATCTTTGTCATTGGCATTTACATAACTGTATCTAAATGCTAGTTCCAAATCGCCCCAATCGTTGTTAAAAGATGCCTGGGTAAATTCACCTTCAACATTATTATAATTGTATTTTGAACCGAAAATCATCCATCCCGCTTGTATATATCCACCATCAAAATTTGCCGTATATGCATTGTCAATACCGTAAACATTATTTTTCATATACTCGGATTGAAACACAAAATTATTGTAAGCAGCAGCTAATTCAACGCCTAATAAAACTCTATGGTCTACATCGCTCATATTATCTGTATCGATATACTTTTTTCTATTTATTGAAGTTAATGATCGTGTACTAAAACGATAACTATTTATTTCTTCATCACTTGTTTTAGGTGTGCGGTACGATCCGGCGACACCGATATGGATAACTTTATGATTTTTTTGTATAGGCATAAAGGCCAATCTACCTGTATATGAAATACCTTCATCCAGACCTTGTTTTTTGTTATGTGCTTGGGATAATTCCACTTCTTCATATCCTCCGACATCATTAAAATAAACTCCACCTATTGCAAGCCAATGAGTACCCCATTTGGATGCAGAGATACCAAGATGCCTCGAAGGTGCAAATTTACTCGGTAAAGATCTCTCTATGAACATTACATATCTGGAGGTTGTTGTAGTTTCCATTGAGAAAGATTCTTTATAGTTACCTGCTTTTATAAAACCGTTTTTAAATTGGTATTTTATAATGGCATCTTTGATTTCCGTCGCAGATCCGGCAAAATCCAAATCTATTTCTCCATACCAGTTTTTCCATAAATTTGCTTTTACGGCAAATCGCATTCTTCTTATTGTCAATCCGTCTCCGATTTCATTGATAGGGTTACCGAAAAATTTGGCTCCGTCAAAATAAACCCTGTTATCCAGCCAGTATTTGAAATTTTCATCTTTGCTTTCAAATACCAGAATTCCGTTTCTTGCTTCGACATCCAATCCGACACGGTCTACTTTTACACCATATTGGTTGTATCTAACTTTTGAAGTATCTGTTTTTAAGTCTGTATCTTGAGAAAAAACAGTTGTTGAAAACAACATTACAAACAATAAAAGTATTTGTTTGTATAAGCTAAAATAATGTTCTTGATTCATAGTATGTTAATTTTTTTAAAAATAATTTATAAATTTTGTAATACTTTATCCAATTGTTCATCATGACCTAAATTCATTTTTTTTCTCAATCTGTATCTGCTCATTTCAACACTTTTAGGTGAAATATTTGTTAATGCTGCAATTTCTTTTGAAGACATTTTTAATCTTAAATACACACATAATCTTTTTTCATTTTTAGAAAGATTGGGATAAATGGAATTTAGTTTATAAAAGAAATCTTTATTTAATTCATCTACATGCATTTGAAAAGCTTGTCGATCATTTTCCAAATTCTGATTTTGTGAAATTAACAAATATAAGTTATTTAATTTTTTTATTATTGCCGAATCATTTGTTTCGAGTTTTATCTCTTCGATTTTTGATTTTAATAATTCAAGAAAATTATTTTTTTCTATCAGATTTAAAGCCATAGTGGTTAATTCTTTGTTTTTATAATTCAACTTGTCTTCTATCTGTTTGTTTTCAAGCAAATGATATTTGGTTTCTATTTCCGCTAATGCTTTTTGGGCTTCCAATATCTGAGCGTTTTTACTTAAAATCAATTTGTTTCTTCTGTATATTGAATTTAACCATCTGGATATTAAAAATACTATTATTGCAATGATGCCAATTAATATTGCCAAATTAAAATATTTGGATATGTTTTTATCTTTATTTCCGGACTTGATTATTAATTTTTTAAAATACTCTTTTTTATCATTAAAGTCATTAACGGATTCAATACGGGTACTCTCTTTAAAAGAATTTACTGAATCTTTTTTTATTGAATCTATTGATGCAGAATCTAATAACTTAGTATTATTTTTGATTTTGTGGGAATTTCTATTAAATATTTTATTTTTAATAGTATTATTTCCATTTTCACTGCTTACGGGGATTAAAAATACATTATTTACAAAAAATAATGCGAAAAAAGATAATACACCGGCAATGACAGGTGTTGCTATCCACCCAAGACTAATTCCACCCAATAATTTGTAATTTATATTGTATCCTCCTTTTAATAAACCAAGTCCCAAAATAGACCCCACTATTACTTGTGAACTCGAAACAGGAACTAAAGGAATCGGAGGTAAACCGAGACTCTGAACGAAATTTGATAAACCGGTTGAAGAAAAAATAAATAATACCAGTGAATGCGATAAAACCGTAATGATAGCGGATTTTGATGAAAGTTGCATTAATCCTCCACCAACAGTATCCATTACTCTTTTGGAATAAGTAAAAATTCCAATTGCGATTGCAATTCCTCCCAGCAAAAACAATTGTTGAACTCCACTTAATTTGAATAATCCGAAATTTAGATAATGTTCCGGAGCGGAAGAAACAAAAACCCCCATTACATTGGCAATATTATTGGCTCCTAAACTAAATGAACCAAAAGCTCCTACCAGCAATAAAGCAAATCTAATATATGCGTCCTGTTTTAATAAATGAATCCCTACTATTTTGAAATATACATGTTGAATATAATACAATATAATAGCAAATACAGCACCCAAAATAGGTCCCATAATCCAGGTCGAAATTATCTTGCTTAAAACAGTCACATCGGTAGGAAGACCATTGTAAAAATTCCAACCTATAATCGCTCCTACAATCGCTTGAGAAGTAGATACCGGAACTTTATACTTTGTCATCCAATAGACCGTAAGAGCTGCAGAAAGAGCAACGGTAAATGCTCCTCCAATAGCTGATACCATTCCCAGTTTCCCAAGGGTATGAGTTGCACCTGCTCCTTGTATTACCGCACCCAGTACCACAAATATAGAAGCGATAATTGCTGCCCTTTTGAAACTAACCATTCTTGTGCCTACAGCAGATCCGAAAACATTAGCTGCATCATTTGCTCCCAATGACCAACCTAAAAACAATCCGCTGGATAGAAAAAAGAATGTCATTAATCTTTGGTTTTTATTGCCAATGCCGATAATATCCGTGCTGCATCTTCAGCTCTGTCGGATATCTGCTCAATATGCAATGTGAAATATCTTAAATGTATTTTTTGACTTAATTTTAAATGTTTAGTATCTTTAAATATTTTTCTTTTCAAATCAGAAGCTAAAACATCTGTCTCTTTCTCATAAAAATATACTCTGTGTTCATTGTCTTTAATGGATGACGGATTATTAAAAAAAGACCTTACTGCTGGTATTACCGCTTCTGCTGCTGCACACGAAACATCTGTCAATTTTGAAAATTCGGAATTCAATTTTTTTGGAATATCCGGCACTTCAACATCATACTGAAATAAGTTTTCTTTCGCCGTATCAATTATATCATCCAAATGGTCCAAAAGACTAACAACATCAGCGCTATACTGTGGAATAAGCGAATGTTCAAAAAACTCATTCCTGATTTTTAATACTATTGTATCTGCTTTAGCTTCTAATTTATAAAGTTTTTCCAGATTCTTTGAAAAGTTATCATCATCATTTTCCAAATAGTATTTCACTCCCTCTTTAAATACCAATATTCCCTGATCAATAGTATTTAAAAACTCATCAATATCTCTTATAGTGGATTTTGTCTTCTTAAAAAACATAAATAATTATTTTCTGCAAATTTAATATAATATTAATTAATAGACAAATAAAGAATTTTATAGAATAATAAGCAAAATTGCAAAATTAAATTTGTATAGTTGATTGGTGTTTTTGTGTATTGTAAATCAGGAGAATATAAAAATATGTAGTAAACTGATAGCTGTGAAATTATAAATTTACATTATTTGTAGGTTACATGTATAGGGATTTTTATATCAAATAATGGAATTATTCCATTTTATGACATACGGAACTTTTTATATTTCTCTTTCGTTTTAAAAAACAAACGAAGGATTATAATATTATAATGCGGAATCAGTATCAAATAAGAGGAAATCAAATGAATTGTTAAAAAATTGTTAGGGGTGTTGGTTTAAAACATATTTTTATCGATTTTTCGTTATTAAATTATTGTAAGGTTTTATGCCGGTAGATTTTTATTAGATTTTTTAAAAATAAAAATTTTAAACAGATGAAAACAAAAAAAATATTATTGGCTGGAATTCTATTTTCTTTGGCAGTAATTGCTGTTTATGCTTTTGGGTTTAAATACAAATCGGGAAATATTGGAAAACAAAATACACAGCAGCAATATGATTTTGTTACACAGGACACTACTAAGATTCCGGAAGCAATAACGGAAAAGAGATCGACACAAATAGAAATAATCAATGGAAAGAAAAAAATTAAAGAAACCGTTATTAAAATGAAAGGTGATTCTATAATAGAAAAGAAAGTTATTGAGAAAGAAGAAGATGGAGATGATGGCTTGGATATGGATTTTGGACAGGATAACGGTATCTCCGGGGGATTTCATTTCAGGCAATTTAGTCCGGATGATTTGGATAGCTTGGGAATGCAAAATTTTGGATTTAACGGTATTTCACCGTTTGGAAACGATTCGATATTCCGTCAATTCGGATTTGGATTAGGAAATGGTCATAATTTCAATTTCGGATTTCCTTTCAGTGGTATGGATGAGGATTTTTTGAAAAATTTTGATAATGGATTTTTTATGCCTAATTATGATATGACTCAGTTACAAAAGAGAATGGAAGAGTTGTATAAAGGATTGTTGCAAAACAAAGATAATGACGATGATTTATTGAATAATAACCCTTTTAATAATCAAAAATTACCGAATGTGCCCCGTATATATCCACCAAGACACAAGAGTAAATCAAAATCGATGAATGATATTATAACCGGTCATTTGTTGAATGACGGATATATCAATGACATTGCACAAAAGTACAAATTTGAACTCAATGAAAAATATTTAAAAATTAACGGCAAAAAACAAGATAAAGCCATTTATGATAAATATAAAAAAATCATTGAAGACAATACCGGTATTGAATTGGAAGGAGAATTTAATTTCAAGTTTACAAACAAAAAGAAACTTGGTAAAAAAACTATGAAAATATAGTAGAATTGTTGATCAAGAGCTACTAATGTTAAAGTTCAAAGTTTGAAATTTCATGTTTCAAGTTCCAAGTTTCATGTTTTATATTTGAAAGATAAAAGATAAAAGTAAAAAGCGGCTAATGGGAATTGTTCATTTTGAATTTATGCCGGTTGATGGATAAAAACTATCGACTATAGGCTGAAGTATAGGTTTAGCCTGTAAAATAAAATCATTGATTTTTGTAAAATAATTTTATGGGGTTAATCCTAATTTATAACGATTAGGTTGAAATAAATTTAATTTCCCCGTGGGAAAATGTTTTTATATCCCCGTTAATGTCAAGAACCAATTCTCCTGTTTCTTTTACAGTCAAAATTTTAGCATAAAAAATATGTCCGTCATTGGCTTGAAATTTTAAAATAGTGTCATATCCCAATAGGCTTGTAACAAATTTTTGTTTTATATTATCAAAATCCCCGTTTTTCAATTTAATATAGTAATCATCAAGGTTTTGAAGCAGATTATAAAACAATTCGTTTTTATCCGTTTTTTTTTCTAAAATCAATGCCAGTGAACTTGCATTGGATAATTGCTTCGGAAATTTCATTTGATTTACATTCAATCCGATTCCTATTACTGAATTTTTAATGATGTGACCTTTTAGAGAATTGCGAATTAAAACTCCTCCTATTTTCATGTTTTTAAAATATATATCATTGGGCCATTTGATTTTGCAATTTAAATTCAGGTATTCTTTTATTGTTTTTAGGATAGCTAAAGTACTTATTTCACTAAGATAAAATTGTTTGGATGCATTGAGGAATTCAGGAAAAAGAATTATGGAAAGCAATAAATTCTTGTTTTTAGAGCTATACCAGGTATTGTTCCCTTGTCCTTTTCCATTAGTTTGGTATTTTGCCAAAACAATAGTCCCCTCAGGTTGTTTATCTTTAGACAACAATGAGGAAGCAAAATCATTTGTTGAGTTGATTTCGTTTAATTCTATTATTTTGTTTCCGATGATATACATTACTTTACAACGTTGTTTGTATAATAGTAATTATTCTGAATTAAAAAAATTGTCTGTTTTCTTGCAACCACTAATTAAAAAATGAATAATTTTGCATAAAAATATAAATAATTTGAATAAAAACGCATCTTTAAAAATAAAACACACTACCGAATCTATGAATGATTTAATCATAGATAGTATAAGAGATATAAAAGGTAAAAATATTGTCAAGTTGGATATGAGGGGAATTTCGGGAGCTCCGGCAGATTTTTTTATTATATGCGAAGGAGATTCAACGGTACAAGTTGCCTCAATAGCCGGCAATATTTATAAAAGAATGAAACAGGAAAAAACAATACTTCCTATTAGTTATGAGGGTAAAAACAATTCCACATGGCTTTTAATCGATTATTTTACTACGGTTGTCCATGTTTTTTATCCCGAAACAAGAGAATATTATAATTTGGAATCTCTATGGAATGATGCTATAAAGGAAGTATATCCTGAAGATTAATTTAATTTTAAATTGAAATTACATGAATGATAATAAAGAAAATAAGAATAATTTACCAAATAAGAACAAAAAAATTCCAAACATTAATCCAAATGATAAGAAAAAAGGAAGTTCAAATTCATTTTGGATTTATGGAGCGATACTGCTTGTAATTATAGTTTTAAATGTTTTTATCTATCCGGCTAATTCCGCTAAAGAAACAAGCTTTTTCAAATTTATTGACATGGTACGTCAAAATGATGTTGAGAAAGTTGAAGTGATAAATAAATCTATTGCTAATGTCTATATTAAGAAAGAAAGCAAAGATAAATATAAAGAATTGAAGGATAAAAAATCTGAAGTTCCGGGACCGGATTTCACTTTTGAGATTGGTGATATGCGTACATTTGACGAACAAATGATGAAATTGAAAAATGAAGGATATGAGATAGATCCAATTCTCAAAACCAAACAAGATTGGATAGGTCCTGTTTTAAACTGGCTTTTACCTATTGCCATTTTGATTGCTTTATGGATATTTTTAATGCGAAGAATGGGAGCAGGTGGAGGTCCGGGTGCTCAAATTTTTAGTATCGGTAAATCTAAAGCCGCTTTGTTTGATAAAAACGCTAAAGTAAATGTGACTTTTAAGGATGTGGCAGGATTGAAAGAAGCAAAACAAGAAGTAATGGAGGTTGTCGATTTTTTGAAAAATCCGAAAAAATATACTAAGCTTGGAGGTAAAATACCTAAAGGAGTACTTTTGGTCGGCCCTCCCGGAACAGGAAAAACATTGTTGGCTAAAGCTGTTGCCGGAGAAGCGGAAGTTCCTTTCTTTTCCATTTCCGGATCGGATTTTGTTGAAATGTTTGTTGGAGTTGGTGCTTCAAGAGTCAGGGATCTGTTCAAGCAGGCAAGGGAAAAAGCACCTTGTATCGTTTTTATCGACGAAATTGATGCTATAGGAAGATCCAGAGCCAAAGGTTCTATGCCCGGAGGAAATGATGAAAGAGAAAATACCTTAAATCAGTTGCTGGTTGAAATGGACGGATTTAAAACAGATGCAGGAGTAATATTAATGGCGGCAACAAACAGACCGGATGTGTTGGATCATGCTCTGTTAAGACCGGGTAGATTTGACAGGCAAATAGGAATTGATCTTCCTGACTTAAAGGAAAGAGAAGAGATATTCTTGGTTCACCTCAAGGATATAAAAACATGCAAAGAAGTCGATACGAAATATTTGGCCGAAATGACTCCCGGATTTGCCGGTGCAGATATTGCCAATGTGTGTAATGAAGCAGCATTAGTAGCTGCAAGACATAATAAAAAATGTGTCCAAATGGAAGATTTCAATTATGCCTTGGATCGAGTGATAGGAGGTCTGGAGAAAAGAAATAAATTTATTCCACCCAAAGAAAAGAAAACAATCGCTTACCACGAAGCCGGGCATGCAATTTGCGGATGGTTCCTTGAAAATGCCTCTCCTCTGGTTAAAGTTACAATTATCCCGAGAGGAATGGGCGCACTTGGATATGCTCAATATTTACCAAAAGAAGAGTATATAGTTAAAAAGGATCAATTGTTGGATAGAATGGCAATGACATTAGGTGGAAGAGCTGCTGAAAAAGTTGTTTTTGATAAAATATCTACCGGTGCGCAAAATGACCTTGACAGAGCCACTCAACTTGCATATAATATGATAACTATCTACGGTATGGATGATTCGGTTGGTAATGTATCATTTTACGGTATGTCTAAAGATAGTTTTGTTAAACCGTATAGTGAAACAACCGGTGCTTTGATTGATGAAAAAGTCAGAAATATTATTTTCGAACAATATGAAAGAGCTCAGAAACTATTGAAAGAAAAAAGAAAAGAATTGAATATTCTGGCAGAGACGTTATTGGAAAAAGAAGTTTTGACTAAATCCGATGTGGAAAGATTGATTGGGAAGCGACCGTTTCCCGATGAATCGTTAATTCCTACTGAAGAAGAATTTCACAAAACTGATAAAGATTTGACTAAAAAAGAGGAAGAAGATAAAAAAGAGTAATTGCAATTATATTTTGATTAAATTGACTATATCGAAAATAAATGAGACAATTTATTAAATATGTATTATTTATAAATGTAAATTATCTGTGTTTTGAAAATATATAAGTTTGTTCTAAAATGTTTTTATTAAATTGATTTCATTTTTATATAGTTTATATTAATAATTTTTTGTAATTTTGACCATGCAAGAAGTATTTTCTAAAATAGAAGAAATAAAAAACAAGGTTTCTTTACTTCTGAATTCTTATGAAAAATTAAAAAAAGAAAATGAATTTCTTGCTAAAAAGATTCAGTCCCTTGAACAGGAAATAGAATTTTCAAAAGGAAAATTCGAAAATAAAAGGATCGAAAATAAAAATAAAACAGTAGAGAAAGAGAAAATTGAAGAGGAGTTAGCAACTTATATTAATGAAATAGAAGATTTGATAAAAATATTGAGCTGATAAAGAATGACTATACAAAAGATAAAAATAAATATCGCAGGAAGATATTATCCTGTAAAGATAGAAGAAGGAGAAGAAGAAGTCATTCGCAGGATAGAAAAAGATATAAACCGCAAGATTAATGATTATGTCAGGAATTATAATAACAACAATATTCTTGATATAACAAATATGATATTATTTGATTGTGCTTATAAACTGCTTCAAGCAAATAATAACGGTGAAAAAGAAAAGCTCATTTCTAAATTAATAGAGATTGAAGAAATTTTGAAGTAAACAACTCTTTAATTCCTTTCCTACAATTTTATAAAAGGTAATTCCTGGTAAGAATCCTTTTGGTGATATAAAAGTATTAATTTTTTATATCAAAGGATTTTTTTTAGAAAATTGCCATACCGGAATTTTCCGGAGTTACCAAATGCAAAATAATAGTTTTTGCGTTAGTATATTTATTAATATTATAAATTTGAAATTATGGAAATTGGAATAGGCTTAATTATAGGTTTAGTTATAGGAGCATTGATCGGATATATCATTATGTCGTTAGTATTTAAAAAAATGAATGCTTCAAAAATTGAAGATGCAAATCGTAAAGCTGATTTGACATTGCAAGAAGCAAAAATCTCAGCTCAAAGAACGTTGGATAATGCTGCGAATAAAGCTGATAAAATATTATCTACAGCTGAAAACAAACACGAACAGATAAAGCAGAGAAAAATACAAGAAGCGAAGGATAAATTCAACAGGTTAAGATCTGAATTTGAAAAGAAAAAATCAGATCAGCTGATTGAAATCAAAGAGCGAGAAATGGAAATTTTGAATAAAGAAAAAGAGCTTGAGATGAATATCAAAGAATTTTTGCATGAAAAAGAATCCTTTGATAGTGAGAAAATAGAAATAAAAGCTGTTAGGGAAAATCTAGACAAGCAACTCAAAATTGTCGGAAGAAAAAGAAAAGAACTGGAACAGGCCAATGAAAGAATTATTAATGAATTGGAGAATATAGCAAAACTAAGTGAGGCGGAAGCTAAAGAACAATTGCTGGAAGCGGTAAAAGCTAAAGCGGAAACAGATGCTCTTTCTTTGGAAAAAGATATTATTTTAAACGCTAAACAAAGTGCTAATAAGCAAGCGAAAAAAATAGTTATCCAGACTATCCAAAGAATGGTCGCCGAATATACTATTGAAAATACAGTTTCTGTATTTAATTTGGATTCCGATGATATAAAAGGACAAATAATTGGGCGCGAAGGAAGAAATATACGTGCACTTGAGGCTGCTACAGGAGCAGAAATTGTTGTCGATGACACTCCTGAAGTAATTGTAATCTCAAGTTTCGATCCGATAAGACGGGAAATAGCAAGACTATCGTTAAAAAGACTTGTCGCTGACGGAAGAATGCATCCGGCCAGAATAGAAGAAGTAGTAGCTAAAGTAAAAAAAGAACTGGATGAAAGAATTGTGGAAATCGGCGAAAGAACTATTATTGATCTGGATATACATGGTCTTCATTCTTATCTTGTGAAAATGATAGGTAGAATGAGATTTAGATCTTCTTATGGTCAAAATCTATTAAAACA
>Ga0256833_1001583_pt1 | contig 16587 bp, 17 predicted proteins | sample 356284metaG_FD_190535 | JGI IMG/M metagenome (GOLD analysis project Ga0256833, IMG submission 190535) | Hydrothermal vent microbial communities from Mid Atlantic Ridge, Atlantic Ocean - 356-284 | ecosystem: Environmental > Aquatic > Marine > Hydrothermal vents | place: Atlantic Ocean: Mid...
ACCGGGTAAGGTGCTGTCTGCTGTCGTAGGGATCGTCGAACCAGCCCATCCCGCAGTTTTGCCTGGTTTCACCCAGACCCAGTTGGCGCCGCCCCCGTACACGTTCTCTTCCTCGGGTACGTAGGAGGCGAGCCCATCCGAGAGGCCAGAGGCATTGAATTCCACCTCTACCTTGATCCCGTCGTCGCACCGCTCGGTATTGGTGGCGTAGATGCCAACGCCCAGGCTCCCCAGCGCCTTGCTGGGACACCCCGTGAGCAAGCCCGCGACGAGCAGCAGCAACGCCCCCAGCAGTGGGTAGCCGCGCCAGCCGGAGCTCACGAGGCCTCCGGCTGGCGAAACCGTCTCTTCGTGATTGCAAGGCCTCCGCTCCTGATTAGGGAGCATGCCGCTTGCATTCATCCTCTCTGCAATTGGTTATGTAGCAACTTTCAAATGGCATCTTTTTATAAAATAAGTATACATAATGGAGCCGTGGTTCGCGCGAAAGTCCTTCGCGACGCCTCGTGTTTTGCTGCGTCCCTGTCCGCACTCCGTGTCCTAGCCGTGTTTAAAGGCCGGAGCGTAACGGAATCGGCGCGGGAGTCCAGAGCACGTGGCTGCCGCCGGGGCGGTCGCCCGCACCCAGGCCGGGGGCCAGGGGCTCGGCCCCGAGGGCGCGCAGGGCGTCTTCTAAAAAGGCCTCGCGCGGCGTATCGCCGTAGAAGAGGTAGACCGCCGCGAGCTCCGCGGGGCTTTCCATCAGGTAATCGGCGTGCCAGTGGAGCGTCTTGCGCGCGGGCGGGCGCACGCCCCAGCCCAGGTTGCGAAAATACGCGAGCAGCTCGCCCCGCATTCGGTGGGGCGGGCCGCCGACGCGGGTGGCGTGGCGCAGCAGGCGGCCGGGCAGCCGCCCCGCGAGGGCCGAGCCCACGTAGTAGACGCGGCCGGGCGCAAGCCGGAAGACCCGGCCGCCCTGAAAGCGGCCGAAGGTCAACTCGAGCGGGGCCTCCACTGCCAGCTCGAGCACGTAGGCCCCGCTCTTTTGCGGCTCGCTATGGGCATGGACGCTCACTGCTTGAGCCGGCGCACCTCGTCCAGCACCTCGGGGTTTACGAGCGCGGAGGTGTCGCCGGTGCTCTCGCCGAGGTAGGCGGCCTTGAGGAGGCGGCGCATCACCTTGGCGTTGCGGGTCTTGGGCAGGTCGCTGACGAAGTGAACCGCCGCCGGCTTCATGGGTTTGCCCAGCGCCTCGGCCACCTTCTCGGCGATCTCGGCGGCCAGCTCTTCCGAGCCTTTGAACTCGGGGCGCAGCACCACGAAGAGCACCGGCACTTCGCCCTTGACCTCATGGGGCACGCCCACCGCGCCGGCCTCCTGGACCGCCGGGTGGCGGATCGCGGCCGACTCGAGCTCCGCCGGGCCCACGCGCTTGCCTGCGATCTTTAGGGTGTCGTCGCTGCGGCCGAGGATAAACCAGTAGCCCTCCTCGTCCACCAGCGCCCAGTCGCCGTGGACCCAGACGTTCTTGAACCGGCTCCAGTAGGTGCGCTCGTAGCGCTCCGGGTCGTTCCAGAAGCCCTTGGTCATCCCCGGCCAGGGCGCGAGCACCGCCAGCTCGCCCACCTGACCGACCACCGGTTCTCCTTCGTCGTCGAGTACCGTCGCCTTGATGCCGGGGGCGGGGGTGTTGAACGAGGCCTCGGCGATGGGCTTGTAGACGGTGCAGCCGAGGATGCCGCCGGAGACCTCGGTGCCGCCGGAGTAGTTGATGATGGGGCAGCGCCCGCCGCCCACGTTCTGGAAGAACCACTGGTAGGGCTCGGGGTTCCACGGCTCGCCGGTGGAGCCGAGGACCCGTAGCGAAGAGAGGTCGTGCTTCTTCACCGGTTCCTCGCCGTGGGGGATGAGGGCGCGGATCAGGGTGGGGGAGATGCCCAGGTGGGTGATGCCGTGACGCGCCACCATCTGCCACAGCCGGTCGGGGCCGGGGTAGTCGGGTGCGCCCTCGTAGAGGAAGACGGTGGAGCCGAGCAGGAGGCTGCCCAGGATGGCCCAGGGGCCCATCATCCAGCCCATGTCGGTGAACCAGAACATCAGCTCGCCGGGTCGCAGGTCGAAGAGGTGGGCCATGTCCTGTGCCGCCTTGAGGGGGAAGCCGGCGTGGTAGTGGACCGTGCCCTTGGGCCGGCCGGTGGTGCCCGAGGTGTAGATGAGCATGAAGGGGTCCATGCTCCCCGTCACCTCGGTGGGGGCGTCTGCCGATTGGCGGGTCACCACCTCGTCCCACCAGAGGTCGCGGTCCTCTTTCATGGGGTAGCCGCCGTCAACCCGCCGCACCACCAGCACCTTTTCGACGCTGGGGGCGCGCTCCAGCGCCTCGTCGGCCACGGGTTTCATGGGCACGACCCGGCCGCGGCGCAAAAAGCCGTCGGCGGTCACCAGCAGCCTGGCGCCGGCGTCGGCCAGGCGGGTGGCCGTGGCCCCTGGGCCGTAGCCCGAGAAGATGGGAATGGCGATCGCGCCGATGCGCGCGACAGCCAGAAAGGCCACCGCGGTTTCGGGCAGCATGGGTAAAAAGAGGCCTACGCGGTCGCCGCGGTCCACCCCCAGCTCGCGCAGGGCGGAGGCGGCCTGGGCTACCTGGCGGTCGAGCTCGCGGTAGGTGAGGCGCACCACCGCGCCGTTCTCGCCTTCCCAGATGAGTGCCAGCTGGCGCGCCCGTTCGCCGGTGGCGTGGCGGGTGGTGGCGTTGTGGGCCAGGTTCAGCTTGCCGCCGGGGAACCACTCGGGCCACATTACCCCGCGGCTGAGGTTGACGTAGCCCTTGTAGGGTTCGAACCACTCGATCCCCATCTGCTCGAGCGTCGCCTGCCAGAAGGCGTCGGGGTGCTCGACGCTGAAGGCGTAGAGGGCGTCGTAGTCGGGCAGGCCCAGCTTTTGCATCAGGCGCTCGAGGTGGCTGTCGCGGGTGTAGACTTCGCTGGGGGTCCAAACGGGCTTCATCGCTTCCTCCTAAACCAGGTCAGGTACCAGGGCTGGCGGTCGGGTTTCTCCTCCTTGCGCGGGGCGATCTCCACGGTCTGCTGCCCTGCGAGCGCGCGCCGCAGGTGTTCGAGGTGGGTGCGCTCGGCGGGGTTCTTGGCGAGCAGGCCCTGGATGCGGCGCACGAGCTTGGGCGGGAGCTCCAGCTCGGGCAGGGGCGGGGGCGGTTGGGTCAGGTGCGCGGCCATCAGCCCCTCGTAGCTTTCGGCGTAGAAGGGCCGGCGGCCGGAGAGCAGCTCGTAGGCCACCACCCCCAGCGAGTAGGCGTCGGAGGCGGGGGTGGCCGCGAGCCCGCGAAAGAGCTCGGGCGCCATGTAGAAGGGGCTGCCGGCGCGCTCGAGCGGGTTGGGGTTGTCCTGGGTGCGGGCGACGCCGAAGTCGCCCAGCTTGGCGATCATTCCGTTCAGGAAGATGTTCGCGGGCTTGACGTCCTGGTGAACGATGCCGCGACCGTGCAGGTAGAGCAGCGCCTCGATGAGCTGGGCGAGCAGCGCCAGGGCCTGTTCCTTGCCCGGCGACCCCTCACCCAGCCGGGCGTCGAGCGTGCCGTCGGGCATGTACTCGAGCGCCACGAATGCCCCCTCGCCAAAGGGCTTGCCGGCGAGGCCGCGCAGGACATGGGGGTGGTTGAGCCCCATCGAGAGGCGCACCTCCTGCGCGAACATCTGCGCCAGGCGCTCGTCTTCGCGCACCTCCTTGCGGGGCAGCTTGAGGGCCACCCGGGTGCCGTCGGGCGCGCGTGCCAGATAGACCTGCGCCGTCTTGCCGAGGCCGAGCAGGAGCTCGAGCCTGAAGTCTTCACGGCGTAGACGACGCAGGTCCATGGGTCAGATTTGCAAGGACTCGCCGGGGGCGAGGGCGATGCCCTCCACACCCCGCTCGGCGGCGCGGGCGGCGAAGGAGGCGCCGTCCTGCTCGATCACCGGGAAGGTGTTGTAGTGGATGGGCACCACCTTCTTGGGCTTTAGCAGCTCGAGCGCGGCTAGGGCGTCGTCCGGCCCCATGGTGAAGGTGTCGCCGATGGGCAGGAGGGCGACGTCGAGGCCCTCTTCGCCGATCAGACGCATGTCGCTGAAGAGCGCGGTGTCGCCGGCGTGGTAGATCTTCTTGCCGTCGAGCTCGATCACCACGCCCATCGGCATGCCGCCGTAGGTGCCGTCGGGGAACGAGCTCGAGTGCCAGGCGGGGTAGAACTTGAGCCAGCCGCCGGGGAAGACGTAGCGGCCGCCGATGTTCATGGCGAAGGCCTGGGCCCCGTGCTTCTCGGCGTAGACCGCGATCTCGTAAGTCGAAACCACGGTCGCGCCCTTGCCGGCCAGGGCCAGGGTGTCGCCCCAGTGGTCCCCGTGGGCGTGGGTGAGCACCACCAGGTCGGGCACAAGCGCCTCGGGGCCCACGGTGGCGCTGGGGTTGCCGGTGAGGAACGGATCGATGACGAGGGTGGATTGAGTACCTTCCAACAAAACCGCGGCGTGACCCAGGAACGTGACTTTGGGCATGCTTGGCCTCCTTCCGCAGGCAACGTATTCTTTTTCAGTCTAGCAAAGCTCAGCCGGCCGAAGCGTCGACCTGATCGGGCAGGCGTTCGAGCGTCCGCGCCAGCGTGCGGGCGAAGGCGGCCTCGGCCATCTTCTTGAAGGCGCGTCCGCCCCATTTTTCGCCCTCGGGGAGCAGGATGTGGAGCACGATGCGGGCGCGGTAGGCCACCCCGGCGCCCTCGCGCCGCGCCTCCCCTTCGAGTTCGGCGTGCAGGTCGCCGGGTTCGGGCAGGGGCAGGGGATCGAGCCGCGCCTCTTCACGCCCGCCCGTGAAGCGCGCGCGAAAAGGAAAGCGCACCTCGCCCAGCATGGCGAAGGGGGCCACCAGCGCTCCGCTCAGGACCGCGCCTTCGAGCCGCAGGTCCTGGAAGACGGGCAGCTGCGCCAGCGCCCGCTGCGGCGAGGCGAGCAGCTGCCGCGCCTCCTCCTCGGAGGCGGTCTTGAGCCGAAAGGCGACGTCCCGCTCCAGCCGCACGGCCTACTCCACCCACTCCACGCGGATCTTGCCCGCCTTGACGAGTTCCTCGATCTTGCGCTCGCCCACGTTGCGCAGGCTGGGCAGCTCGTTGAAGCGTGGCGTGTTCGAAGCCAGGCCCACGCGCACCACGAGCACCTCCTCGCCCTCGGTGGTGCCGATGCGCCAGACCAGGTAGTCCCCCAGCTCCTCGAGCTTCTGGCGCAGCTCGGGGGGCAGCTCGCGGTTTTCGCGTTCGCCTGCTTCGGTCACGTCAGCACCTCCAGAAGCGCAAACTTAAGGTAATGGGTCTCCGGCACGGTGAGCAAGGTGGGATGGTCCCACCCCTGGCCGCGCCGCTCGCGCACGCGCACCACCCGGTGGGCGTCGGCGGCGGCGCTGGCGAGCATGGCGTAGAAGTCGGCCTCGGGCACGTGGTGGCTGCAGGAGGCCGTGGCCAGCAGCCCGCCCGGCGCGAGCAGCTTCAGCGCCCGCAGGTTCACCTCCTTGTACGCCGCCAGGGCGCGCTTGCGGTCGGCCTTGCGGGCGGCGAAGGCCGGGGGGTCGAGCACGATCACGTCGTAGCGCTCGCCGGCGCGCTCCTTGGCGCGGAGCAGGTCGAAGGCGTTGGCCTCGGTGAAATTCAGGTTCGCGGCCCCGTTCAGCTCGGCGTTCTCGCGCGCCAGCGCCAGCGCGGCGGCCGAGCTGTCCACCACATCCACCGCCTCGAGGTGGGGGGCGAGGTGAAGGGCGAAGAGCCCTTCGTAAGCAAAAACGTCAAGCCCGCGCCGGAAGCCGCGGCCGCGCACGTAGTCCTCGAGCAGCAGGCGGTTGTCACGCTGGTCGAGGAAGGCGCCGGTCTTCTGGCCCCGGGCCGGCGTCACCCGGTAGCGCACTGCGCCCTCGCGCACCTCCACCCGCTCGGGCACGCGCCCCGCGAGCGTGCGCACGTAGCGCTCGAGCCCCTCACGCTCGCGCATCGGCGCGTCGTGCTTGGCGAGGATCCCCGCGGGCTCCAGCGCCGCCTCCAGCCGCAGCGTCAGCTCGCCCAGCAGCGGCTCCCAGGCGGCGGCGTGGGCCTGGACCACCAGGTGGCGGGCGTAGCTGTCCACCGCCAGCCCCGGCATCAGGTCGGCCTCCGCGTAGACCAGGCGCAGCCCCGCCTCGGGCTCCGTGGCATAGGCGGCCTGGCGGAATTCGAGGGCGTGCTCGAGGTTCCTCCAGAGCGCGGCCATGGGGTCGTCCGCGGGCCCGAAGTGGAACATGCGCACGCTGATGAGCGAGCGCGGGTTCACCAGGGCCCAGCCCAGCGGGCCGCGGGGGCCGTAGACGGGGTAGATGCCGGGTTCGTCGGGCAGGGTGCGCACGTCGCTTTGCCAGACCCAGGGGTGGCGGGCGAGCACGCGGGCGGCGCCGCGGGGGGTGAGGACCACCTTCATGGCATCGAGCATACATGCGCCGGCGGTCTTCGCGTATGATGAGAGCGCTGGCGCGCCGCTGGGGCCATCGCGTTGACACCTCCAGGGGCGTGGGGTATTATGCGCCGGGACGCGTCGCAGACGCGAGTTAGGGCTGTTTTCGAAAGGGTATAAGGAGGCGGTATGCAAGGCCTAGGACTGGTAAAAAGCCTCGCCGAGCGTGAGCGTGAACTCACGCAGAAGCTCGAGGAGGCGAAGAAGAACGCCGAAGCCAAAATTGCCGAAGCCCGGGCGGAGGCCGAGCGTATCCTCCGGGAAGCCGCGGAAGAGGTGCAGCGTCTCACCGCCGAGTACACCGAGCAGATCGAGGCCGAGGTCAAGCGCATCGAGGAAGAGGCGCGCAAGAAGGCCGAGGCGGAGGCCCAGAAGGTCAAGTCGGTGGCCGACGCAAAGCTCGAAGAAGCGGTAAACGCGGTGCTGGAGGAGGTTCTTCCGTGATCGCACCCATGGAGAAGCTGATCGTTGCCGGGCCCAAGCGGCGCGTGCACGAGCTTCTCGGGGAGCTGCAGCGGATCGGGGTCGTTCAGATCGACGCTCTGCGCACCGAAGAGTTGCCCGAGTACGCCTTCAGCAGCGAGGAAGAGGACGCCTACAAGCGCTGGCAGCGCGTGGCCCAGGGAGCGGAACACGCCCTGGTGCTGCTCGGGGTCTCCACCGAGCCGTCGCGGCCCTTCGAGGGCGAGCTGGCGGCAGCCGAGTCAGAGCTCGAGCCTCTGGCGCACCGCGCCGACGTGCTCACGCGCGAGGCCGAGAAGCTGCGCGAGGAGATCGAGCTCATCGACCTCTACCAGCAGCCTGTCGAGACGTTGGCCGAGATGGCCCACGGCCTCGACCAGAGCCGTTGGGTGAGCGTGCTGCCCTTCTTGCTCGAGAAGGAGTCCGACCTCGACGTGGCCACCGAGGCCCTGGCCGAGGTGCTGGAGGACCGTTTCCTGCTCGCGCACAAGCCCCTCGAGGGCAAGTTCGCGGCCATCGCGGTGGTGCTGAAGGACGACGAGGAAACCGCGCGTGCGGCGCTGTCGCGCAAGGGCATCGGTGAGCTGCGCCTCACCGGCCCCTTCGCCGGCCTCTCGCTCAGCGAGGCGCGGGTGCGCATGCGCGAGCGCGCCAAGCTGGCCCCCGAGGAGCTGGAAAACGTGCACTCGGCGCTCGTGCGCCTGCGCAAGGAGGCCGAAGGGCCGCTGAGGGCGTTGTGGACCCGTGCGGTGGACGAGGCGGCGCGGTTGCGCGCCCTGCTCGACATCGCGGCGGGGCGCTTTGGCTTTGCCCTCTTCGGCTGGATTCCTGCCCGGCTCAAGGGCAAGGTCGAGGAGGCGCTGGCGGCGCACAAAGACCACGTGGTCTACACCCTAGAGCCCGCCGACGAGCACCACGAGGCCGATCGGGTGCCGGTCACGCTCGAGAACGGCCCCATGGTCAAGCCTTTCCAGATGCTCATTGAGTTCCTCAACACCCCCAAGTACGGCACCTGGGATCCGACCTGGGTTGTGGCCGTCTTCTTCCCCTTCTGGTTTGGCATGATCGTGGGCGACCTGGGGTACGCCCTGCTCTTCGTGCTGGTTGCGCGGCTGCTCGCCGGACTGGTCAAGCGGAACGAGCCGCTGGTCATCGAGTTCTTCGGTATCCACATGAAGCCCCCGGTGGTCAAGGACCTGCTCTTCGTGCTCAACGCGATGATCTTCTGGACCGTGGTCTGGGGCTTCATCTACGGCGAGTTCTTTGGCAACTTCTTCGAGCACCTGGGCATCTTCTACGTTCCCGGTCATACCGAGGGCCTGTTGCCGGTGCTCATTCCCCGCGCCGACACCGCCAAGACCGCCACGCTGCTCATCCTGGTCTCCATCGCCTTCGGGATCGTGCAGGTCTTTCACGGCCTGGGCGTGCGCGCCTGGCTGGGCCTGCGCCACGGCCACATGAAGCACTTCTGGGAGGCCGTGGGCTACCTGGGTGGCCTTACCGGGCTGATCGTCTTCTCCTACGAGTTCCTCACCGGTCAGGCCAGCGGCGCGCTCAACCTGATCATGTACCTGGGCTTCGCTGTCTTCGTGCTGGCCATCGTGATGAGTCGGCTGGTGCTCATGGTGGCCGAGCTGCCCACGCAGGGCGGCCACATCCTGAGCTACATCCGTATTTACGCCGTTGGCGTCGCCGGCGCGATCATGGCCAACCTGGCCACCGACCTGGGCTTCGCCCTGGCCGACAAGATGGGCATCATCGGCATCCTGGTGGGGCTGGTGCTGGCCTTGCTCACGCACCTGACCATCCTCGCCCTGACGCTGATGGGGCACATCCTCCAGCCGATCCGTTTGATCTGGGTGGAGTTCTTCACCAAGTTCGGGTTCTACGAGGAGTCGGGTCGTCCGTACCGGCCGTTCAAGTCTGTCCGCAATGATGCGGGAAGCGCATCTTAAACGAAGAGCGTTGAAGGTGTTTTGAGAGAAGGGTAGTGGAGGTAAGTGATGAAGAAAGTTCTTACTGCACTGGGTACCTTGGTTCTGGGCGCGATCGCGATGGCTGCCGAGCAGGGCGCGGGTGGCGACGGCAGCATCGGTAAGGGTCTGATTGGCGTGGGCATGGGCCTGGCCGTGGGTCTGGGCGCGCTGGGTACCGGCGTAGCGCAGGCGCGCATCGGCTCCGCTGGCGTGGGCGCCGTGGCCGAGAAGCCGGGCATGTTCGGTACCGCGCTAATCTTCCTGCTGCTCCCCGAGACCCTGGTGATCTTCGGTCTCGTGATCGCGTTCATCTTGCTCGGCAGGCTCTAGCGCGGCGCTAGGTTGTTTTCGCCCGCGCCGCTCGCGGCGTCGGGCGAACCGTCACGGGAGGCGGTGCATGTCTAAACTCGAAACGATCCTCCAGGAAGAGGTGCTGGCGGAGATCCAGAAGCTCATGGCCGAGGCCGAGGCCGAGGCCGAGCGCATCGTGGCCGAAGCCAAGGAAAAGGCCGAGGCCATGGTGTCCGCCCAGCAGCGCAAGCTGGAGGCGCAGAAACAGGCCGAGCTGCATCGTGCCGAGAGCGCGGCCGAACTCGCCGTGGCGACGGCGCGCGTCGAGGCCAAGGGCGCGGTGATCGCCGAGGTCTACCGCAAGGTGCGCGAGCGCCTGGAGGCCCTGGCCGGCACCCCCGAGTACCCCACGATCCTCGAGCGCCTGGCCGAGGAGGCCGTGGAGGCGGTGGGCCGGGCAGAAGCGGTGATCGTCCACCCCGACGACGCGCCGCGGCTCAAAGGCTGGGCCGAGAGCCGGGGGCTCGAGCTTTCCACCTCGCCCGAGGTCAGGCTGGGCGTGGTCGCGGTCGCCGCGGGTGGCAAGACCCAGGTGGCCAACACCCTGCCCGACCGCCTCGAGCGCGCCTGGGAGGTTCTCTCCGCGAAGGTTTCGCAGGCTCTGTGGTCGTGAGGAGGTCCAGGTGACGGACGATTTTGGATACCTGAACGCGCGCGTGCGTGTGCGGCGCGCCGGGCTCCTCCCCGAAAGCTTCTTTCAGGAGGCGCTCAACCTGAGCTTCCCCGACTTCGTGACGGCGCTGGGGGAGACCCCTTACGCCGAGCACCTGGACGGGGAGGACCTGGGGGCGGTGGACCGGGCGGTGGCCCGTCACCTGGCGCAGACGGTCGGCAGCCTGCCGCAGCTCGTGGGCGGTGAGACGCGCGAGGCCGTGGTCATGCTGCTCTCGCGCGCCGACCTGACCAACATCAAGACGATCCTGCGGGCCAAGGAGGTCGGGCTCCCCGCCGACGAGGTCAAGGCCCACCTGATCGGGGGCACCCTGCCGGAGCCGGTGATCCAGTCAATGATCGAGGCTCCGGACGCCGCGGGCGTGGTCCAGGCGATGGTGCTTCCGGGGCACCCGCTCTCGGCGGCGCTGCGCGAGGCTGTGGCCGCGGGCGGCGACCTGGCCGAGATCGCGGTGCGCCTCGACCGGGCCTACTACGAGGGGCTGCGCCGGCTCGCCAAGCGTCTCGACGACGCCTTTTTGCAGGATTACCTGGCGCTTGAGATCGACGGCGTGAACCTCTCCACGGCCTTCAAGCTGGCCCAAGCTGGCGGCACAGGCGATCCAGCCGACTACTTCGTACCTGGCGGCCGCTACGTTTCCGAGGCGCTCTTCGGCCGCATCGCCGGGGGCGAGGAAGGCGCGGTGGACGAGCTCGCCGGTACGCCGCTCGAGCCCCTGGCCGACGCGCGCGACCTGGGCGAGCTCGAGCACAAACTGCGCTGCCTGACGCTTGAGCGCGCGAGCCACGGCGCCTTCGACGGCGAGGGCGCGGGGCTGGTCACCGGTTTCATCCGCGCCAAGGAATGGGAGGGTGCCAGGGTGCGCCTCCTGGCGCGGCGGGCCTACTACAACCTTCCGGTCGAGGCCGTGGAGCGGGAGGTGTTCTGCTCGTGAAGATCGCCGTACTCACCGACTCCGAAACGGCCACCGGGTTCCGCCTGGGTGGGCTTGAGGTCCACACCGCCCAGAGCGAGGATGAGGCCCGGGAACGCCTGGCCGAGATGATCGAAACCGACGACTTCGCCCTCATCGCCGTGGACGAGGGGCTCCTGCCCGAGCCTCACGAGGCGGTGGAGCGCGTGATGCGGGGGCGCGACCTGCCCGTCCTGCTCCCCTTCACCTCGCTGGCCCAGGCTTTCGCTGCCGGCGGGGAGGACGCCACCGACTACATGCGGCGGCTGGTGAAGTCGACGATCGGCTACGATATCAAGCTCTAGGGCAAGGAGGCAAACGGGAATGATTCAGGGAACCATCTACAAGATCGCGGGTCCGGCCGTCATCGCCAAGGGCATGAGCGGCGCCCGCATGTTCGATATCTGTAAGGTCGGCGAGGAGGGGTTGGTCGGCGAGATCATCCGCCTCGACGGCGACACCGCCTTCGTGCAGGTGTACGAGGACACTTCGGGCCTGCAGGTGGGCGAGCCGGTGGTCTCGACGGGCAACCCGCTCTCGGTCGAGCTGGGTCCGGGGATGCTCAACGCCATCTACGACGGCATCCAGCGCCCGCTCGACAAGCTGCAGGACAAGACGGGCGACTTCATCGACCGCGGCGTCGTCGTCCACGCCCTCGACCGCGAGAAGAAGTGGGCCTGGACGCCCAAGGTCCAGCCGGGTGACGAGGTCGCCGGCGGCCAGGTGCTTGGCACCGTGCCCGAGTTCCAGTTCACCCACAAGATCCTTGTGCCCCCCGGGGTCTCGGGCAAGGTTAAATCGGTCAAGCCCGAGGGCGAGTACACCATCGAGGAGCCGGTGGTTACCCTTGAGGACGGCACCGAACTCAAGATGTACCACCTCTGGCCGGTGCGCCGCGCCCGCCCCATCCGCTCGAAGGAGGACCCGAACGAGCCTTTCCTCACGGGCATGCGCATCCTCGACGTGCTCTTCCCCATGGCTATGGGCGGCACCGCGGCCATCCCCGGTCCCTTCGGCTCGGGCAAGACCGTGACCCAGCAGTCGCTGGCCAAGTGGTCCAACGCCGACGTGGTGGTCTACGTGGGCTGCGGTGAGCGCGGCAACGAGATGACCGACGTGCTCGTCGAGTTCCCCGAGCTGGAGGACCCCAAGACCGGCGGGCCGCTGATGCAGCGCACCGTGCTCATCGCCAACACCTCCAACATGCCGGTGGCCGCCCGCGAGGCCAGCATCTACGTGGGCGTGACCCTGGCCGAGTACTTCCGCGACCAAGGCATCTCGGTGGCCCTCATGGCCGACTCCACCAGCCGCTGGGCCGAGGCGCTGCGCGAGATCTCCAGCCGCCTCGAGGAGATGCCGGCCGAAGAGGGTTACCCGCCCTACCTGGCCGCGCGTCTGGCCGCCTTCTACGAGCGCTCGGGCCGCGTGATCACGCTCAACGAGGAGCCCGGCGCGGTCTCCATCGTCGGCGCGGTCAGCCCTCCGGGCGGCGACATGTCGGAGCCGGTGACCCAGTCCACGCTCCGCATCGTCGGTGCCTTCTGGCGTCTCGACGCCTCGCTGGCCTACCGCCGTCACTTCCCGGCCATCAACTGGAACGGCTCGTACTCGCTCTTCGTCGACATCCTCGACCCCTGGTACCGCAAGAACGTTGCCGAGGATTACCCCGAGCTGCGCAACCGCATCCAGGAGCTCTTGCAGCGCGAGGCCAGCTTGCAGGAGGTCGTCCAGCTCGTCGGTCCCGACGCGCTGCAAGATGCCGAGCGCCTCATCATCGAGGTGGGCCGCATCGCGCGCGAGGACTTCCTCCAGCAGAACGCCTTCGACCCCGTCGACGCCTACTGCTCGCTCACCAAGGCCTACGGCATCATGCAGATGATCATGGGCCTCTACGACGCGGCGTCCGAGGCGATCATGGCGGGCGTGACCATCGACGAGATCATCCAGCACCCCGTCATCGAGAAGATTGCTCGCGCCCGCTACGTGCCCGAGGACGAGTTCGAGGCCTACAAGGAAGAGGTTCTGGCCGAGATCGCCAGCGCCTTCAAGGCTGCGGCCTAAGGGAGAAGAGCCATGGATCTGTTCAAGAAAGAGTACACCTCCCTCACCTACATTTCGGGGCCGCTGCTCTTCGTGGAGAACGCCAGCGACCTGGCCTACGGCGCCATCGTCGAGATTAAGGACGGCTCCGGGCGCGTGCGCGGCGGTCAGGTGATCGAGGTTTCCGAAGAGTACGCGGTCATCCAGGTCTTCGAGGAGACCACCGGCCTCGACCTGGCCACCACCACGGTGAGCCTGGTCGAAGACGTTGCCCGCCTCGGCGTGAGCGCGGAGATGCTGGGCCGTCGCTTCAACGGTATCGGCAAGCCCATCGATGGCCTGCCGCCCATCACCCCGGACCAGCGCATCCCCATCATCGGTAAGCCCATCAACCCGGTGGCGCGCCGCAAGCCCGAGGAGTTCATCCAGACCGGTATCTCGACCATCGATGTGATGAACACGATGGTCCGCGGGCAGAAGCTGCCCATCTTCTCGGGTTCCGGTCTGCCGGCCAACGAGCTGGCCGCCCAGATTGCCCGTCAGGCGACGGTGCCGGGCGAGGACGTGCAGTTCGCCGTGGTCTTCGCCGCCATGGGGATCACCCAGCGCGAGCTCTCGTTCTTCGTGAACGAGTTCGAGCGCACCGGGGCGCTGGCCCGCAGCGTGCTCTTCCTCAACAAGGCCGACGACCCCACGATCGAGCGTATCCTCACCCCGCGCATGGCGCTCACGGTGGCCGAGTACCTGGCCTTCGAGCACGACTACCACGTGCTCGTCATCCTCACCGACATGCTCAACTACTGTGACGCGCTGCGCGAGGTGGCGGCGTCGCGTGAAGAAATTCCTGGCCGCCGCGGCTACCCGGGCTACATGTACACCGACCTGGCGACGATCTACGAGCGCGCCGGCGTGATCACCGGCAAGAACGGCTCGGTGACCCAGCTGCCCATCCTCTCGATGCCCGACGACGACCGCACCCACCCGGTGCCCGACCTCACCGGCTACATCACCGAGGGGCAAATCCAGCTCTCGCGCGAGCTGCACCGCAAGAACCTCTACCCGCCCATCGACCCGCTGCCCTCGCTCTCGCGCCTGATGAACAACGCCATCGGCAAGGGCAAGACGCGCGACGACCACAAGCAGGTGGCCGACCAGCTCTACGCCGCCTACTCCAACGGTGTCGACATTCGCAAGCTGGTGGCGATCATCGGTGAGGACGCCCTGACCGAGAACGACCGCAAGTACCTCGAGTTCGCCGACGCCTTCGAGAAGTACTTCATCAACCAGGGGCAGGAGAACCGCACCCTCGAGCAGTCGCTCGACCTGGCCTGGGCCCTGCTCTCGATGCTGCCGCAGTCCGAGCTTAAGCGCATCTCGCGCGACCACATTGGCAAGTACTACGGCGCGAAGCTCGAAGAGGTCTGGGGTCAGGTTTAGCCGGGAGGCGCCATGGAACAGATCAGCCCCACCCGAATGACCCTCTTGCAAAAGCGCAGCCAGCTGCAGCTGGCCAGCAAGGGGGTGGACCTGCTCAAGAAAAAGCGCGACGCGCTGGTGGGGGAGTTCTTCGCGCTGGTGCACGAGACGCTCGAGGCGCGTAAGAAGCTCGAGGCCGCGGCCAAGGACGCCTACTTCGCCCTCTTCCTGGCCAAGGCCTTCGACGGCCCCGAGGTCGTGGACGCGCTAGCGCTGGGCATGCCGGTGCTCGACGACGTGACGGCCGACGTCGAGAACGTCTGGGGCACCAAGGTGCCGAAGCTCATCGCCAAGTGGCCCGAACGTGCGGCGGCGAGCCCTATCGCCACGGGTGGGCAGACCCTCAAGGCGCAGGAGGCCTTTCGCCGCTTCGCCCAGGCGCTGGTCGAGGTGGCCAACACCGAGACCCGGCTGCGCCGCATCGGCGAGGAGATCAAGAAGACCACCCGCCGCGTCAACGCGCTCGAGCAGGTGGTGATCCCTGGCGTGCTGCACCAGATGCGCTTCATCAAGCTGGTGCTGGAGCAGCGCGAGCGCGAGGACACCTTCCGCCTCAAGCGCATCAAGGCGGGGAGCGAGAAGGAAGAAAAACAACCCGCCACGGCCTGAATCCGTTTTCCCGTTTGCCTTGTCGCGGGCCCGGAAGGGCCCGCGCTTTTTTGCAGTCCTAAGGCAGCCAGCCGCGCAGCCAGCGCAACCAGTTCTCCCCGAGCACGCCCGTGAAGGTGCCCGGCGGCAGCGCAGGCTCGAGCCGCCGCAGGTCGACCGGGCGGTCCAGTGGCTCGGGCAGCTCGTGGGCGCCGAAGCCGCCGTCGAAGTCGGAGCCGATGCCCACCCGTTCCCAGCCGATCAGGTCGGCCACGTGTACCATGTCGCGCACGACCACCTCGAGCCCCGGCCGCGCGTCGCCGCGCTGCCAGCCCGCTTGCAGGAAGGCGTTGTAGAGCACGGTACCCACCACGCCGCTGCGGGTGCCGATGGCCCGGATCATGTCGTCGGTGAGGTGGCGTTCTTCGTCCACGAAGCGGCGGGCGTTGGAGTGGCTCGCGAGCACGGGTCCCTCGTAATGCTCCAGCGCCTCCCAGAAGGCGCGTTCGGACAGGTGGCTGGCGTCGAGGGCCACCCGCGGTTCGTCTTCCAGCGCCGCCATCAGACAGCGGCCCAGCTCGGTGAGGCCGCCGGTGCCGTTCCAGCTGCCGCCGGCGTAGCGCGTGCCGCCCCAGGCCGGGCCCACCAGCCGTACCCCGGCGTCGGCCCAGAAGCCCAGCTCGTCGGGCGTTCGTATCGGGTCGGCGCCCTCCATCAGGACGAGCAGGCCGACCACGCCGTCATCCTTCCACGCCTTCAGGTGGCTTTCGAGCCCGGCCCGGCTAGTGACGAGCCGCACCCGCCCCTCGTCCGCCCAGCGGCGGTAGAGCTCGAGCTGGCGCAGGGCTCGGTCGTGGGCCTCGTCCGGGGTGCGGTAGCCCTGTGGGTTGTGCTCGGGGTGGTAAGGGCCAGCGAAGAGCGTGGCGAAGACCAGCGCCGCACCTGCCTCTTCGAGCGCTGGCAACGTGACCGTGGGTACGTCGCCGCCGGCGTGCCGCCGCCTCAGCTCCTCGAGCGGCAGGGTTAGGTCGAGGCCCATGTCGAGCACGTTGTGCGCCAGGTCCAGATGCGCGTCTACGAGGGGAGGCTCTTGGGGTTTCACGCCTTCCATGGTACGGCAGTAAGTCCATCGTTCCTACGGCAAGAGGGGTTTGCAGGAGATGACCTGTGGGTAGCTTGTAGCTCGTGGTGTTTTTATTACGCCGTAACAAAAGCCTCCGGTTTGGCCGCAGCGCAACAAAACGCCCTCCCCTGGGGGAGGGCCGGGCTGGGGCTTTGGGGCTAGGGGATCCGGGGTTTTGTCTTTCTGGCCATGGTTCCATGCGCCGATTCAAACGCTCGTTCAAGCACCGGCGAAGGCGACGTCGGCGATCTCGACCGTGGGGCTAGCCCCGGCCAGGTACATGACGCTCCACTCGAGGTCGTCCCCCACGGCCACGATGCGCTGGAGCAGCTCGAAGACGTTGCCGCTGATGGTAAAGTTCTCGACCGGGTAGGCCGCCTCGCCGCCCTCGATCTTGAGGCCCAGGGCCTGCAAGGAGAAGTCGCCCGAGATGGGCTTGGCGCCGGCGTGGACGCCCA
>Ga0256833_1001584_pt1 | contig 16584 bp, 7 predicted proteins | sample 356284metaG_FD_190535 | JGI IMG/M metagenome (GOLD analysis project Ga0256833, IMG submission 190535) | Hydrothermal vent microbial communities from Mid Atlantic Ridge, Atlantic Ocean - 356-284 | ecosystem: Environmental > Aquatic > Marine > Hydrothermal vents | place: Atlantic Ocean: Mid...
GAGGCAAAATCGTCACCCGAATCACTCAGTTCGACGTGATCACCGTAATACGGCGCTTTCCCGCCCATTAAAGCTTTGAATGTTTTACCTTTTAATCTTATTTGCCACGATGAAACCGGATCGGATGCCACAACTTGATTTAGATACGGCAGCATAAAGAAATTATATCCGGTGCCGCAAGGACAAACTTCCACAACATTGTTTTTATTAAATTTCTCAACGGTTTCATAAATCGTTTTGAAAAATGCGGGCATTGCTTCGGTGGATTCTTCGGGGTATTTATGATGATGCTTGGGATTATAACAAGGCGGTGCGGCATTTAAATGTTGACCGTCAATTTTCAATCCGTCAAAACCCCATTCACCAATAAATTTTTCAACAAGTTTTTTGGTGTATTCCAAAGTAGGTTTGTATGCCGGACACAAATAATAACTGTCCCACCAACTTATATCTTGATACTTGCCGTCTTTGTTTATCAGAAGCATGTCCGGATGTTGTTTTATTAAATCTGTACCCGGATCAACCGCAAGCGGAGCCCACCAAAGTTTTGCTTTGAAACCGGCTGCATGAATTTTATCGACCAAGACTTTCATATCGGCATCACCGTTGGGAAATTTTTCCGGATTCAGATACCAATCGCCTTCCGAAGTTTGCCAGCCGTCATCCAGAACCACCCATTTTAATCCCAATTCTTTTACCTTGGGCAAAGTATTTAAAATTTGATCGACAGTAAAATTTCTTTCGTAACCCCACGCACACCAAACCGGTTCGTATGATGTTTCCGGTGCCGGATTTATTTTCAAACCTTTCTTTTGCATAATCGAACTATAAGTCTTTAAGGTGTGAAAATAATCCCCGCGGTGTACCGCAATAAATGTTGTAAAGGTGGAGAGAGTATCGCCGGGCTTAAGTTGAAAATCTTTTTCATACTTCACCATTAACTCAACACCGCCGTTTGTTCTTTTTACAGGCAGAGAGACAAGTTTCGGTACTGTTTCCAAGTGTCCTACTGCAATTCCGTAATCTCTTTTCCAAACATCAACGACCGGAGTTCCGCCACCGTAATCGCTGGCATTCATTCCCATAAAATTTTCTTGACGGTAACCGAACGGAACTTTCCTCACCCAATCGGGTCTCTCCTCGTAAGATGCATCTTGAAACGACCAAAACACTTCCGCAGTATCTTTTTGAGGCAACAGTAAATGATTGTTTACCCAGCCTTCCGCATTAATTATAGAATTACCGGTATTAACATAGTTTACTTCATAAATCGCAAAACCGGGATATTCTTCATAAATCTTAATTTTAACTATCTTTTTTATATTTATTGAATCACCGGAATTTACCGATGTAATCGAATATTGTTTGTATTTACCAATATTGTCTTTCCCGTTTGATTGTTCAGAACTTACAAAATTATAATTTTTTGAATTTTGATTATTAAGAATAAGATATTCACAATTCGGATTAGATTTCAAATTGTTTGGTGTTTTAGCATTTAATGCCAGCAGCGCATCTATTCTAAGCTCATACACGGAAGGTTTTATTTCCACTTTACACTGGGCTGATAATGCGGTCTGAATTAAAATTAATATAATTAATAAATATTTGGAAACTAACTTATACATGAAGGTTCCTTTTCGAATTTATAGAACAACAAAAAACTTTCCGGTCTTTTCGCCAATATCCGATTTGATATAATAAAAATAGACGCCCGGACCTACCAATTGCTTAAATTCGTTATGCAAATCCCAGCTTTCAATACTCGGACTCAAAGAACTGGAAGGCGTATGGTTAAGTGTTCTTATCAATTCACCCGATACATTATAAATCCGGATTGTCGCATTTTCCGGCAATCCGGTAAATTGAATTACATGATTGTTTGAACCTTGTTCCCATATTTCTGCAATATAATAAGGATTGGGAACAACTCTAACCGCATCGAGATTATTCGTTGATACTTTTGCATGCGGAACAACTTCAACCGTATTATTTTTTTCCGCAGGATTATTGCTGAAGCCGTTTTCGAGCGGACCGATTACCGCATTGCCGGAATCGTAAGCCGCAACGTAATATTTATACTTAAGTCCGTTAATTACCGAATTATCAACAAACACATTTACTGTATCGCCGGGCGAAAAATATTTGTAATTATCTTCGGCTGTAACAACCTTTCTTATTTGCGACCAATCGTCGTCACCAAGGTAATACCATGCATACTCGGGCAAAGAATTGTAGAAACCTTTTACACTGTCTTCTAAATCATATTGTGCCAAAGGTACGTAGTGAATTCCGCCTTCAAAATCTTTAAAAGTTTGATCGCCCCAAGTTATTCCGCCATCAATTGAGCGGTAAATTTTATAGCCTTCGAATTCGGGGTCTTTTTCACTGCCGGTTCCCCATACAATTGTTACTTTTCTATCGCCCTCTTTTGCTTCAACAACCGGTGCTGGGGGTGCATCGATAACTTGCCAATTATTTTCATACAAGGCTATGGCTCGTTTGGCATTAACTTTAATATTCTTTTCATTCTTTCCGAAGACAGTAGCGAAAATCAAAGTATCGGCTTGTCCGGGTTGCAGAGTAAATGGTCCGGAACCAAGTGTTTGCAAGCCGTCGGCGCCTTCGCCCACATAATAACCTTGGCCGCCTTCAGCTGCGTCGGGCACTCCGTTGTGATCGAAGTCGTCATCAATTCCGTCGCCGTCGCTGTCTTCCGGATCGTTTAAATTTTCAACATTCCATTGGAAATACCAATCGGGTCGCGCACCGTTTCCAGCGTTGGTTGTTGCAAGCATCCAGAAATGAAAAGCATCGTAAGTTTCAACCTTGTGGGATGGACCGGGCATTCTTAGTGCAACCACTCCACCGTAAGGAATTTGATCGGGGTTCAACGTTCCGCCGAACGGACTTTCTTCATATCCGTCGTCATCGGTACCGTAAGCCAATTGGAGTTTCGGATCGTAGTAATGACGATCGGCATCGTAACCAATTCCAGGATAAAATTCGGGTATGAAACTGAAATCGGCATGAATTGCAACCCGCATATCTTTAATTGGAGCAGATCCAATATTTCTAATAATATAAACCCAAACAATAAAATCTTCATATAAAGTGCCTTTCCAAGCCATGCCTCTGACAATCATCTGCGTTTTCAGAAAATTGGGATAAACTTTTCCGGTTGCAGTTAACTGGTCGGTTCCGCCCCATGCTTCCACCACCGAAAAGCTCTCTTGGTCGGCCAGTTGCTCACCGTTGGGCCCGAAACCGGGCCAACCTGTTTCCGGGTCGAATTTAATCTCATCGTTAAGAACCGGATACTTATCCGGCCAAACATCCGGCCAGGTTTCCTTGTCATCGCTCATCAAAGCCCTGTCGCCGTTTACAAATTGCGGATACGGATAAAAATGCTCTTCGTCCCAAAAAGCTGCGGGTCCTTCATCCAATGTGGCATCGCAAAAAGCCACGTAATCATCGGCGGGATTAGGCCAACCGCCAACTGCGCCGGAATCTTGATTTATCGGGGCACCCACAACAACACCAACTCCGGTTCCCCAACTCAGTCCGCTGCCCGCCGGATATTCAAATGCAGGCGGACGTGCAAGCGACATGTTTTGTTGATTGCCGTTACATAATAGTCCGGTATTATTGAATTGCGTCATTACTTTATTAACATCAAAAATGTTCCACCGTTGATAAACCATCGGGTTATTTTGACCTGATGTACCGCTAACCAGTATTAATGTTAAAACAACAATTAAAACTTTTACTTTCATTTTTTTTACCGGATTTTATAAATCGATTCGTAGTGTAAATTGATTAAAGTTTCCGAACACTCCGTAATTGAGAAATACGTAATCCAAAACAAGTTTGGTGTCAAGCAAGGTGGAGAAATCGATGCCGGCACCAATGGTATAAGTAACTTCGTCGTAATTAAATTTGTAACCGCCTCTTAAAAAGAATGTTTTGTTATAACCTATTTCCGCTCCAACGTTGTGTCTTACGTCGTAATCTCTGCTATCCAGAATATCGTAGGAAGCGAGCACAGTCCAGTTATCGTTGTTAACAAAATAATTCGATATTCCGAATCTGAACAGCAATGGTATTTCCCATTCAAGAGTTGTAAGTTCCGCCGGAATTTGTTTACCGCTGGGATTTCCGGGCACGGAATAAATAATTGACAGATCCCTTCCACCGAATTTCATTTTGGAACCGAAATTCGAAAGTGTCGCAGCCAATCTTAAATTGTTGTTGAAAAATGAGGTTAAGAACACTGCACCGACGTCAATTCCGAATGCATCGGCACTGGCATTTGCAAGATTTTCACGAATATATTTGAATTTTATTCCGAATGAAAATCTGTCTGTCAATTTGCGCGCATATCCGATACCGAAAGCAAAATCACTTGCGGAAAAAAATCTTCCCGTACCTTTTTGATTATATACCGTAGTCTCTTCTATCTTGCCGTAATCGAGGAATTGCAAATCCACACCGACACTTCCGATTCCCTCAAACTTAAATACCGAAGCAATATATGAATTTCGTGTATCGACCAGCCAATTCATAGTTGAAAAAGCGAATGACACATTCTTTTCGATTCTGGTAATTGCCGCCACATTCCAGTAAAGTGCAGTAGGATCGTTTACAGTGGAAATTGCTGCATCGCCCATTGCCATTGGTCTTGCACCTACTCCGATTTTCAGAAAGTTCGCCGCCGAAGTACCGGAGTAATCGACTTCCTGGGCTTTTGCGCCAAACGGAAATACCACCAGCAAAATTATCAGCACAAATAATACAGCTTTTACCGGATAATTCATTTTGTCCGATTTCTTTTTTATGCAAATCATTTTCAACTCCGATTAGAGAATTACAAAAATTTTACCTGTCGTGTTACCCGAAGGTGACTCTATATAATAAAAATAAACTCCGGATGATGTCAGTTGCTTAAACTCGTTTTTCAAATCCCATTTTTCAATACTTGAAGAACCTTTATGATAAAGTGTCCGTATAAGTTCACCGCTGCTGTTAAAAATCTTAATTGTGGCTTCCTGCGGTAGTCCTACAAATTGAATTATATGCTCGTTTCTTCCACGTTCCCAAATTTCCGATACATAATAGGGATTGGGGACCACACGTACATTTTCCAAATTACCGGAGGACTGCGGAACTTCTGGTCTAACAACAACCGTATTGTTAAACTCTGCAGGATTCGAAGCGGCAGAGTTTTCCAAAGGTCCGATTACCGCATTACCCGAATCGTATGCAGCAATGTAATACATGTAATCAACGCCGTTAATCACATCGTTATCAATAAACACATTGACGGAATCGCCGTTTTTATAATGCTTTAATTTTTTCCCATTTAAATTAAAACCTTTAATAGTATCATTTTCCACTTGAAATCTCAAAGGGTTCCATGAATCATTACCCAAATAAAACCATGCATATTGCGGCAAAGTTCGGTAATTACCTTTCACTCCGTCCACAAGGTCGTATTGTTGGAGAGGAATATAATGCACGCCTCCTTCGAAATCGTTAAAACTTTCGGTACCCCAAGTTTGTCCGTTGTCTTGCGAGCGGTAAATTTTATAGCCTTCAAATTCCGGATCCGATTCGCTTCCGGTTCCCCAAACGAGTACTACTTTCCGATCACCTGCAAATGCTTCCACTTTGGGAGCGGGCGGAGCTTTAACCACTTGCCAATTGTTTTGGTAAAGTGTTATAGCCCTTTTGGCATTTGTTTTTATATCTTTTTCACTATTACCGAAAACCGTTGCGAAAATTAATGTATCCATTTCACCGGGTTGAAGAGTGAATTTATCTGATCCAAGCACTTGGAGTCCGTCGGCACCGTCGGCAAGGTAATAACCTTGTCCTCCTTCTTCTGCATCCGGCACACCGTTATGATCGAAGTCATCATCTATACCGTCGCCGTCGCTGTCTTCGGGATCATCCAAATTCAACAAATTCCATTTATAGTACATTTCCGGGTCGCCACCGCTACCGGAAGCTGTTGTTTGTCCCTTCCAAAAATGTGTTGCATCGTAAGTTTTAACTTTACCGTCACCGCCCGGCATTTTAAGTGCAACAACTCCTGCCCATGCAATTTTTTCGGGTGGAAGTCCGCCACCGCTTACGGGATCTTCTTCAAAACCGTCATCGTCCCATCCGTAAGCCAGTTGAAGTTTCGGATCGTAATAATGCCGGTCTGCATCATAACCGATACCCGGAATAAACGCCGGCACAAAACCGAAATCGGCATGAATACCCATTCTCATATCCACAATCGGTTTGGTTGTAGGATTCCGCACAATAAAAACCCAAACAATGAAATTTTCATAAAGGGTTCCTTTCCAAGCCAAGCCCCTCATAATCAATTGTGTATGCAACCAACGGGTTTTGGAATTACCGCTACCCAATTGGTCTGTTCCGCCCCAGCCGTACATTACGCTGAAAGTTTCCTGGTCGGCTACGGGTTTTCCGTCTTCACCGAAGCCGGGCCAACCGGTTTCGGGGTCAATTTTTATTTCCACTTGCGGTAACGAATTATTTTCAATATTCACACCATTAATTCCGTCTTCGGGGTAATAATTCGGTAAAAACTTCGGCCAGCCGGCGGGCCAGGATGACGGGTCGGTACTCACCGATGCTACATTCGGATTGACAAATTCGGGATAAGGCGCAAAATGTTCCTCGTTCCAAAAGTCGGCCGGACCCTCGTCCATAGTTCCGTCCAAGTAAGGGAAATTATCGGGATTGGTTCCACCAACTACTTCTGGGTCTTGATTTTCCGGTGCACCTACAACAACCGCCACACAAGTGCCCCAATCCAATCCACTTCCTTGCGGATATTCGAAAGAAGGTCTGCGGGCAAGTGCATAACTTTGGTTGTTGCCGTTACATAACATCCCGGCATTGTCAAACGTAGTGGCAACTTTGTTAATATCCATTTTGTTCCACCGTTTGTAAGACATCGGGTTAGTTTGAGATTCAACCACAATACCCGGTATAACAAAAAAGAATAAGAGTAAGCCAAATATTTTCACCGAGAATTTTAATTCCATATTCTTATCCCCATTTGAATTGTTCTCCCCGGACCGTACATGGACGGGTTATCGGTGTAATCGTGTGAAGTAGCCGGATTGGCATCATCGCCCGGAATTCCCGAATCGGAGTAAACCCACCATATATTTCTATCATTTGTGACATTTAAAACTTGAATAAATACTTGTTGTTTTAATCCGAAGAAATCAAAATCTTTGAAAAGGTTGATATTAAACTCGTGAATCCACGGACTTCGTTCACCATTCGGATCGAACGCCGAGCGGGTGTACGGAAATCCGGATGAATAACTTCCGTAAATTGAAAATCCGAAACCGCTTTTATGTTTGTAAAATATATTTCCTCTGAAAGAATGCGGCTGATCCCACGCCGCCGGGAAAGTCCGCGCCTCATCGGTTTGCATCTCGAATAATAAAGATGTGCTGACAAGTGTCTTCGAATATGTATAATTAAAGAAAGCCGAGAAATTATCCGTAAAATGTTTTTTCAGTGAAATTTCAATTCCTTTAACGGTAGCATAATCAATATTTCCTAACTGCTGGAACCTGTGCCCGTCTTTTGTTTCGCTTGTTTGGGTACCGATTAAGTTACTTGTTTTTCTGTAAAACGCCGTAATATCCGCCGATAAAACATTTGATAGCATTGTTTGCAAACCGAATTCGTAATTGGTTGTTCTCTCGGGTTTAATTTCGGTAGCGGCAATAGGTGTATTTTCCAATTGCGGATTCGGACGGTAAACACCCTTCGATGCCAAATAATAAGTACCTTGAAACACTTTGAAATAGTTCGGGAATTGATAATATTGACCGTATCCGAATCGTATGGCAGCTTTTTCGGCAACGGGGAAACTGATTCCAAGTCGCGGAGTAATGTAAAATTCTTTTTTAGCATTTTCCAACGGTGCACTCAAATCGGTTAAATCCGCAAGGTTAACAAGCACTTGTCTTTTTGTATCGCTGTAATCGAAGCGGACTCCCAAATTGATAATCATTCCCATATCCTCGAATTCCATTTTTTCATTTATATAACCGCTGGCATGTATCGGATGGTACTCGTAATCTTCAAGCACACCGAATCCGTCGGGGTTTCTTCTCGAAAGTTTTGTCTCAAGAAATTCGTAACCGGCTCCCGCAGAAATATTGTGTATCTTGTTGATTTGCCAAACATAATCGAGTTGGACGGCTTTACGCCCGAACTTGGTGTCGAAATAAACCCAATCTTCGCCGGTAATCGAAAACTCCGCCGTTCCGGTTTGAGGCAAAACATTATATAGCGCCGGATCATCATAAACCCTCGATCCGAAATTTCTTTTATAATCTTCTAATGTTAAAATAATAAAACTTGAAGGATTAAATATATAATTTATTTTTGCATACAACAGTGAATTTTTCAGTTTCACCCTCGGCGTGCCGTACGGATTATATTTGAAATAATGATTATAAACTCCCCGGTTGGATTTCGAAAGAAAACCGCCTATTGAAATTTTAAGGGAATTTACCGGATGCCAAATAACTTTGGCAGTATTGAATTCGGTATCTAAATACTGCATGGGTACTTTTTCCGGCGTTCCCGATTTATCCCGCCCTTCGCTGTTAACGTAATCCGGATAAATATACCCGTAAATATAACCGTCTGATGAATACGTACGGTTGGCAAACATTATACCGAGCTTGTTATAAAACGGCAAAGCAGTAGAGAAGAATATTTCCCCGCTGTAAGTATTGTGCGACTGGGATTTGATAATTTTATCCGTAAAACCTTTCAAGCCGAATTTCGGTTTCAAATTTATTTGGTTACCGAGGGAAATATTAACAACACCGGACATAGCCTCGCCGTACTTTGGCAAAAAAGTGCCCGTATAGGTTTCCATTGAGCTGATAATAAGCTCGGGAACTTCATCAACGTAAAAGCCGCCCCAAAGCTGATCGACAACATTAACTCCGTCGTAAAGGTAAAGGGTTTCGTTTTCTCGCCCGCCGCGGAAATGCAATCCGTCCGATGGAATTGTTGCAAATTGTCCGAATGAAGCCAGTTCGCTTACCGGACGTGTTAGTATATTTTTAACAATACCAGCTTGTTGAGTGATCAAATCTTGAACATTTAACTTCGGAATTCTTTCTATTTCGGCAGCAGTTCTGGTTTGAATCTTACCGGTTAAATCTTTTTGTACCGGAGGTGTTTTATACTCAACAACCGTAACCTCTCCCATTTGTACCGCTTCTTGAGGTAAAGCAAAATTAATTTTAGTCGTTAGGTTTGAAATAACTTTAACACCTTTGATTACCTCGGTTTTGTAACCCACCATTTGCGCTTTAACATTATATACACCCGGAGTAAGGTTCAATATTATGAATGTTCCGTCATCCTTTGTTGCAGCGCCGGTTAATAAATCTTCCACGATAATATTACAGCCGGGTAACGGTTCGCCTGTATTTTTATCCGTGACCTTTCCGATTATTTTACCCGTTTGAGCTTGTAGAACGGAGAATGCAAGAACAAACACACTTAATACAAAGGAAAATCTTTTCGTCATTTTAATACCTTGTGTTTAGTCTTTTTAATTTTTAACAAAAACTTTAATAATTGTTTTTGCTAACAGCCAAATATTTAAGACTGCCATTCAATTTAACTTCGGTAATATTTTTCAACGTTTTCGTTTCAATTACTTGAAGGGTTGTATCACCCGGAACCACAGCGTAAAGCAATTCGTCTGCAGAAGTCAAACCCAATTTGTCGATATCCTTATCCCACATCATTACATCTTCAATATTTAATGTTGAAACATTAATTTTCATTATACCGCCAACGTTTTGCTTGCCAATTTTTTTGAAATAAGCCTGATAATAAAAATCTTTACCAATCACCCCGTCGGTAACATAAGGATTGCCCGTCTCTAAAATTTTAGCAACTTTATTGGTTTCGGTATCAAATATTACGATTTTATCCGTTCTGTATTCAGGTAGAAAAATATATTTGCCGTCTGCACTTATTTCGATATCACTTGCTTTGTTATCGGTTAAAACCGAATCGAGAACGGTTTGTTCAGAATAGTTTTGGGCGTTTACAATTTTAATTTGCTTTTTGGAATTCGAATAGAAATACAATTTACCGGTAAGCTGACTGAACACAACATCTTTAGGCTTAAAGCCATCATCGAATGAAACGGTTTCAAGAACATTAAGCGTGGTAAGGTCGAAAACAGTGAATGATTTATCGGAAGTATTCGTAACAAAAGCTTTATCGGAGCTAAATCCGATATTTGTCGGTCCAAGTCCTACGTTAATGGTGTTTACAACGTTAAACGACTGCGGATCAATAACCGTCACGGTTCCGGTAGTAGTTTTGAGATTAACCATATACAAATATTTACCAATTGGAGAAAATTCAATAGCTGCAGTTTGATAATCTTCATTAGTAGCTTGAACGTATAAACTGTCTTTGTATTTATTTAATTCCCCCACCCGGTAAATTACTTGCTTTTGAGATTTATCTCTTACAAAAACAAGGGGGAACCCGTTTTTAGAATATTCACCCTCTGTAAAAAACCAGCCGGTTACCGGCACATCCTCTTCATTCGGTGAAATCATCGACATACCGTTTACATTTCTCACCGCACCGCTGAGGGAAATATTATAATATTCCGCCGGATTATAATTGGAGTTGGGTGTAAAAACCACTATTGTATCGGCTTTGGAGCTGTATGAAAACTTGCCGGAAATTTTACCGCTTACGCTTTCAACCGTAAAATTATCGGGAAAAGTTGATAAATCCATTGCCCAATTGAATCTCATCTCAATTTTATAATCAACCGGAATTACAAGATGCGAACTGTCAAGCTCACCGAAAGATACAAACGACGGACGTGTATTCGGAACAGGTTCAGGTGGCAACCTGTCGGGTATACACCCGCTAGAGAAAAATGTTAAAGTCAAAATCCCTAAAAATATTTTAACCGCTTTCAGCATCACAATACCTTTAAGTATTAATTATTTTAATTACAAGCATTCAGTAAAAATGGGCGCAAACTTTTGTTTACGCCCTTTGTTAACGTTATTTCAACAGCATCATTTTTTGGGTAATTGTCTGTTCACCTGAAGTAATCTTATACAGATAAACTCCAGATGTTAACTGATTACCGTTATCGTCGGTTCCGTTCCAATGTATATTTTGTTCGCCGGGTTGTAATTCTTTTTTATTCAAGAGAGTTGCAACTTTTCTTCCTAAAATATCATACACCGCCAGCGAAACAACTTTTGGTGAAGTGACTGTAAAGTGAATATTGGTAGAAGGGTTAAACGGGTTAGGATAATTACTTACCAAACCGAAACCTTCCACTTGACCCAGTCCGTTACGTGTATCTTTAATTGATGTTACAACGGATTTGTCTGCCATTTTGTGAACGGAGGGACCAGATATAAAATTGTAATTCAAACAATAATAAACTCCGTCTTCCGTACCCGGCGCTCCTTCCCAAATCGGATTCGGGAAATATTCTTCATTATCCCACACTTCATTACCAACAACATAAACCCAAGGACGAATATCGGTACCGGCATTAATAAAAGAACGTGCAACGGAAATTTCAACAACATTGTCTTCGTCGTTTTTAGCAAAAGTTGCAAAAGCCCCGGGTACTTCTGCAAATTCTTCAAAAGCTCCCGCCCAATCGGCAACATACCGCCAGACCGGCACTTGATTGGAAATACTGTCCGGATTCAATGCTGCGCTAAGGTCAATCATGTAATCAACGGGTAATCTCCAGAAACCGCCGTAACCTAAGCCGGTTGTATCACCCCAATTAACGTCAAACATAATTTGAAATGCAGATTCATTCGGATAATTTGTATAAATTCCGCTGAATGTTGCAGATGGATCAATGTCTATTCTCATATAAAAATTAGTTGAATCGCTGGTTACGTAAATGTCTTTAAGGTCGAATTCAGGACCGGTCGGTTGGTCGCCGAGCTCTTCGGCAATTTCATCCACATCGGCTGCGGGAATGGTTGCCCAATCAAGTATATCACCATCTATTTGGATACCGGACATTATTTCTTGTCCGTGTACCTGAACAACGGAACCGCCATACCAGAAATCGTATTTCAACATATAATCTCCGCCTTCGGTAGGCAGTTGGTCTGCACCGTCCGCCCATTGGAAATCTGCAACCGAATAAACCCAAGGTCTGAATTCGGTACCAAAATTAACTTTATCTCTCGGTATAGCAAATTCAACGGCATTGTTTTCGTCATTAATTCCCAATACCAATGTATCGAGCGGCATGAATTCACCTTCAGCATAAGTCGGGATTCTTCCACCAAGGTATTTGTATAAAATTGCAAATTGCATCTGTTTGGAAGTATCGGCAACAAGGTTGACATAATAATTATACGCATTATTCCACCAACCCCAATCGAATCCGGTCGTGTCACCAATTTCTGTATCCATATAAAATTCAAATACCGGCGGGTTTGTGTAATTATAGAAATTACTGAAGTTTGCCGCATCGTTCATATCAATTCTGACATAAACATTTGAAGTGTCATGGGTTATGTACAAATGTTTTAAATCGAAATCCGGGTAAGCGGCCAGATCACCTACAGTTTCTTCTATTGGTGCTTGATCCAACGGTGCAATATTTGCCCAATCAAGCATATTTCCGTCAATCTCTATCTGTGCATTAGAGATTGAGAATGCAATCATACTAAGCACAATTATGGTGATTAGTTTTTTCATGAGTTCACCTCCGTGTTGTGAAATAAAGTTATTTAATTAAAATTAATTTCTTTATAATTGATCTATTTTTAGTTTTAATTTGAAACAAATATATTCCGCTTACCAATTCATTTTGTTGTGAATCCCTTGCATTCCAAATTATCTTGCCAGGTAAAATATCATTTTTATTAAATGTTGTAATTTTTTTACCTTGAATATTGTAAATTGTTGCGGATTCAATATCCTTCACCGGAATGTTGAAAACTATATTTACAATTCCGTTGAACGGATTCGGATAGGCTCCGATTTCATATTTTTCCGGGATTTCTTTACCGGCAATGTTTTTAACGGAAGTAAGAGTAACGGTATATTCGTAATTCCGCATCTGGTAATTATCGGGAGCATAATCGTCATTGAAATTTTCATCATTATCATTAATGTTAAAGACTATACCGATTATTCCGCCGGATGTTATTTCCAATTGTGAAAGTGACACTGACAGCTCAACCCTTGAATTATCGGTGGTTCCTTTTTCGAAAACCGTTTCACCTGCATAGGTCCAGTTCCATTCCCCGTTGGTTCCGGCATATTTCCACAAGCTGGTGTTTTCAATCATAAAATCGAAACCGCCGTAACTTCCTTCACTGTGAAAACCGGTTGAAGTGTCGTTGTCGGTATCAATAAACACGTGATAAAAATATTGCGGTTGAATTTCACCGGCGGTTTTGTAACTGAAATAAATATCTTCGCTGTTACCTGCAACCCAAACATCCGTTAAATCCACACTGGGATTCAAAGCATCACCTTCGCTTTCATCATCCGGCGGTGTATCCAATTGGGGAACATTCATCCAATCGCCGAAATCACCGTCTATAATTATTTCCGCATTCGAATCCGGCGGAGTTATACCGCTTGAAAACAATTCGAAAAAATCCGTACCGGCATAATCACTACCGTTCACATTTGAACTGATAATTATATTATGCAAAAGTTTATTGTAACCGGTTGAATCTTCCCATACATTCTCATTTGCAAAGCGTATTGCATATTCTTTCCGGTCGTGTAAAGCTTTCACAGTATCGGGAAGAAATAGCAGCACCTCATATTCACCTTCCGGCATATCCGTTTTAATTCCGCCTGTAATGCTTACGCTTGTTGTATCCCCGCTGAACCAGAACCTCGGATCAACAGACGTTATCAATCTGTATTTAGCTTTGGTTGATGTGTTTCTCAAAATGACTTCACAACCGCGCGGATTATAAGGATTGGCAAAGCCCGAATTCCAAATATCAAAATTAAGTGTGAAAATTCCGCCGGGTTTTACACTATCAACAATTTCGGATTTTAACAATGAAAAGCGGTAACCCAGTCTTCTTTTAATTTCGTCCATACACCCGTTATCAATCCAGCCTTGTATAACATCGGGATGATAATCTATGTTCAGAACCGACCAGTGCATTCTATTTAAATCCGTCAACGCATTTGAACAACCGGAATAACTGCTGGGATTGCAAGTCTCCCCGCCTTGCGGCACAAAACGGTTATCAAGGTTCAAATAATTTTTGTCGCCTTCAATGTCATTATCGAGATACGTACCATAATCGGTTGCACTTGCAAGGAAGCAATCGTTATGAGCCCCCGTTCGTGCTTTTTTACTGCCGTTAAATGCTTCCGCCATAGTTAACGGTTGATTATCTTGAAATATTTTTCTTTTATAATCCGGTGTTCGTATTACAACACATCTTTCAACGGGCAGAGCATCAAGCAGTGCAAAAAGAACAGTCCGGCGGTCGGTTGTATTATTCAAATTGTGAGTTGAGTAATACCATTCGCCCCAAGCTCCGATAAATCCTGCTTCGAGATAAGCGATTACATCATAATTTGCTTGTAGTATTGGTTGAAGCTGGTTAATGTGAATCAGAATTGTGTCCAAAGCTGCATCCTGTCCGTCAATATTGTCGGTATATGAAAATCTCATTACCAATTTCACACCGCCTTCTCTGGCGGCATTCAAATCGCTTTCAACAACCGAAAGAAAACTTTGCGGCAACTCAACATTACGGTATTGCGGAATTGTGTAAACCCTGTGTATCACACTTATTTGCTGTGCTTTAACACTGTTTATAAAACTTTGGGTGAGCGGACTATAACTGTCCGCTGAAAAACCCCGTTCCGGATTACGGAATATTGCGTTACTTTGCTGGTAATTAATGACTGTTGTTTGCTGGGCATTTATAATTGAGAATATTGCCGCTAAAAATATTGTTAAGTATTTTATCATATTATTTTAAATATATTAATTTTTTAGTTAATGAAAATTGCCCTACTTTTAATCCTAACAAATAAACACCGCTTGAAACGTTTGTACCATTTGTTAATGCGGCATTCCAAACAACCCGGTACCGGCTTTTATTAGCTATTCCTTCGAATAAATCGGCGATTAACTCCCCTTCCATATCGTAAATTTTCAACTCGATTTTTTTATTGAACTCTTGCGGAGGTATTATAAAATTGATGGTAACGGACGGATTAAACGGATTGGGGAAAGGATTTTCAAGTTTAATGGCGTCCGGAATGATAAGGTTTCCGGTTTTAATTCCGGTTACTTTATCATATTCAACAGCTCCAATATCAATTATCGAATCGACGATACGAGGATTTCCGAAGAAATCCTCTTGACCCGTAAGCTCTTGACCGAGATTTATTCCTTTGTTTATTGCCGGCGAATTTTCGAGCAGCGACGGATCATCATTTTGTACATCTTTCAATAAAGGATCGGCAAAAACGGAGTTGGAATCGTTTCCGGTTGCATTCCGGTATGCTTCAAAATCATTATATTGATTTCCCTGCCAAATCCATTTTTTCGTACCGTCCGAATAATAAATATTGTTACTTATGTCAAAATCACTACCTGTTGAGTTTGAATAATCAATAATCGGAATATTTGATTTGGAATATATAATATTGTTCTTAAAAACATTATTTGTGCAATAATACTGAATATAAAACTCACCGCCCCAATCAAATTCCGACCTGTTATGGTAAAGCGTATTATTCACAATAACGCAATCGAATGTTTGACCTCTTTGGGAATCGTAACCACCGATGGCAATTCCTATTGCATGATTATTTCTTATCAAATTATTTCTCAAAATGATTCCACTCGTAGAACCGTCCGGATGTTCGCTTGCAAGTTCAACGCCAATGTTACAATTATAAACTATGTTCCTTTCGATAATAATATCTTTGCCGCCATCAACATAAATACCGTCGGCACTACCGTCGCCATCGTAAGAAGGATTTGTTCTGCTGTCAATATTATAAGCTATATTACCGGTTACCAATCCGTTACGTGCTTGGTCGAGTTCGGGATCCGAGCATGTGCCTTCAAAGCCAATAAAATCAAATGCGATATTGTTGTTATCGTGAACAACATTATTCGATACAACAAAATTTTCAACATTACCGTTTAACACAACGGATTCACTCCATGCAAGTTTACAGTGATGTACTTCATTACCATCAATTAATATATTATTGATTGAAACCGAACTGCTGGTACCGTAAACCGCTATTCCGTGGGCTCCACCGTCAGCATTATTGTGTTCGATGTGATGAATATTATTATTTTTAATCTCAATATGATTTGAGTTACCGCGCACCCAAATTCCTCCCGGAAATTTATCCGTGTTGGAAGTAATTAAATTTCTTAATTCGAAACCTTCTATTCTGATATAACTTTTATTTATTATTTTAACAATACCGATAATCCAATCGGAACCGGTGGAAACGCCGGAAGCGTCAATAACC
>Ga0256833_1001585_pt1 | contig 16583 bp, 15 predicted proteins | sample 356284metaG_FD_190535 | JGI IMG/M metagenome (GOLD analysis project Ga0256833, IMG submission 190535) | Hydrothermal vent microbial communities from Mid Atlantic Ridge, Atlantic Ocean - 356-284 | ecosystem: Environmental > Aquatic > Marine > Hydrothermal vents | place: Atlantic Ocean: Mid...
AGTCCGAATATGCTGAGGAGCCCGGCGGTTGCGAGTAGGATCCCAGGTATTCCCACTGTGTACTTCGCAAACCGCGGATCCATGACTGCCTTCTTGAGGTATCTCGCGACGAGCATGTAGCTGGTCTCTATGCCGAGGTGCTGCTCTACCACGACCCTCTTAATCCCTATGACCTCCACGTATTCCCTCATGAGCTCAGCTATTGTCATATCGTACTCGCTATCCGTAACTAGTATGGCCTTCACGGGGCCGCCCAGCTCCGAGAGTATGCTCGAGAGCTGCGATAGAACCCTCTGCTGGCCGAGGAATAGGTTCGTCGGGTGGCCCGCGAGAACTGCTATTTCAACGTTGAGGCCCAGGCCCCTGAGACCCCTATAGAGGCTGAGCCCAGCGAACATGGTGTTCACATCCGAGTCCTCGGGCCTGGCGATGGCGAATTCCACTGCGGCCTCGAGAACCCTCTCGTAGCCCACTATGGGAGACTCTATCCCCGCCCTCGAGAGGTCGTCGTCTATATCCACGACTACGATTAGAGCCTTGGAGTCTCCTATCCTCCTCTTCAGTACTTCGTAGTCCGGCTCTCCGCCGATGAACTCGCTAGACTCCATGCAGGGCCCAGCTCCCAAATATGGGAGAGGGCCCAGCGCCTAAAACAGGTTGGGCTATCCCTTGCCGAGTATCTCGTCGAACTCGCCGTAGAGTATCCTGAGCTCCTGGAGGCTGAGCGGCTCCCCCCTCTTGTACTTCTCCATTACCTCCCTCCTCTTCCTCTCCAGCTCCTCTAGGGACATCCTATACTGCCTAGCCAGCTTCAGCTCCCTCAGTCTGACCATGATCTCCCTGTAGACAGTGTATAGGAGGTCTAGCTGCTTGGATAGATCGTCTAGGATTGCGCTTCTCTCGTTTATCTCGGAGCTTAGGGAGTCTATCTTCTTGTTGTACTCCTCTATCCTCTCGACGAGGCTTTGAATCTCCCTCTTAACCTCACCTATGGCCTCCCGTATCTCGTTTATCCTCTGGGTTAGATCCCTACTCCTAAGCCTCAGAGCCTTCAACTCCGCCTCCAGCTCCATTATCGAGAGAACCTGCTGCTTCGCCTTCCTAACCCTCTCTATGAGCTCCTCCAGCCTGCTTATCTCCTCAACAATCCTCCTCTCGGCCTCTGGCGGTAGGACGCTAGTCATCTGCTTCCACTCCAGCTCCTCCAGCCTCCTCTGGAGCCTCCTCAGGGATAGCTTGGCTAGGTCGCCCTCCTTCTCGGCGAGCTTCCTGGCTAGCTCCAGCTGCTCCCTCTTCTTCTCCAGCTCCTCCCTAACCTTGTCCCTCTCACTCTTGAGTTGGCGGAGCTGCTCCATCAATTCGTTCCTGCGCCTGCGCACCTCCTGGAGTCTGGCGGTTAGCTGCCTCTTCTCCTCTATCAGCTGCCTCCTCTGCGCCCTCAGCTTCCTGTTCTCCTCCACGAGCTGCCTCCTCTGAGTCTTCACCGACACTATCCTCTCCCTATACTCGTCCGCTAGCTTGAGTAGGTCGTCCTCACTCATGTTCTTGATCTTCTCTATGATTTCACGGACCTCCTCTGGGAGGGCCTCTTCAGGCTTAGCGCTCTCCTGGCTCAAGCCTTACCACCCGGGGCCACAATGACTCTCGCATCGGCTACAGCCGCGCCCCTCTCGTACGCCATCACGGGGTTCAAGTCCAGCTCTCGCACCTGGGGGAGGTCAAGCATCAGTCGGGCAATTTTTAAGATTACCCCTGCCAGGGCCTCCCTATCTCGGGGCGGCATCCCCCTATAGCCTTCAAGGAGCCTACTACCCCTTATCTCTGAGAGCATCTCGTATGCATCGCAGGGTGTTAGCGGTGCTATCCTTATGGAGACGTCCCTTAGGACCTCGACGAGGACCCCGCCGAGGCCGAAGACTATCACTGGGCCGAAGGTGGGATCCCTCCTAGCACCGACTATGACCTCTAGCCCCTCGGGCACCATGCTCTGGTAGAGCACCCCGTAGAAGCGGGCGTTGGGCGCGTGCTCGTTTAGGTTTCTCCTTATCTCGTTGAAGGCCCTCTCGGCCCCCACGCTACTCGTTATACCTAGGATTACCCCGCCCACGTCGCTCTTATGGATCACGTCGGGGCTCACTACCTTAGCCACGGCTGGCGCGCCCACCTCCTCAAAGCACTTGGGCGCCTCGCCCGGCTCCCTCGCCAGGCAGTACCTGGGCACTGGGAGCCCGTAGAGGCTGAGCAGGTGGAACGCCTCGTGCTCCAATAGCTTGCCACCACCCCTCCTCGAGGCCTCCTCGACGATCCTCCTAGCCTCCTCGAGGGACTCGGGGCTGGGTGGGGGTGCCAGTCTTTCAACCGGGATACTGCAGGCCAGCCCCTCCCAGCGGCACTTTGTACACCAGGCGAGGGCGTATAGGGCGTTGGCCGCTCTGTCGGGGAAGTCGTAGACTGGTATCCCCCTGTTCTCGAGGTACTCCCTCATCCTCTTAGCGTACTCCGAGCCTATTGTGACCGCCACTATCGGCTTATCCCTGTGGCTCCACGCGGCGTCGGCTATGATGTCGGCCACCCTCTCATGCATGGTGGGGGGCTGCATGAGGGCTAGGACCATGAGCATGTCGACCTCGCCGCTCTCCACCACTATTTTGAGTGCCTTCTCGAAGTCCTCTGGCGTGGCGTCGCCCGTTAGGTCGACGGGGTTGCCAACGGCTACCCTCTCGGGGAACACGCTGCGCAGCCTCTCCCTCAGGGCATCGCTGAACCTAGGCACCTTGAGTCCGAGCTCCGCCAGCCTGTCAGCCGCTATAACGCCGGGGCCCCCGGCGTTCGTGATTATCCCGACCCTGGTGCCCTTGGGAGGGGTTAGCCTAACGAGGGCCTTCGCCATGTCGAAGAGCTTTATGGGCTCATCCACCTCTATTATCCTAGCTTGTTTGAAGGCCGCCCTATACACTTCATAGTCACCCGCTAGGGCTGCGGTGTGGCTGGCAGCAGCGGCGGCGCCAGCCGATGTCCTACCAGCCTTCAATGCTATGACCGCCTTCCCAGCCTCGACGACCCTCCTGGCAGCTTCTATGAACTCCCTACCCCTACCCGGGTTTACTCCCTCGAGGTACATTATGACAGCTCTCACATGCTCATCCTCTGCAAAGTAGTTAAGGAGGTCTACCTCGTCAACGTCTATCTTATTCCCGAAGTTCACAGCCTTGCTTATACCTATGCCCTCCTCGGCCGCCCAGTCCATCACGCTCGCGAGGAACGCCCCACTCTGGCTTATGATAGCTATCGGCCCCTTATGGGGCCTCTTCATCCTATCCCTGGGGAGGAAGAATGTGTCGACCCCAGATAGCGCGTTGTAGACGCCTATGCAGTTCGGGCCTATAAGCCTCATCTTATACCTCCTAACTATCTCGACTAGCTGCTCCTGCAGGCGCCTACCCCTCTCACCGGACTCCGCGAAGCCCCCGCTAACGACTATTACCCCTCTAACGCCGATCCTACCCGCCTCCTCCACTATTGGTGGAACCCTCTCAGCCCTAACGGCTATGACCGCGAGGTCGGGGGGCTCGGGTAGCGCTTCGAGTCTTGGGTATGCCTTGAGCCCCATTATCTCCTCGTATTTGGGATTCACGGGGTAGAGCCTCCCCTTGAAGGACTCCCTGAGATTAGACAGTATCGCCCCACCTATGCTGCCGGGCCTCGGCGATGCACCCACGACCGCTATGCTCTCAGGGTAGAAGAAGACGTCTATATCCTCTCGCGGGTGCTTAACTAGTCTTCTCTCCTGCAAAGGATTACAGCCCCCAGCTTACCAGTGGCCATCGGGGGTTAAAGGCGTTGGAATAGCTTATGCCGAGGTCTAAACGGTATAGTCATAGAATATATAATCATCCCCTCCAGCGAGGATTTGCTGGAGCTTGGCGTAGAGCTTGGAGAGGCTATCGGGGTCGTGGATGCTGACGGGTATAACCTCCCCTATGAAGCCCGAGACGTAGAGTGCGTCTGAGAGGCTCCTCGCGAGGTTCCTCACGAAGTCGTCTACGTTATCCATCGAGGCTATGAGGCCCGAGAGGAAGCCCTCCTCGCCCAGTCTCGGGATAACCTCCTCTATAACCTCCTCCCTCAGGAGATCGGATTTACTCACAACGTTAACCTGGGGTAGCTGCAGTCTAACCGCCACGCTCGATGCGAGTGTCAGTATTGAAACCATCCCTATGGGCTCCTCGAAGAACACCGCGTCCATGAGGAACACAGTCGCCGCCGGGCTATCGCCTATAACAGCCCTCAAGACAACGGGGCCCCCAACCCTGTATGCGAACAGCTCCAGCTGACCCGGAGTATCTATTATGACGTAGTCAGCGTTTATATCAGAGATCTTATCCCTGATCTCGGACACGTACTTGAACGACGTATCCACAGCAGCTATGAGCGCGCCATTAGGCCCCAAACCCTCCTCCATGAACTCGTCCACAGTGACGAAATCCCTGATATCGACCTCCGGCTCGTAGGGGAGCTTCTCGGCCGCAGGGTCGTAGTTGACTCTAGCAACGCTAGGCCCGTAGGACTCAATGGTATCCGCGAGCTCGGCGGTTAGCGTCGACTTACCACTGCCGGCAGGCCCTACCAGGACTATGAACCTCAAGCCACGGCACCCACCTAAGGCTAGCTGGGGGTGAGCCGGGAGTGACCCGCCCCGTGCACATGTAGCCCCGCCTACACGGGGTCGCTTCGCACGGGACCGGGGTCCTCGCCCTCCAGCGGGTCGCGGAGCCTAATAGGCGTGATGCCCAGAGCCTACCAGTCTAAGGACCGGTAGGCCTCGGGGGGATCCCCAGGGGCGGAAGCTGACCTCACAGCCCCCGGGACCGGCTCGGTGCTGGAACGCTCGGCCATCTCCCCCGAGGGCTCCACCACCCTTGGAGGCGTTAATTTTGCGTGGCGCTCGCGCAGGGGGCTATTTGCCTCGTAGCTCCTCCCTGGCGGTCCTCATTTCCTTCATAGTCCTCCATAGGGAGGGCTGTATCCATAGTATCCAAGCCGGTATCTTCTTTATGAACTCGTATGCCTCCTCCCAGCTCTCGAGCCCCAGCTCTGCCGCCAGCTGCTCTAGGCTCATCTCGGTCTTCACGTACTTCTGAAGGATTTCTAGCACCTCCTCGTCTATGATTATCTCCTTATCGCCGACTCTAACCTTGTAAACCCTCTCCTCAGCCAATAACCAGCACCCCCAGGTAAGGGCGGGTGCTACTGGTAGCCTCTAAAAATCTAACCTCAAGGAGGTGGTGGGGCCGCCGGGATTTGAACCCGGGACCACCAGCGCCCCAGGCTGGCATCCTAGCCAGGCTAGACGACGGCCCCCCACGGGGGGTGTAGGGGCTTTCTGGGGGTTATAGGTCTGACACTCCCCCCGAGACTCTCGACAATCTTAAGTCGGAACAACATTAACAGATAAACAATTAAATTAAACTTTTAACTAAATTACCTCGCATTAAGGCCTCCTAAGGGTCGATAAGATAATTTAGCTATTTTTATGAGAAAAAGGGGTGCCCGCGCTGCTGTCCTTAGTGTACCACGAATATTAGCAGTATAGCTACGAGGAGCCCGTAGATAGCTATTCCCTCGCCCATAGCCACTATCAGCAGACCCATACCGCTTACTTCCCTCTTCTCAGCGATGGCGCTGATAGCAGCTGCCCCGGCGACTCCGACGGCGTATCCTCCGCCTATTCCTGCAAGGCCTACTGCAAGCCCTGCTCCCAAGGTTTTGCCTAACGCGCCTAGGCCAACCTTACCCGCTTGATCTCCTCCCTGGCCTGCGGCTGAAGCTATAGCGGGGGCGCTGGCTAGAGCTAGGGCCACAGCTAGTATGGCCACACTGGAGAGTATAGCTATAGCCGTTCTCCTGCTGATCGCCACCAAAACCACCCTTTAAGCACCCCACGTAATGGGGTATAAAAGAGTACATCGAGCACGGATAGGGAATAAGTATTTATTATAAAAATAAATTATTAGTTGACTAATTAAATTATGGGACACGCTAGGGTAATCGCAGCGTAATACCTTGAGGTAGCCACCATAGGAGAGTTGGAATTTAAGTGGTATGGGGGCTCTAGAGTTGATTCTGTCGGATCGAGACATAGAGGCGCTCATCAAGGTGGGGGATCTAGTAGTTGAGCCGCTCTTCGACGATACTATTAGGGAGAACGGCCTAGACCTGAGGCTTGGCACTCAGTACTGCCTCCTCCGCAGGAGGAGCGACCTAACGCTGGACCCCAGGGATCCCATGAGCCCCCTAGACTTCTATGATTGTAGCGACTCCGGCGGCGAGGGCATAGTCGTCCCGCCGGGTAGGAGGGTGCTGCTTCACACCCTGGAGTACCTCAGGCTCCCCAGCTACCTTGCTGGCCTGGTTAACCTTAGGAGTACGTGGGCCCGCACGGGCATATACATACCCGCCACCGTCGTGGACGCGGGCTTCGAGGGCCAGCTGACAATCGAGGTCGTGGGGAGCGACTTCCCCGTCAAGCTCTACCCAGGCGAGCGCTTCCTACACCTGGTACTGGTAAGACTCTCAAGCCCGGCAGCCAAGCCCTACAGGGGCCTCTACAAGGGCCAGCGCGGCGTGAGGCTACCGAAGATATTCGAGGGCTCAAGCCGGGTAGCCAGGCACTAGATGTCCCCCATCCCCCGCATTATTTCCCCCCAAGAACCTCTGGGGGGCGGGTGCCTTGGAGGGTGCCGGGTAACGCTATTGAGGTGGGGCCGAGGCGCTGCCTGGGTGTTGACGAGATTGTAGAGGCTGGCCTGGGCAGGTACTCGGTGAGGCCCTCCCCCGAGGCTCTCGAAGCCGTCAGGAGGGCGAGGGGGATCTACCTAGAGGAGGCCCGTAGGAGGCCCCTCTACGGGTACTGCACGGGGCTTGGAGCCCTGCAGGGATCTAGGCAGCCCTGCGGGCCCCGCTACGAGGAGAGGGTTATGGCCGAGCACGCCGCTGGCATGGGCCCCCTTGCCGGCGAGTGGGTTGTGAGGGGCTTTATGGCGGTGTGGATCTCGCAGGCCTCGAGTGGGGGGCACCCTCTCAGGCCGGAGCTTGTGGTGAGGGTATCCAAGGCCCTGGAGGAGGGCTTGGTGCCCCTGGTGCCCCTCTATGGGAGTGTTGGTGCTAGCGGGGATCTGGCGCCTTCCGCGCACGCTCTCCAGTGCATCCTACTCGGGAGGGGTAAGGCCCTGTTTAGGGGGAGGATCGCCGAGTGCTCCGAGGCCCTATCGAGTATCGGGTTGGAGCCACTAGACCTCGAGCCCGGGGAGGCTCTAGCCGCTATTAACAATACCGCGTGGAGCACCGCCCTCACAGCAGCCGCCGTGTGGGCGGGCCTCCGCCTAGTTGAGGCTTCCATCAGCGTGGCTAGGTACACCCTCGAGTCCATACCGTTCAACCCGGAGGAGTTCGGGGCTGGAGCGGAGGCCAAGAAGCACCCGGGCCAGGCGAGGGTGGCCAGGCTACTCCGAGGGGCCAAGCCTGCGGGGAGCCCTGGGAGGCTCCAGGATCCCTATAGTATAAGGTGTATACCCCAAGTGTACGGGGCCTCGCTGGAGGCCCTCGAGTGGGCCGCGAGCGTCGTCGAGAGGGAGGCCTGCTCGCCCACTACCAACCCAGTTATACAGGGGGGCCGGGCCTGGCACGGCTGTAACTTCCACACGGCGTACCTGGCCTTGGCGGCGGAGGCGGTGAAGGCCTCGCTAGTTCAAGTAGCCAACATGGTCTCCTACAGGCTTGAGAGGCTCATGGACTCCAGGATTAATGGGGTCTCAGACTTCCTGGCAGGCGAGGGCAGCAGTGTTGGCGCCATGATAGTGCAGTATAGCGCGGCTGCTATAGCGGCGGAGGCGAGGGCCGAGGCGTTCCCCAGGAGCGCCGAGTGGCTGGCCACGAGCCTGGGCCACGAGGACTCGAACCCCATGACCCCCAACGCCGCCCTCTCGGCCCTGAGGGTCGCGTGGATCCTATCCTGGCTCTTATCGGCGGAGGCGGCGGTCGCATCCATGATAAGGAGGGCGAGGGGCCTCCGGGATCCTCTGGGCGTTGAGGCGTCCCCCGAGGATCCCTCGGGCAGCGTGTATAGGGCTAGGGAGAGGATCCTCCCAGAGGAGCTAAGGGTTATCTTAGATAACACCACGCTACACCTCTGAGTCCCTGGGTGGGGGCTTGCCTAGGGCGACGGTCGAGCTTGGCCCGGGCGAGCAGGCTAGGGTGTTCGGCCCCGCGAGGGTGAGGGTGGTCAGGGGCTCGATAAGCATATTAGGCGCCGAGCTGGGTGCCGGCGAGGAGTTCGAGCTCGGGAAGTATAGGAGCTACTCCCTCACAGCACTCGGGGGCCACGCTGTCGTGGAGGTCTCGCTCGGGGAGGGAGGGAAGCTCGAGGCCCCCGTGGAGGGGGAGTCCCACTACATCGAGTGGCTAAACGTGGCGGACGCCATAGTGGACGAGTCCAGGGGGAGGACCGTTGTAATGGTCGTGGGTCCCGTGGAGGCGGGTAAGACGAGCTTCGCGGCCCTCCAAGCGAATAGGGCTCTAGCCCACTCGATAGTCTCGGCTATAGTCGACGCCGACATAGGCCAGGCCGACATAGGCCCCCCCGGCTTCGTGAGCCTGGCGATACCCTCGTCCTGGGTGGAGTGGCTTAGGAGCCTAGAGCCTGTTAGGATGAAGTTCGTGGGCTCCATAGAGCCCGGCCCCGTCGCAGGCAAGTTAATCGCCTCCACGTCACAGCTAGTCTCCGAGGCGGCTAGGAGGGGCTCTGGGATCATAGTAGTTGACACCGACGGCTGGGTTGAGGGGTGGCAGGCGCTGGAGCTGAAGGCCGACCTCGCATGGGCCCTTGGGGCCGACTACATAGTCGCCATTGGGAGCAACGAGCTAGCCGACTACCTGAGGCGCGCTACGCAGGCTACAGTCTACAGCCTACCCACCCCCAAGGTTAAGGCTGAGAGGAGCAGGAGTGATAGGAGGATCCTGAGGATGGAGAACTATAGAAGATTCCTATCCGCGGTAGAGGTGGAAGTCGACCTCTCCAAGGTCGCGGTCAGGGGTAGTTGCGCCCTCTCAGGCCCGGAGGTAAGCGATGACAGGGTTAGGAGGGAGGTTATCCACAACTTAGGAGTGGAGCCCGTAAGGATAGCCAGGTACCCCGGGGGCCTATGCATAGCCGTGGACTCCAGGGATCCCCCCGATCAGCAGGCCGTTAGAGCGCTCCAGAAGAGGCTTGGAAGCAATGAGGTACTCATAGTCCACACGGGAGGATTCCAGGGTGTCCTCTCAGCGCTGACCACGAGAGACGGCAACGACTACCCGGCCCTCACGAAGGAGGTAGACCTCACCGAGATGAAGGCCGTATTCACCACATGCTGCAACGTGGAGCCTGTAGCCGTTTCCTTCAGCAGGCTAAGGCTAGGAGAGGACTACAGCGAGGTCGGCAGGGGTAGGATCTGGATCTAGAATCCTAGGGGGAGAACTAAAGGTCGCCCACAACAACAGGAACAGGGCGCCCGGTGAGGATCGATGGGCAGCCTGAAACCCGGGGCTCCCCCGGGTTTGTGGGGTACCATTGTAGCGCTGAGGGCGCCCCGTATTCTGGGGTGAATGCGTCTTGGCCAGCGTCTACGCTACGGCGGACATCCATAGTCCAAGGTACCTGCCCCTCTTCAGGGAGGCCCTAGCTAGGCTCGAGGAGGAGCCTTGCCTGCTCCTACTGGCGGGAGACGTGGTTGAGAGGGGTAGAGCCGATATGGTTGAGCCCGTCGTCAAGGCCTTGAGGGAGGAACTCGGCTCGACCAGGGTAATAGCGGTCTACGGTAACGAGGAGTACGAGGAGACCCGGGGGAGGCTGGTCAAGCTGAGTGCTGGTGTTATAGAGTGGCTAGACGACTCAATAGCATACGCTGAATGCGGAGGCGAGAGGATAGCGGTCGTAGGGACCACCGGGGCACTCGATAGGCCTACCCGCTGGCAGAGGAGGCATAGACCCCACCTAGCCAGGGTCTACGCCGAGAGGCCTAAGAGGATAGCAGCCCTCCTAGAGGAGGCTAGGAGACACGCCAATAGGGTGATACTCCTATCACACTACGGCCTCGCCAGAGCGACACTGCGCGGGGAGGATCCCAGGATATGGCCTGAGATGTATAGCAGCGCCATGGAGGACATAGTTAGGAAACTGAAGCCGGACGCCGGCGTCCACGGGCACGCGCACAACGGCACCCCCTACGCTCTAGTCGGGGGAGTCCCCGTCTACAATGTGGCTCTCCCACTAAATAAGAGGATTGTTAAGATCGAGTGGAGGAGAGGGCTAGAGGCATTCCTGTAAACGACTCCTCGCAGGGCTTCAAAGCCCGCCCCTAACAGACCCCCGGATCTCCCTCGACAGGCCGGCTCCCATCATAGTGTTACAGCGTAGTGGTAACGCCTAGTTAAGGTTAGGATGCGTTAGGGATAACATCTATGGGAACCCAGAGATCCCCGGACCCCCCCAGAGCAACCTCTACCTTATAAGCCCGCGTGGCTAAGCACTCCAGCGGCGTGGAGGGCCCGTAGCTCAGCCTGGTAGAGCGGCGGGCTTTTAACCCGTAGGCCGGGTGGGCCGCCTGGCCGCGCGGGCGGAAGTCCCGGGTTCAAATCCCGGCGGGCCCGCCACACAAACACGGGCAAAGGGCTCCTAGGGGCCTCGTACGCTGTGGAGAGCCGTCTGTGACCCTTGGGGATAGGGAGTCTTGGCTGGGGGGCGGAGGCTCATCGACGTAGACTCTAGCCTCTCCCTGGTGGAGGGCCTGCCAGTTATAGTGGATAAGTCTTCCTCCTCGCTGGTGCTAGCTGATATACACCTTGGCTACGAGTCAGCCCTCGCCTCAACGGGCGTGTTCCTGCCTAGGATACAATTGAGAAGCGCTATCAGGCTGCTATCCGAGTCCCTCTCAGCCCTGCCTTGGCCTGCGCGGGTAGTCATAGACGGTGACTTGAAGCATGTATTCGAGAAGCTTACACGCCAGGAGAGGGCGGAGATAGCGCGCCTCGGGAGATGGCTGGCCACTGATAGCAGGGTTAAGGAGGCCATAGTCGTTAGGGGGAATCACGATACCTTCGTAGCGCCCCTCCTGAGGGATCTAGGGATAGAGCTGGTGGAGGACTGCCTCGAACTGGGTAGAGGCGTAGTAGCGGCTCACGGCCATAAAAGGCCGGGCTGCGAGTTTGAGACGCTCATAATAGGCCACGAGCACCCCGCCATACAGGTCGATGTGGGGGGCGCCCGCGTTAAGCTACCCGTCCTACTCGACGTGCCCCTGGACGAGGAGTCCCACGTAATAGTGCTACCTGCAGCTGGAGCATACCAGACCGGCAGGAGTCTAGGGCTCGATAGGGGTGGCTACCTCTCGCCCCTACTTAAAGACGCCGAGAACCTCGGGGACGCTGAAGTATGGGTTGTAGACGAGGAGGCCGGCACCATGAGGCTCGGCCCTTTGAGGTACGTCCTCACCGCCTAGGGGGTCGAGTCGCTCAGCGCTCAGCCTTGGTCGTCATCGCAAGTTGGGGCTCGGTATTCCCAGCCATACATCACCGCCGCTAGTACTGGGGTCTCGTGCACCCATTCTCCTTGAGGATCGTATATATCTTCTCGACGGCCTCGTATACCTCGTTCTCCCGCTTAGCCCCTGTGATGACCATCTTACCGCTGCTGAATATAAGCAGTACGACCCTGGGCTTATCCATCCTATATATCAGGCCCGGGAACTGGTCGGGCTCGTACATGCTACCCGGCAGCACGAATGCGGCCTTCTCGAGGTCCACATTAACGTGGAGGTTAGCCGACGCTACGATGTTCTGTATCTGGATCTTCGGGCGCCCCCGTATCTCTATCCCGTGCTCTTGGAGGTTCTTTAGGAGCCTCTTAACGGCGTAGACTAACTCGTTTATGCTCTTAGTCCCCGTTACCACCATCTTACCCGACTTAAATATCAGGGCTGTAACCCTGGGGTTTCTCATCCTATATATTAGGCCCGGGAACTGGTCAGGGTTATATTCTACGTCAACGATCCTAGCCTCTATCAGGTTCAGATCCAGCCCATGGTCGAGTATGACCGTCGCCACTATATTCTCTATATTGGCCTCCGGCTTCGGCTCCTTCCTCTCGCTCGCCGCCGACTCGGCGGCTGTCGGCTCGCTCATACCCTCGCCCCACCCTTTAAAAGGGGGTAAGACCTATTTAAGGCCTCAAGCTTATTGTTGTGATAGGGGATGAAGAGGCGGGCAGCCATGGAGGATTATTGTGACTGGCCTAGTCTCACTCTGACCCCTCCTAGCCTAACTTGGATTTAGCCAGGAGCAGTATCAGGGCTGTTTTAACGTCGCGGATCTCCCTCCTCGCGAGCATGTCTAGCGCTTCTTCTATGCGCACCTTGAAGGGGGCTAGCACCTCGTCCTCCTCGGGGGACGCCTCGGCCTCTATGGGATCCCATGCCAGGTAGAAGTACATGTACTCGGTGGAGTAGCCCGGCGACACGTAGCCCTCCGCCACGAGCTCCAGCCTATCGGCTATGAGGCCTGTCTCCTCCCTCAGCTCCCTCCTAGCAGTCTCGAGGGGGTCCTCGCCTTCCTCCACGGTTCCAGCTGGCGCCTCTATGATCCACTCCCCCACCGCTGGCCTGTATTGGCGTAGGAGTACGACCTCGCCGCTAGTGTAGAGTGGTAGCACCACCACGGCGTTGGGTGCTTCGACTCGGAATATCCTCTTCCTACCCCTACCGGGCAGCTCCTCCTCGGCGATAACCGCCCTGAAGCGCTTGTACTCGAGCCTCTCGAGGGATCCCCTACCCTCCACGAGCCCCACCCCTGCCTAGGGCCTCGTGGGCCCTTGCTAGGTGGCCCGCGGCTAGGGCGGCGAGTAGGTTTAACTCGCCCGCCAGCACGGTGGCGGCCGTTATCTCTGCCAGCTTGAGGGCGTTCACGCCGGGAGGGTCTCCACCACCAGCCACTCCTAGTATTGAGAGTGCCTCGCGCTGCGTGGGCAGCCGGGTTCCCCCACCCACGGTTCCGACCTCTAGGCTTGGGAGGGTCACGCTTATGTAGAGATCCCCGCCCCGCATCTCGGTCCACGTGTAGCCCATGCTGCTCTCAACGACCTGGGCTACATCCTGGCCTGTGGCTATGAATATCGCCGCGATAATGTTTGCGTAGTGGGCGTTGAAGCTTAGGCTGCACGCGACCGCGCTCCCGAGGAGGTTCTTGGAGAGGTTCACGTAGTGTATAGCCTCCGGGGGGGCCTTCAGGAGCCCCTCGGACACATCCCTCTTTATAATTGACTCGGCCACAACGTACTTGCCCCTACCGAAGAGTTTATTGAGGCAGTTAGGCTTCTTATCAACGCAGAGGTTACCGCTGAGGGCGACGCACTCCATGGGTCCCCCATAGGATCTCTCTATCTCCTTGCAGACCTCGTCGCTCGCTATGGTGGCCATGTTCATCCCCATGGCATCACCCGTCTTGTAGACTAGACGCAGCCAGACCATGTTACCGACTATGAAGGGCTGCACATCAACCAAGACGCCATGCCTGGTCTTCCTCGAGGCGGCCCTCCTCAGGGCCTCTCTATTGCTGTTAACCCACTCCACGAGCTTCACTGCATCCTCCACGCTCGGCGTCCTTATGAGGGGGGCCCTGGCCATGCCGTCCCTTATGACCTTCACTCTAACGCCACCCGAGAGGGTCGCCGCCTTCATCCCCCTGTTGATGCTGGCTACTAGGGCACCCTCAGTTGTGGCTAGGGGCACGTAGTATTCCCCGTTGGCGTAGTCCCCCCTAACGAGTAGGGGGCCGGCGACTGCTAGGGGGATCTGGATCGCGCCTATGGGGTTCTCGATGTTCCTACCGACGAGCTCCTCGAAGTCCAGTATAGTCGATGCTATGGAGGAGAGGCTCACACCAAGCTTCCTCTCGAGGAACAGCCTGCGGGCTAGCGCTGCTAGGTTAGAGTTGCCCAGCTCCCTGTCGAGCCTCGAGATCGTGGTCTCCCCTCTCTCGAGCCTCTCCAGGATCTCCTCTAGAGCCTTCGAGGGGGGTTTCTCGCCCTTACCGGCCACCACCCCCACCTCTAAGTAGTGGGCGGAAGGCGATGCCGTACCTTATTATGCCGGCCTCGCGGTCACTCCTGATGCGCCTCAGAACCGCCTCCACCTCCATGCCGGTCTTGAGATCCCCTGGGTCGACGTCGGTTATCTCAGCTACCACCCTCGCAGCGCCAAGCCTGACGAGTCCCAGCACTATCGGGGCCTTATGCCTCGAACCCTCAGGTACACTGTATAGTATTGTGAAGGACTCGAGGATCCCCCTCTCGGGGAGCCTGACCCTCTCGAGGTCCCTGGAGCCGCAGTAGGGGCAGGCCGGCAGTGGTGGGTAGTGGATGCGGCCACAGGCCCTGCAGCGGGCCGCCTCAAGCCTGTAGAGGGGGCCTCTCACCCTCCAGGTCTCGGGGACGCTTAGATCCATGGACATCTACCTCACCTCCTCCACGAGGACCAGGTGAGTTGAGGAGCCGTCGCCGCTGGCGGCGACGGCCACGCCCCTACGGGCTCCGTCTACCTTAAGACCGGGGAAAGACCCGGAGACCTGCATGGCTACTTCGGCCACCATGTAGACGCCTGTAGCGCCTATGGGGTGGCCCCTGGCCTTGAAGCCTCCCGAGGCGTTGACCACGGGTCCCTCTCCTCCAACAGTGAACCTTCCCTCGGCTGCGTCGACAGCCGCCTTGCCGGGCTGGGATAGGCCCAGCGATTCCGCTAGTATTACCCCTATGCTCGTGAAGGGGTCCCCCAGCTCGACTACGTCCATGTCGCTTATAGTGTAGCCGCTTACCTCACGCATCCTAGCGGCGGTGACGGCGGCAGAGTCCATCTTGAGCGGGTCCTCCGCCATGGTTAATGATGGATAGCCCGCTGCTGAGAGGGCTAGCGCCACCCGGGCTAGGGCTTCGCCACGCGGCTCTCCCTCGATGACTATGGCCGCGGCCCCGTCCCCTATTGGGAAGGAGTCGAGGAGCGTTAGAGGCTCGGCGACGGTGAGGGCTTTAGCCACTGCTTTGGGGTCTATGGCGAACTGGAGCATGGCGTAGGGGTTGTGCTTGCCATGCGCGTGATCCATGGCCGGCCAGTATGATAGCGTCTCCCTGTCAACGCCGTACCTCTCCATGTATAGCCTGGCGAGGAGCCCCGCTAGGCCGGCGTGGCCTATGTCGTAGAGCGCCTGGAGCTCGGCCTCGTAGAGCCTCTGAAGCTCCCTGTAGACCCTCGAGCTGACATAGTCCGTCAGCTTATCGACGCCGACTACGAGAACCCGCGAGGCGGCCCCCGACTTAACCATGCTCCACGCGGCCTCGACCGCCGCTAGGCCGGAGGCGTCGCCGGCCTCCACTGCTAGGGTCTGGGCGCCGCGGAGGCCTAGGGATCCCGCTATATGCCCGGCTAGGTCGAGCTGAGCTGCCCCCCTGTAGCTGGCGGTGGAGGCTACTATCACGGCGTCCACGTCCCTCGAGCCGGAGGACTCTAGTGCCTCGAAGGCCGCTCTAGCGGCTAGGCTCCTTAGACCCTCCCCGAAGTGCCTGCCAACGCGGATCATTCCGATCCCGGTCACGTAGGCTTCCACCATGCCGACGCGCACCCCCGCCTACTTGATGACGTTTATTATGCCGCGGAACTTGGCGTACTCCGCGTAGTCTATCTCCTTCCTCCTCGCCAGGTAGTCGTCGAACTTGGGCGCCGCATCCCTCTTCTCCTCGACGGCATCAGTCACCACTATACTGTAGGCGTCGGAGCCGGCTCCGCTGCCGAAGGGTGCTAGGAGGATCCTCTGTCCCGGCTTTGCCATGTCGAGTACCCTGGTGAGGCCTATGAGGGCGCTGGCGTTGTAGGTGTTGCCTATGAGCGGAGTGACGAGGCCGGGTAAGACCTTCTCCTTGGGTATGCCGAGCCTCTTAGCTATCCTCAGCGGGAACTTACCGTTGGGCTGGTGGAAGACGGCGTAGTCGAAGTCCCCCGGTTTGAGGCCTAGCTCCGCCATCAGGCCCTTAACTGCGTTCTCTATGTGGTGGAAGTATGCCGGCTCCCCCGTGAAGCCCTCCCCGTGGAGCGGATAGGGCTGGTGAGCCCTCCTCCAGAAGTCGGGTGTGTCCGTGACGTAGGTGTAGCTCCCCTCGAAGTAGGCAGCCGCACCACTCCTAGGCCCTATAACGTATGCAGCCGCACCACTCGAGGCGGTGAACTCGAGTACATCACCCGGGTTCGCCTGGGCGGTGTCACTGCCTATTACGAGCCCGTACCTCACCAGGCCGGAGGCCACCATCCCTATGAGGGCCCTCATACCCTCACTAGCGGCTCTGCAAGCGAACTCGAGGTCACTCGCCATGGTCTTCGGGGTTATGCCGAGGGCCTCAGCTATTATCGTGGCACTCGGCTTCACAGCGTAAGGCTTCGACTCCGTGCCGAAGAATACGGCCTCGACCTCGGATGGTTCTACCCCAGCCCTCCTCAAGGCGTTCCTAGCAG
>Ga0256833_1001586_pt1 | contig 16582 bp, 9 predicted proteins | sample 356284metaG_FD_190535 | JGI IMG/M metagenome (GOLD analysis project Ga0256833, IMG submission 190535) | Hydrothermal vent microbial communities from Mid Atlantic Ridge, Atlantic Ocean - 356-284 | ecosystem: Environmental > Aquatic > Marine > Hydrothermal vents | place: Atlantic Ocean: Mid...
CCCTCCTTCGATACCTGCTGTGATATATCAGAATCAGATCACAAATCAGGTTGATTATGTTTTGAAGAGGAGCGGAGGAAGTGTTGATAGCAATTTCCTTTTGTGGGAATGTCAGGGTGGAGACAGGGCAGATTTTGTACCATGTGGAGGAAGTGAGTCCACCACAGATTTTTATTACAGGTTGCTTACGGGAACTCCCCAGAGAATAAACATGCTACGATTAAGAGCAGTGGATAAAGCTGGAAACACAGGAGATTCTGCCATTGTTCAGATAATTTATGATTCAACTCCGCCCACAAGACCGCTTTTGGGTCATAGAGGAAGTAGAATCTTTGTTAATACTGATAGTTACCTTGTTGAAATAACCACACCTTCCAGTGATGTGAATTTTGATCTTTACCAGTACTGTGTTGAGGATGGAGATACTTCTTACTGCCCTGATTCAGATTTTGTCAATTCTTCTCAGTCTCTTGAGATACCCGTTCCTCTTGAACCTGATAAGGTAGTGAGTGTGTTCATAAGGGGAAAGGATAAGGCGGGTAATGTGTCTCAATATGATAGAGTTGTCATAGAGCAGGATTCAGATCCACCATCGGCCCCACAGCTTCTGTTAAACGAGGTGTATGTAAATGCGATTTCTATACCTGTTTTCCTCTCAAGAGGGTCTGTTGATCCTTCTTTGGCTGATCCGGGAGAGGATAATTTTGATCACTATGAAGTTTATGGAGGATTAAACTGCAAAACAGGGGACGTTTATAACAACGATTCAATAGGAAGGAATGAAGGTCTCTGGGTATGCCTTTTCAGAGAGGGAGGGATCCCCCTGCTGAAAAATGGAGAAGTGGATGTGGAGATATATGCTGTGGATAAAGCGGGAAACAGGAGTTATCCTGCTTTGTTGAGAATATTTGCCAGAAATTCGGAACCTGTTTTTACTGATTCAAATTTATCGGATCTTATTACAATTGCTTCTCACGGAATTTTTTACAGGAAATACAGTGACAGCAAGGTCTTTTTTTACAATTTTGATGATGAGAAAATTTATTCAGATGATATTTACAGCAGGTTCGCAAATTGCTCTGAAGGTACTGATTACCTGTATGTTGAGAGTCTGAAATCAATTACAAACTATGATGGTAATGAAATTTTGCTGGGGTCTGGAGGAGGTCTGTTGCCAAATTTTCTTCTTGCAGACAAGTTTGAAATGAGTGATAATAGCTGGAGTTCCTATTCATATCTCTTCCCTACAGAGGAAAGGATTGCAACACTTGCTACCAATCAGGGTGGGGTTGCCTGGGTGACTACTGGAAAAGGTATAATTATGGCGCCATCGGTAACTTCTTCTACTTTCTATAATGTTGATAAGTGGAGATGCTATTTCAATTATTATCGTGTCACATCTGAAACACAAATATATGGTTTTTATCAGCTGGTAAATCTCAGCAGGGAATCCACAGATGGTCTTTACGGAATGTATGGGAATGTTTATGGTGATAGTGCCTATGTGAGCCTTATACCTCTCAGCTGTCTGGGGACCGGTTACGGGGAAAATGGTTTTATGGAGAAAACATGGGTCATGGTTCCTGTTGATGCGAGAGTTCAGTTTGGTACGGTGTTTGTTGCTGGTATCTGTACTGATGGAAATAATAGATTATCCTGGAAAACTCTATCCAGAGATGATAACTTTCCTGGAGTTGTGACAATGCCAGATATGGAATTGATCGGTTCTTCTGAATCATATAATCCTGCTATTACTGAGGACAATCATGAAATAGCGCATATTTCCGTTGATGATAGCAGGGCATACAGTCAGATTCTTCTCCTTCAGAAACATAAGGTTGCAGATTACATAAACCTTTACTACGCTCCTGAATCTATCAAGGATTTTACGCAATCAGAAAGATCTTATAATACCTATAAGACTCCTTTTACACCTGGCGAGGTAAGGGAGATCCTTGAGATTCCTGAAGTAATCAATGGTTACGAAAGATTATTTTTCGACAGCGACTCCTACACCGGAACCGACAGGTTGAGAGGTATTGAAATTTCATTTAACAGTAGCTATAAGATTTCTGCTATACGTGCTTATCTGAAGTGCAGCGGCAATACTACAATACGGGGAGCCATCTATAAGGAGACATCTTCAGATACTTATTCCCGTATAGCATCCACCTCCACGGTAAATTCATTTACAAGTGATTTTTTTGAGTATGTTCTTCGTTTTGACGAGCCTGTACATGTTGATAGTGATGCTCCTTATCTCATTGTGTTTCAGTGGCGGGGTGATAGTTGCGAATATTATGCAGGGGGCAACAATCCTATTGAAAGGCCATATGGAGTTGTTGAGAGACGGGTAATGGTTAACAATGTTTCTGAAGTTCCGTTGACAATAAGTAGCAGCAGTATTCAAACTGGATATTTTTATGAAATAGGCTTTGACATCAGTGAGGGAGGCGACATAATCAAAGATCCCGGCCGCATTCTGGATCTTTCTGGAAGATATCTTTTCCTTGCAACTTCCTTTGATTCATCAAATCCACTGACTTATTCAACCCTGAGAGTTATTGATCTGGGGGAAAATTTCCTTTATGACTCTTCCGATAGGCAGTGCATAATCCAGAGCGGAGACGGGATTGAGTTCGGTATCCTTGATGCTACCGGAAAAAGTTTTACATATGTTTATACCACCAATGATGGAACCATCAGACATGTCTTTTATGATTTTGGCAGTGATGGAATTCCCTGTACAGGCGATGATGAGAAGATTACCACAGATATTTCCCGATGGGTTGATTCGGAAAGGATATATCCCTCTCTTTCAATGATAGCTTCAATGGAACCCGATGTCGTCTCTCTGAGGACCGGGATTTACTGGTATGACCTGGCAAAGGTGAAGGATTACGGTGATAACTGGTATGGAAATATTCAGCCTGAAAAAAAGAGTGAAAACGGATTTGCCGGGGATTCTTATCTTCTCGGGGATATACCTTTCGTACTCCAGGAAAATTATGGGAACGAAAATTATACTATTTACAGAGAAAATCCAGAAATTTTCTATCCATTTGGATCAACTTCTGTAGATAATGGTTTTAAGATATCGAGCAACGGCGATTATGTGGTGGTAACAGGTTTTGATTATTATAATAACCTTATTCAGGGCAGCACGCTATATGTTTTCGATAGAATCACAGGAAAATATATTGGAGGAATAAAAAGCGAAGACTCCTTTTTTGTCTCTGTTCCTGCTGGTAATGAGGTTTTTATTAATGCAAATTTCACTAATTTTACTCAAGGACAACAAAAGTATCTCATGTATGATATTCACACAGGCAATCTTTTTGAACCTTCAAACATTTCTGGTGGGTACAAACTAAAGTGGGGCGATTACGAATTTTTAATCTCTAATTTCAATGTACCATCAGGTACAAGGTTTCTTTTCAGCAGTTATGAGAATGACAGGTATGTTGTTCACATTTATGACCTGGGGGATGATGGAATACATGTTGATGAAGGTTCTGGCGATGATAGAGAAGACTGGATCGATCCATTTCCTTTTGAAATGAGTGTTACAACTCCTGTTGGATTTTATCTTACAGATACTTACTTCGCTGTTGAGGTAACAGAAGCGGACTTTGTACATGATGTTTTATATGGAAAATTGGGAAGTACCCAGATTAAAAGTATACACGATATTGATGTTTTCCTGGGTATTTCTGGTGAAGACATGTATTACATCGCTGATAGCTATTTGCACAGGAGAAATCTATCCTCTGATGATGATAGGATAATGAGAGTTGCTTATATACATGACTTCTTTCCATACAATGTGGGCAGGAAAGGTGACTGGATATTTTTTGCATCTGACGACAATATCTTTGGAATAACTGCTATTAATCTTTTTTCTAATGAGGAAATTCCCATATTTGCAGGTAACAACCTTCCACCTTTTACGGGAAGTGTTTATCCTGGAAAATTTATTGAACCTGATGGTAATGGTTTTATGTTCAGTCTACAGAATGGCAAAAGGATTCTCATGAGGTATGAGATTGGCAGATAGTTGACGCGAGAGCTCCATATGGTATTATTAAAGTATGAAAAATCCAGTGATCGTAAATGGGAATGCGAAAGGGATACGAAAGAGATATGCCAGTATATTAAAGGAGCTGAAAGAAGATTTTGATTTTGAATTCATACTCACATCTTCCCTTGATGAACTTAACAGTGTTAGCAGGCAACTGAGTGAGCAAAAACCTGAACTTATCGGAATCTGGGGTGGAGATGGGACACTTTTTCACACCCTTAATGCCATTTTAAAATATTTTTCCGAACCACCCATCTTTTTTTATCTTCCAGGAGGAACCTTCAATACAGTTGGAAGAAATCTTGGATATTCAGGCTCACCTCTCAGGATATTGAAACATCTTGGAGGTAATAAATTTGATGTGCCCACTCTCAGGATTAAAACGAGGGATAAAGAATACACCGGTTTTATTTTCACCAGCGGTCTTCCATACAAATCAATGGAACAGTACTACTGCTGTGGAGAGCCCAATCTTTTCACAGGAATCAAAGTTGCCCTGTGGCCCCTGGTGTCATTTCTCTTTCCCTTTCTTGTGAAGAATAATAATTATTTTGATGCACCTGTTATGAAAGTTGAGATAGACGGTAAATTCCTCTGGGAGGGTCCCACATTAACTGTAACGGTTTCAACTGTACCCAACCTTGGGCTCTGGATTGCTCCTTTTTCTGAAGAGGGAGAAGGTTTTTATACCCTTGCCAGCTCTGTACCGGTGAAAGTTATTATGAAAGATTTCTTCAAGGTACTTCGCGGACGTTTCAGTCACCCTCTACACTATAACAGAAGGAGCAAAGAGGTAAAAATTACTCTTTCTTACGGATTTCTTATCGATGGGGAGATGTTCCCCCTGAAGGATATGGAAGAAATAATCATAGTTGAGGGCCCCGTATTAAAATTTGCACGATAAATGTTGTTTGTCCGGGCTTTTATTTGAAAATCCCTCACTTTATGTATAAAATTAAAGAAACCAGAAGGAAAGGAGTGTGAGATGCAGTTTGAATTAACAGAAGAGCAGAAGATGGTTCAGCAGTTAGCAGCAGAATTTGCCCAGAAGGAACTGCCGTATGAAAAAGTGAGGGAATGGGATGCCAACAAAGTCTTTCCTGAAGAGGTTGTAAAGAAGCTGGGAGAACTTGGATTTATGGGAGTTGCCATTCCACCTGAGTATGGTGGAGCCGGATTCGACACCATTTCCTATGTCCTTGCAATGATTGAGATCGCAAAATATGATCCGGGTACAGCTGTAATTATGTCTGTCAATAATTCTCTTGTTTGTGATCCATTAAACAAGTTTGGAACTGAGGAGCAGAAGAAAAAATATCTAACCCCCCTTGCCAGCGGGAAAATACTTGGATGTTTTGCCCTCTCTGAACCTGAGGCTGGCTCAGATGCGGCGGAGCAGAGAACCACTGCTGTGAAGGATGGAAATTACTATGTTCTCAATGGCGTAAAGAACTTTATAACCAACGGTCCCCAGGCTGATGTGGCAATAGTTTTTGCCATGACAGATAAGTCCAAGAGGCATCATGGAATAAGCGCTTTCATCGTTGAAGCGGATACACCCGGTTTCAAAATTACTCATGTTGAGGATAAAATGGGAATAAGAACCTCAGGCACTGCAGAAATCACCCTTGAAGATGTGAGAGTGCCTGCTGAAAATATGCTCGGAAAAGAGGGGGAAGGATTCAAAGTTGCCATGGTAACCCTTGACGGAGGAAGGATCGGTATTGCTGCTCAGGCTGTGGGGATTGCAGAGGGGGCTTTTGAAGAGGCAATAAAATTTGCTCAGGAAAGGGTTGCCTTTGGTCAGAATATCATAAACTTTCAGGCTATCCAGTGGATGCTTGCAGATATGCATGCAAGAATTGAAGCAGCCAAATTGCTTACCTTGAAGGCTGCGTATCTAAAAGATAAAGGTGTAAGGCACACGAAGGAATCTGCTGTTGCAAAAATGTACGCATCTGAAACTGCTGTCTGGGTGACAAACAGGGCTGTTCAGATCCATGGTGGCTATGGTTACATTAAAGATTACAAGGTTGAGCAACTGTACAGAGATGCTAAAATTACGGAGATTTATGAAGGAACAAATGAGATACAGAGGCTTGTCATTGCAAATCAACTCAGGAAGGAATACCAGATATAATGGCTAAAATAGCCTATGTTAAAAAGTGTCCATTGTTTAAAGATCTTACCGACAAAGAGCTTGCGGTTCTTGCAAAATTGATGGAAGAGAGAAGCTACAATGTGAACTCCTTTATTTTTGAAGAGGGTATGCAGGTTTCCGCTTTCTATCTTATAAAGAAAGGGAGAATAAAGCTTTCAAGAAAGATAAATCCGGGGGTGGAGAACCACCCCCTTCTTCTTCTCGGGCCGGGGCAGTTTTTTGGCGAACTATCACTGATTTACGCAATGCCCAAAATTTACACTGCCAAGGCACTGGAAAATGTAGAGCTTCTGGTTCTGACGAGGGAAAAATTCCAGTTTTTATCTGAGAAAGTTCCATCACTTGCTTTGAAGATTATCAAACAACTTCTCATCAATACCCTTATGCGCTGGGAATTAATAACCAAGAATTTCGCAGATGATATGATAACCTGTCTTGTTGAAAAAGCACTTTCCGGGAATGAACCTGAATGACATGCCTCGTTTCTCTTGATCTTGGATCAAATAGCTTCAGAATATTGAAGGCTCTTCCACAGGAAAATCCTCCATATTACAGAGCCCTGAATATGGAAAGAGTCATAGTCAGAATGGGCGAATCTGTTACAGAAACTGGTAAATTTTCAAAATCTGCCATTGAGAGAGGATTAATGGCTCTGGGGAAATTCAGAGAGGTGATAGATAATTGTCATTACAGAGCAGTTGCAACCGGGGTTTTCAGAGAAAGTCAAAACAGTGGAGAGTTTGTCAAAAGAGCGAAGGAAGAGCTCAACATAGACATTGAGATAATCCCGGCCTCAGAAGAGGCTTTCCTTTCTTATAGAGGAGCAGTTAATGAAATAGGAAGTGAAGGGGAAGCACTTTTTATTGACATAGGGGGAGGAAGTACCGAAATTGCTCTGGAAGATGGTAACACTTTTTTTTATGAAAGTTTGCCGTGGGGAATTGTCAAATTATGGGATAAATTTTCACCGGGTATGCCTGCAGATCCGGAAGTTACACGCTCTATGGAGCAATTTCTTGTTACAAAAATGGAGGAGGTGTATAATAAATTCAAAGGGCACTTTTTCAGGGAAGTCGTACTTACAGGTGGTACCGTAACAACACTTATCATGCTGGAACTGGGATTGAGAGAGTATAAAAGGGAAATTCTAAACAAATTTATTGTTACAAAGAGCCTGGTGAATAGATGGCTCAGTAGAATAGCACTCATGAGTTTTGAGGAGAGGAGAACTTTAGCCGGGATGGAGAAGGGCAGGGAAGATGTAATTTTCACCGGTTTGCTTATTATGAAAGTTTTCATGGAAACATTCGGGGTGGGTGAGGGTTACAACAGCGAGGGAGGATTGCTTGAAGGAGTATTATTAAGTTTAAAGGAGAGGAGAAGAAATGCTTGAGAAGGATTTGAAAGAAGGTTTGACATTTGATGATGTACTGCTTTTACCTGCAAGATCATCTGTTTTGCCATCAGAAGTTGATGTTAGCACCAGAGTAACCAGAAATTTCAGATTGAACATTCCTGTGCTTTCAGCTGCAATGGACACGGTTACCGAGTCCCGTACAGCAATTGTGATGGCACTTGAAGGTGGACTGGGGGTCATCCACAGAAACATGAGCCCGGAAAGACAGGCCCATGAAGTGAGGAAGGTGAAGAAATTTGAAAGCCTTATAATTGACAAGCCTGTTACAATTCATCCGGATGAAACCCTTGAAAAAGCACTGGAGATCATGGATGAGCATGATATATCAGGTATCCCGGTGATTGACAATGGAGGAAAGCTCCTTGGAATTATCACCAACAGGGATATAAGATTCGAAACTGATGTTTCAAAAAAAGTAAAAGATGTAATGACAGGAAAGGAAAGACTCGTAACGGTGAAACCTGATATTACCCTTGATGAAGCCAAGGCCATAATGCATGAGCATAAAATTGAGAAATTGCTGGTTGTGGATGACAATTTCAACCTTGTGGGTCTGATCACGATAAAGGATATTGAAAAAACGATAAAACATCCAAAGGCGGTAAAGGACAGATATGGAAGATTGCTTGTTGCAGCTGCAGTTGGTGTGGGTCCGGACAAGGAGGAAAGAGTTAGGCTGCTGATTGAGGCAGGGGTGGATATTCTTGTCGTGGATACCGCTCATGGTCATTCTGAAAGGGTTATTGATACAGTTAAATGGCTGAAGGATAGTTACGGGGACAAAGTTGATATTATTGCTGGGAACATTGCAACAGCTGAAGCTGCCCGTGACCTTATAGAAGCGGGGGCGGATGCTGTGAAGGTTGGAATTGGTCCAGGCTCCATCTGCACCACCAGAATAGTTGCGGGAGTTGGTGTTCCACAAATTACCGCAATTAATGATGTTTATCTGGCTGCGAGGGAGTATGATATACCTGTGATTGCTGATGGAGGTATTAAATTTTCAGGGGATATTACCAAGGCTATTGCTGCTGGAGCTAATAGTGTTATGATAGGTAGCCTCTTTGCAGGTACAGATGAAAGCCCTGGAGATATAATTATCTATCAGGGCAGGACATACAAGGTTTACAGAGGTATGGGTTCCCTTGGAGCAATGTCTTCTGGTCAGAGCAAGGACAGGTATTTTCAGGAGAATGAAAAGAAGGAAGTGAAACTGGTTCCAGAGGGAATTGAGGGAAGGGTTCCCTACCGTGGAAGTCTCTCGGCAGTCCTTTATCAGCTTGTTGGTGGGTTGAGATCAGGGATGGGATATACAGGATGCAGAAATATTCAGGAGTTAAAAGAAAAGGCAAGATTTATAAGGATTACCCTTGCTGGCCTGAGGGAGAGTCATGTTCACGATGTTGACATAACGAAAGAGGCACCAAATTACCATCTGGAGTGATAAATGAAATTTGACAGAATACTGATTCTTGATTTTGGTTCACAGTACACACAGCTTATTGCCAGGAGAATCAGGGAACTTGGAGTTTACAGCGAAATACAGCCATTTAATTTCCCGGTTGAAAAAATAAAAGAATTCGGTCCCAGGGGGATAATCCTTTCAGGTGGTCCCTCCAGTGTCCTCGATGAGGGGGCACCTGTTGTGGATAGATCTATTTTTGATCTGGGAATACCTGTGCTCGGCATCTGTTACGGGATGCAGTTAATAACCAGACTTCTTGGCGGCGAGGTGGAGTATTCACCTGCAAGGGAGTATGGAAAGTCTGAAATGATAATACTAAGCAATGAGGATCTCTTCTCTGGCTTCTCTTTGAATGAAAGGATAACAGTCTGGATGAGCCACAGTGACAGAATAAAATCGGTTCCTGAGGGTTTTGAAGTAATTGCAAAAAGTGAAAATTCTCCAGTGGCCGCATTTCGCCACAGAGAAAGAAAGATATTTGGAGTTCAGTTTCATCCTGAGGTGGTTCATACACCCCGTGGAAAGGAGATCCTATCCAATTTTGTTTTTAAAATCTGTGGAGCAGAAGCCAACTGGAATATGAGTTCATTTATTGAGGAAGAGAGTAAGAGAATAAGAGAAACGGTGGGGAAGAGCAACGTTATTCTTGCTCTCAGTGGAGGAGTCGATTCTTCAGTTGTCGCTGCACTTTTAAACAGGAGTATAGGTTCTCAACTTTACGCAGTTTTTGTGAATAATGGGCTTTTGAGAAAGGGAGAACCGGAACAGGTGATTGAAACTTTCGAAAACAGGATGAAGCTGAAGAACTTCATATATGTTGATGCCTCTGAAGAGTTTCTTGATGCACTCAGGGGAGTAGTTGACCCGGAGGAAAAGAGAAAAATAATAGGAAGAAAGTTCATTGAAGTTTTTGAGAGAGAGGCAAAAAAGATTGAAAATGTTGAATTTCTTGCACAGGGCACACTTTATCCCGATGTCATAGAGAGTGTTAGTTTTAAGGGTCCATCAGCAAAGATAAAATCGCACCACAATGTGGGTGGATTGCCGGAGAAGATGAATTTAAAACTTATTGAGCCACTCAGGGAATTGTTTAAGGATGAGGTAAGAAAACTTGGTCTTGAACTTGGTCTTCCCGAAGAAATTATATACAGACACCCCTTTCCCGGTCCGGGTCTTGCTATCAGAATAATTGGTGAAGTGACAGAGGAGGACCTTAATATACTCAGGGAAGCTGATGACATTGTCACGGAGGAAATTAAGGCTGCCGGTTTGTACCGTAAGGTCTGGCAGGCTTTTGCAGTTTTACTTCCAGTCAGAAGTGTGGGAGTTATGGGAGATGAAAGAACATATGAAAGGGTTGCTGCTATAAGAGTTGTGGAAAGTAAAGATGGAATGACTGCAGACTGGAGCAAATTGTCATATGATCTCCTTGAGAGGATTTCAAACAGAATAGTTAACACAGTGAAGGGAATTAATCGGGTTGTTTATGATATCACTTCCAAACCACCATCAACAATTGAATGGGAATAGAGGATGAGTTTCGTTCATCTTCATCTGCACACAGATTACAGTCTACTTGATGGTGCAATAAGAATTGATGAACTTGTTGAAAGGGCCAGAGAATTCAATATGGAAGCTGTGGCAATTACTGACCATGGAAATATCTTTGGGGCTGTGGAGTTTTTTCTCAAGGCAAAGGAAAAGGGGCTCAAGCCCATAATTGGTGCTGAAATGTATCTTGCACATGGAAGCAGGTTTGATAAGAGAAAATTGCCCAATGGCGAACCTGCTTTCCACATTGTTCTCCTCGTTCAGAATAGAAAGGGGTATGTAAATCTCAATAAGTTATTGACTGCCTCCTATCTTGAAGGTTTTTATATGAAGCCAAGGATTGATCTGGAACTTCTGAGAGAGCATAATGAAGGATTGATTGCTCTCAGCGCGTGTTTACAGGGACCTGTGGCGTATTATCTGAAAAATGATAATTATGATGAGGCAAAGAAATGGGCTGAGACTCTTGCTCTCATTTTCCCTGACAGATTTTATCTTGAATTACAGGAAAATGGAATTGAAGAGCAGAAAAAAGTTAACCAGGGGCTGCTGGAGCTGAGCAAGGAACTTTCCCTTCCCATTGTTGCAACCACTGATGCCCACTATCTGAGAAGGGAAGATGCTCCCTATCATGAAGTCTTACTGTGCCTCCAGACAAACAAGAGGCTGTCAGATGAAGACAGAATGAGGTTTCCCACAGATGAATTTTACTTCAAATCACCTGAAGAGATGAAGAAGGCATTTTCCTATGCTCCGGAGGCCATATCCAATACTGTGGAGATAGCGAGAAGAGTTGAGTTTGAATTTGACATTGAACATGTGCATATGCCCAGATTTCCTGTTCCTCCAGGGGAAAGCGAAGAATCTTACTTTGAAAAACTTGTATGGAAGGGTTTCAGGAAGAGGCTGGAGGAAATAAAGAAGAAAAAAGAATTTACAGAGGAAGATGAAAGAATCTACCAGGAGAGACTCAAAAAAGAAATCGAGATAATAAAGCAAAAAGGTTTTCCGGGATATTTTCTCATTGTTCAGGATTTCATTAATCATGCGAGATCCCATGGAATTATGGTGGGACCGGGGAGAGGATCAGCTGCGGGAAGCCTTGTGGCTTACTCTCTGGGGATTACAAGTATTGACCCCATTGAGTATGGACTGCTCTTTGAGCGTTTTTTAAATCCAGAGCGGAAAAGTTTGCCTGATATTGATGTGGATATTGAGAAGATTAAGAGAGAGCAGGTAATAGATTATCTGGCAGAAAGATACGGAGGTGAGGAATATATCAGCAGAATTATCACCTTTGGTGTGATGAAAACAAAGCAGGTGATAAAGAATGTTGGAAGAGTTCTGGGTATACCCTTTCAGGAAGTTAACAGGCTTTCCAAGATGATTCCTGACAATGTTAAGAGTGTCGAAGATGTACTGAAAGAGGAGAGAATCAGAAAGATTGTGGATAAGGATCCAAGATTTCAGGAACTTTTTAACTATGCCCGGAAACTTGAAGGGTTAAAAAACAACGCCTCTACCCATGCAGCTGGAATTGTTGTTGCAGATAAACCCCTCACGGAGTATCTCCCCCTATTTGTTCAGAGAGAGGAAAAACCCACCACACAGTTTGATAAGGATTATGTTGAAAAGATTGGTCTTGTTAAATTTGATCTACTGGGACTGGCAACCCTGACACTTATTGAAACGACTCTTAAACTCATTGAAAAGTACAGGGGGGTTAAAATCAATCTTGATGAAATTCCCCTTGATGACCCTGAAACCTATAAGCTCCTCTCCTCGGGAGATACGGAAGGGGTATTTCAGCTTGAGAGTCAGGGAATGAAGAGAATTCTTGTTGAACTTCAACCAACTAAGTTCACAGATATCATAGCTATTCTCGCTCTTTACAGACCTGGACCTATGCAGATGGTTCCCGATTTCATCAATAGAAAACATGGTCGCGTCCCAATTGAGTATCCTCATCCGGACCTCGAGCCAATTTTAAAGGAAACATATGGAATAATCGTATACCAGGAACAGGTTATGCAGATTGCCTCAGTTATGGCTGGTTATTCACTTGGAGAAGCGGACATTCTCCGCAGGGCAATGGGTAAGAAGAAAAAGGAATTGATGGAGCAGCAGAGGGAAAAGTTTATTGAAGGTGCCTTAAAGAAGGGTTACAGCAGGGAAAAGGCAGAAGAAATTTTTGCCCTGATCGAAAAATTTGCAGAGTATGGTTTTAACAAATCTCACAGTGCCGCCTATGGAGTTATCTCTTTCTGGACCGCTTATCTGAAAGCTCACTATCCCATTGAATTTATGACGGCTCTTCTCACTACCGAAGAGAAACCTGACAAGGTTGTTTCCTACATAAACTACTGCAGGAGCAGGGGAATTGAAATACTTCCCCCCGATATCAACAGGAGTGATAAGGATTTTACCATTGAAGGTAACAGCATTCGCTTCGGTTTTAATGCCCTGAAGAATGTTGGGTCAAGTGCCATCTCTGCTATTTTAAAAGCAAGAAAAGAAGTTGGAGAGTTCAGGGACCTGTTCCATTTCTGTGAATCGGTGGACCTCAGAAAGGTGAACAAAAAAGTTATTGAAAGTTTGATTAAAGGGGGTGCTTTCGACAGCTTTGGTAAGAGCAGAGAGTGGCTTATGCGAAATATTGAAATAGCAATGGAATATGGTGAAAAGGTGAGAAAAACTAAAAAGACCGGTCAGGCTTCCCTTTTTGGTGGTACCAGTGAGGTTGAGGTAAACACTTTTGCCACAGTGGATGCTGGTCCATCCTGGAGTGAAGAACAGAAACTCCAGTATGAGAAGGAAATACTGGGCTTCTACCTGACGGGCCACCCACTATCAAGGTACAGGGAGTACATAGAGCTTTTTTCCAATGCGACAACAAGTACATTGTCTGAGAGGGAAGATGGTGATTTCATAAAAATGGTGGTGATGTTTGATAAGGTTGAGATAAAGAAGTCCAAAAATCAGAAAGAGTTTGCAAGAGTTGTTCTTGAGGATATGTTTGGTTCGGTGAACGGAATTATCTGGTCAAATGTTCTTGATGATTTTGGGGGAGAAATAGTGGAAAACAGGGTTGTCTATGTTGAGGGACATCTTGATAAACAGGAAAATGACATGACGCTGATAATTGAGAATATCGTTCCAATCGGGGAAATAATGAACAGAAAGATAAGAGAGATTAACATAATGTTGAAGGATGGAGAAGTAACTGAGGAAGGTATTAACTTTCTCAAGAAGATGATTGATAACCACCGTGGAAAGACAAGGCTTAATTTTCATCTGCTGAGGGACGAGAAAGAGATCATAGTTGAGGTTCCTGAAAGATACTGGGTTAATCCTTCAATGGAACTCATCAGAGCCATAAAGGATCGTTTTGGTGAGGACTCCATTGAGGCTGTAACGGGAGGTTAATGAATAGAAATCTGGAAGTGGAAAGGGAAAAAGCAGTAATAGTTTACGGTGTTCTGAAAAAGGATAAGAGCAATGTACGAGAATTTGTTTACGAGCTGAAGAGTCTTTCAGAAACTGCTGGTGCCAGAGTTCTTGAAGTTTTTGTTCAGAGAGTTGAGCGATTCAATCCATCACTGCTGGTAGGGAAAGGAAAATTAAATGAAGTGAAAGAGTTTGTTCATAAAAATGGTATTGATGTGGTGATATTCGGGAATGATCTGACCCCCCTTCAGCATGAAAACCTCGAAGATTTCCTGAAAACTAAGGTTGTTGACAGAACTGAGCTGATTCTTGACATATTTGCCCAGCATGCGAGAAGCAAAGAGGGTAAGATTCAGGTTGAACTTGCCCAGTTGAGATACAGGTTGAACCAGCTGGTTGGCAGAGGTAAAGAGTTATCAAGGCTGGGAGGTGGAATTGGAACAAGGGGTCCTGGTGAAACGAAACTTGAAGTTGATAGAAGAAGGATTAAAAACAGGATAAGCAAACTCCAGCGTGAACTCGAGAAAGTTAGAAAAAGTAGAGCAGAACAGAGAAAAGGGAGGAAAAGGTCTGGAATACCCCATTTTGCACTGGTCGGATACACCAATGTTGGCAAATCTTCTCTTCTGAATCTGCTTGCAAAGAGCAATGTTCTTGTGGAAGATAAACTCTTCGCCACTCTTGATCCAACTACCAGGAGAGTTTATATTGGGGATGGGATGGTTGTTCTGGTGAGTGATACTGTGGGTTTCATTGAAAATCTTCCTTCCGATCTTTTTGAGGCTTTCAAGGCCACTCTTGAGGAAATAGAAGAGGCGGATTATGTGATTCATGTAATTGACGCTTCAAATTTCGACATTGGAAGAGAGCTTGAGAGTGTAAACAGGATACTGAATCTCCTTGATGTGACCGATAAACCAGTCATTCATCTCTTCAACAAAATTGATCTGGTGGATGAGGAACTTTTAAGAAAGAAATTCGAAAAGAGGTTAGAAAACAGCGTTTTTGTCTCAGTAAAGGAAAAAAGGGGGATCGAAGAGCTTAAAGAGATGATGAGAAAAATGGTGGAGAGGAAGATAGATGAAATCAAGGTTGGTTAGCATTGTAATTTTTATTTTACTGCTTTTTAAATTCGCATCAGATACTTATGCCCAGCAGTGCGTTATGACAAAGGGCTCTGCCATATTCAGAGAGAATGTTGAGGAGGGAATTGAAAGGGCAAAAAAGATAGCTCTGGCCAGGGGAGTTATAAAGGTTCTTGGGAAGAAAATACCACTGCAGTTTCTCAAAGCCAGATACGCTATTATAAAGAAGCATATTGTTAGTCGGGCGGAGGATTTTGCAACAGATGTTAAAGTCGTAAGAAAGATTATTCATGGACACTCTGTTAAACTTCTTTTGTGTGTCAAATGGAATGAAAATTTATTAACCACCACTCTTGAATCACTCACGATCATTCCTGAGGGGATTCTTCCTCCTCCTCTGCAACTGAAAATTGTGGTGAAAGATTTTAGTTTCCCTGTAACAGAAAAAGCTCTTTATTCTTTTTTATCTGACTATATCAGATCTTATGGCTTCCCCATTACAACGGATAATTACCGCTATGCTTTTCTAATTAAAGTGAGCTCCCGCCCCATCAGGCCTTTTCCACTTATTGTCTCTCCCTCTGAGATCAGAATAAAACTTGTGGTTACCGGTAACAATAATTTCAGATTTAACTCTGGTGAGGTGGCACTGTATCCTTTTGCAACGTCTGATTTCATTATGGATGAAATAAAAAGTGTTATAAGAGAAGGACTTGAGAAGGTAAGGCTCAACTGGTTCATGCATATAAAGAAATTGAACAGACTTGTAATAACTGTTCCTGTGAAATTCAAAAATAAATTTGTAAGAATAATGACTGATCTCATGAAAAATTCAAGTTATGCTTCCCTCGTTAGGGCAGGACAATTTTTCCCTGATGCTCTTACTCTTGTGGTCTATTATGGAAAAAGTGTTTCAAAAGATGAGGTAATTGAAGAGATATCTTCCGTTCTTGCCCGGGATCTTGGATTGACATTGAAGAAGACGGAGGGTGGAATAGAAGTTGAAGAATCTGCATCGAAGTAAAATTTTTATCATTTTTTTTGCTCTGGCTGTTTTGACTGTAAATCTTTACCCTTCTGCCTATTCCGATTATCAAAAGGCGGAGTTTCAGAAAAAGAAATTGCTAAAGAATACCAGATTGAGGCAGTATCGAAGCAACTGGATAAAAGTAATAGATATGTTTCTTTCCATTCCCTCCAGATATCCTCATTCTCACTATATCTCCTGTGCGTATCTTGAAGCAGGAAAATTATACCTTCAACTTTTTAAATTTTCCCGTACGAAAAAAGACAGGGAGAGTGCCAGATATCTTTTCAGAAAAGCTTACAGAAGTGGAATCAAAAATGATTGTACTGCCGAAGCTCTTTACAGGGC
>Ga0256833_1001588_pt1 | contig 16581 bp, 13 predicted proteins | sample 356284metaG_FD_190535 | JGI IMG/M metagenome (GOLD analysis project Ga0256833, IMG submission 190535) | Hydrothermal vent microbial communities from Mid Atlantic Ridge, Atlantic Ocean - 356-284 | ecosystem: Environmental > Aquatic > Marine > Hydrothermal vents | place: Atlantic Ocean: Mid...
GGGTATCATCATGGTCGTTTTGGGATTGTATGCGTTCATCGTGGGTCTTGAAATGGGGCTTTTCCCTATAGGAGAGACCATAGCCCTGCAACTCACTGGCATGGGTAACAATCTACTCATCTACCTCTTTGCTTTTCTCATAGGATTTTCTACCACTATGGCGGAGCCTGCCCTGCTTGCCATTGCCATCAAAGCAGAAGAGATAAGTGAAGGAAACATTAAACAAAATGTCCTTAGAATGGTAGTAGCACTTGGTGTGGCAGTGGGTATTGGATTGGGGGCATACAGGCTTGTCTCTGGTGACCCTATCCACTATTACATCATTGGAGGGTATATATTGGTCATCCTATTTACCTACTTTGCACCCGATTACATCGTGCCTATCGCCTATGACTCTGGTGGAGTCACAACTTCTACTGTGACTGTACCACTCGTAGCAGCACTGGGGCTTGGACTGGCAGAAAACATAGAGGGACGTAACCCTCTTATAGATGGTTTTGGGCTTATCGCTTTTGCCTCACTCTTTCCTATGCTCACTGTGATGGGGTATGGGATACATGCAGAGTATTTCAAAAATAAGAAACTCAAAGGAGAAACATTATGAAATTCACCGCACTCATCGCAGTCATCGCTGACAAAGATGAAGAAGCTGCCATAGAGGTAGCCAAAGGGCATGGCGCAGGGTCTGTGACCATACTGCATGGCAAAAGCATCGGACTTGAAGAGAAAAAAGTCTTTTTTGGTCTCACCCTAGAAGAAAATGTCTCTGCCCTGCTCTTTGTACTACCACGTAGGCTTTCTATGCAGGTAATGAAGTCATTGCGTGAAGAGTTTGATATAGACAATCCAGAAAATGCAGGATTTGCATTTACACTACCTCTAAGCCATGTTGCTGGCTTGGACAACAAAGAACTTCATAAATTTGAAGATGATATAAAAGATTTACTCTAAAAAGGATACCTATGCTAGTCAAAGATATTATGACCCCAAAAGAAAAACTAATCGTTGTCTCTCCTATTGCTACTGTGCGAGAGGTGTTGCATCTTATGCGTAAGCACTCTGTTCGTTCTATTGTTGTAGAAAAGACTCAAGTTGATGGTGCCTATGGTTTAGTAACCTTTAAAAACATACTCCAAAGCATCGTCGCAGAAGATGGAGATATAGACCTACTCAATGTCTATGATATCGCCGCCATTCCAGCGATATCAGTCTCAACCAATCTCAATATCAAGTATGCATCTCGAATGATGGTCACCTCTAGTATTAAACGTCTATTGGTAATTGACAACAATGAACTACATGGTATTTTGACCATGTCTGATATTATTGAGAGTTTAATGGATAGTGTGGAGTAATTATTTTTTAGAGATGTCCCTTTATTTTCGGAAAGGTAAGGATAAAAATGCTTCCTTCTCCTTTTTTTGATTCTAATCCTAATTTAATTTTATAGTGTTTACAGATTGACAATACAATATTAAGTCCAATTCCAAATCCTCCTCGTTCATCATTGGCTCTGTAATAACGCCTAAAGATATCTTCTTGCATCTTCTCATCTATACCTATACCTGTATCTTTCACAGAAAGTACATTATCTTTCAGAATCACGGTTATTGTGTCTCCCACATCTGAATATTTTATGGCATTAGAGAGTAGATTATCTATGAGTCTATGTACAGAACGTTTGGGCATATAAATTTTAGTGGCTTCCAAATCAAGTTCCATATGTAAGTGTTTAGAGTCTATCAACTCTTTAATAAACTCTACCCTCTCTTCAACAATACTTGCAAGACACAATTCTTGTGACGGCTCTATACCACCTTCAAGGCGATAAGTTAGAGAGCCATACATCATACTGAGACGTTTTGCAGAGGCTTCCAAACGTTTCATTTTTTTGGGTTCTACCCCTTTGATGGACTGAATGGTCATCAATATGGCAGAAATAGGCGTATTGAGCTCATGTGTTGTATCTGAGATAAATTTGTCTAAAGACTCTATCTGTTCTCGTACAGGCTGAAGGAACAAACGCCCTAAAAAATATCCTACCACACCCATAAGTATAAACGAAAGTACCAAATAGCCTATAATTTTAATGCGTAACGCATGTAAAGATTTCGCTAAATCACTCTCTTTTAAAACGATATAATGCACCCCTAATGGTTCACTATTATCTTCAGTTACAGTATAACATTTCATATTGTCTTCAAAAAAATCAGTATCAAATCTATGTACTTCTTCTATTTCTGTAAAGAGAGGAAACTCGTCTTTATCATAATATCCTACCTCAAAACGACAATGTTTTAATGTTTCTAAAAACTTTTTCACATCAAATCCAACATCTTTTACCTGCATAGCCTTCATAGTAATTTTAGACGAAAGCATACGTGCTTGATACATCATCTCAAATTTCATGGCATTTTTCATGGCAGCACGATTATTTTCAAAAAACAGATACCCTATAATAGCGAGCAAAATAAATACTGATACTAAATAAAGTGATAAAAATCTAAAAAGAGAGCTGCGCTCATAGGATGTTAAAACGATAACCTTCTCCTTTGATATTCTCAAAATACTCTTTGCTAAACATTTTACGCAAATTTTTAATATAGGTACGTATAGTGGCATGGGTTGGCACATGTTCATCATCCCATACATTTTCTATAATCTCATCGCTAGAGATAATTTTTCCCCTATTACGCATAAAATATTCGAGAACCTGTGCTTCTTTTTGTCTCATTTCTACAACTTTATCTTCCATGATAATTTGATGGGCTTTGGGAATAAACTTCATACCATCAAACTCTATCTCTTCTTGTAATCTATAGAGTCTTACAATGTGTTCTATGCGAGCATTAAGCTCTTCTAGCTCAAATGGTTTACGCAAATAATCATCGGCACCAAGATTAAAACCTTTCTTTAAATCATCAATACTCGCAAGTGAGGTAATGTATATTGCAGGTGTGGTATTGCCTATTTCACGTAGATAAGAGAGTATTTCAAAGCCATCAATATTGGGTACATTGACATCTAACAATAACATATCATAAGAGCTTGCACCTATCGCATCCAGTGCTTTTTCTCCATTAAAAAAACTTTCAACTTCATAGCCTTGTTCTATAAGAAACTCTTCTATAATCTCTTGTAAAATGATATCGTCTTCTAATAATAGTATTTTCATCACAACCCTTCATACACTTCAATAGGGTATTGTAGCATACTCATTGTGTAGGAAACTACACAGAACACATATACACTAGAGACTAAAACCTTTGTGCATTTTTAAATTCTGATATTTCATTCTCTACCATTTCATCTATCATACGGACATAAAGGTCATTAATAAGGTTTGGGGAGAGATCGAGTGAGATGGCTTGTTCTCTCACCTTTGAGATAACATCTGCTATTCTATCTTCAGCTTTTACTTCTTCTACCGAAGTTTTAAAATGTGCGATTTGCTTAATATACTCATTGCGTTTAGCTATAAGTTTAACAATCTCACTGTCTACTGCATCTATCTCTACTCTAGCTTCTTCTAGGGTATTACACTTTTTCATTTCCATCTTTTATCCTCACATTTCTCTTATCTTTATACTGACAATTATATCCTAAAAATATAATATATTTTATTTTATGTTGCTTGTGTAAAAAAGAGGTAGGAAGAGATGTATCCCCCAAAAGAGGGAATACAATTTTAAATCATATCCTTAGTCAAGGATATGATAAACCGCAGGTAACCATCCTAGGCTATCTGTTGTCTTAAATTTAACAGTCTGTTTTGTTTTTCCGCCATAACCATTGTTGGCTACGATAACAGCTGTATACTCTGTACCAGTTTGCAGACCTGTGAATGTATATCTTGTTACATCTTCACCTACTGTAGTGATAAATTTACCATTGAGGTAGATATCATATGCTATTTCATAGTAGCTATCTGCCCAGTGTACTTCAGTACTATTGTCTTTTACGTTGTGTGTATGAATTTTATGAATACCTTGTGCACATTGAGTACAAGGTATTACTGGTGTAGGTCTACATCCACATCCTTTTGATGTCGTACTTTCTACAAAGTCATTTCTTATATCTGTTTCACCAACACCTACTGTGACATTAATAGTATTGAGTAGACGGTTATTAGATTCATTATCTGCCCCACCTTCATTTTCACTTACGTCATAGTAACCATTTGGTTGTGCCTCTTGGATATAGTAATTTCCAGGTGGTGCTGTAAATCTGTAGTTACCATTAGCATCGGTTGTCGTTCTCGCTACTTCTGTACCATTTGAGCTATACAAGACAAGTGTTACATTTGCTATAGCTTTAAGCTTTCCATTATTATCTTGTGCACTTACATTCCCTGTGATAGTACCATTACCATTAAATGGCATAGTCACTGTAGCTGGATTAGACTCTATGCCTGCTGCATCTGTAGTTGTATACGCAAAGGTTATTACTACAGATCCATTATTTGGATCAACAGTTAATTTAGATGCATTAAAATTAGGTATCACCTGTCCTACGGTTACTGCTACTCCATTATAATAAAGTATCCCACTACTTGGCAGTGTTTTAATAGTAACAGTTGTGGGTGTACCATCTTCATAATCACTAACTTGTAGAGATGGCACAGGTACTTTCGTATTACCCCCAGGATTATTTTCTATTGGTTTTCTAACATTTACTGCCACTGGCTTTTTATTAATACCAAAATCAATTTTAGGGACACCAACTGTACCTACTGAAACAGCTATAGTACCATTAGAACTTCCGTCATTACCCGCACCTGCTGAGTTGATATTTTCTCCTGTATTATTCCAGTTTGTTGGAAGAGTAGACGTTCTTGCATTAGGTGTTGTGGCAAGTACTACAGTATAACTTGTATTTGCCGTTACACCATCTGCACCTGTAAAGCTATAGCTTCCATCTGCTGCTATAGGTGTAGTTGCTACTACTGTTACACCATCTGCTGCTAGCAATGTTGCATGAAGCTGTGTGCCGTCTGGTTTAGGTATAGGTGTGCCATTTACATTTGCATCACCATCCCCATCGTTGAACACATTTCCTGATATACCTAATCCTGTAAACGGCATAGTCACGGTTGCTGGGTCTGATTTTACACCATCTGCATCTGTAGTCGTGTAGTCAAACACAACGGTTTGGTCTCCATCTATTGGATTTACTGTGAGTTTAGTGTTATCGAAGTTTGGTATCACTTGACCTACTGTGACAGCTACACCATTATAATAAAGTGTTGCATTATTTGGCAAACTTTCGATAGTCACAGTTGTAGGTGTTCCATCTTCAAGGTCTGAGACATTGAGGTTTGGCACTTGTACTTGTGTGCTTCCACCTGGGTTTAGTTGTGATGGTTCTGTCACATCTACGGCTACTGGTTTTTTGTTGATTCCAAAGTCTACTTGAGGCACATTGGCTGTACCTACTGAGACTGCTATGAGACCATCTGCTGTACCATCATTCCCTGTACCTGCTGAGTTAATGTTCTCTCCTGTGTTATTCCAGTTAGTTGGAAGGTCAGAAGCTGTTGCACTTGGTGTTGTGGCAAGCACTACATTATAACTTGTATTTAGATCAACACCATCTGCATGACTGAAACTATATGTTCCATCTGCCGCTATTGGTGTAGTTGCTAATACTGTTACACCATCTGCTGCTAGTAGTGTTGCATGTAGCTGTGTTCCATCTGGCGTTGGTATCGCTGTACCGTTCACATCTGCATCACCATTTCCATCGTTGAAGATATTTCCTGAAATACTAATATCAGCTATAAAAGGCATCGTTACCGTTGAAACATTTGACGTTAAACCTCCTGCATCTGTAGTGCTATAATCAAACGAAACTGTTTGATCCCCGTCTTCTGGATCTACTGTGAGTTTGGTGTTATCAAAGTTTGGTATCACTTGACCTGCTGTGACTACTACACCATTATAATAAAGTGTTGCATTATTTGGTAAAGTTTCAATCTTCACTGTGCTGAGTATGCCATCTTCAGGATCAGAGACAGTAAGATTTGGTACTTGTACTTGTGTATTGCCACTTGGGTTAAGCTGTAATGGTTCATTTGCATTCACTGAAACAGGTGGAGAATTATACCCAAAATCTTGTTCTGTATTATCTTCAACACTCGTAATGACACCTGTAATAGGATCAGTATTGAGCGTGAGTGAATGTGTAGACTTATTTGCTGTGGCTATACCATCTGCATCATATGTTTGTATCATGCCTGCTGGCAAGGTAGTAGTATCTACTTCTACCGTATAGATGTCAGACGGTAGATTTTCGAAGAGATATTTACCATCAGCACCTGTTGTAGTCGTGTATGGTACTGCACCAACTGTACCTGATGGCACAATGCCTCCATTAGCATCTACATATATAGGATTTCCTGTACCATCTAACAATTTTAAAGTAACATTTGATAGTGACGTTTCACCTGCATCTTGTACTCCATCACCATTGGCATCAATCCAAACATAATCACCAATACTTCCAGAAACAACCGTCACAGAAACATCATTTGAAATAACCACTAGAGAAATTTCAGGTACACGTCCACCAAAAGTATTGGTATAGATATCACCGGTAGAGGCTGCTGTGACTTTACCCGTAGCATCTAGTGCGGGAGTGCCCCCTTTATTGCCTGTTGGAGCAAGGGTTAATCCAACTGTTTTTGCACCTGCACTAGCCGTAATACTAGGTACTGTAAAACGAATGGCGGTAGTCCCTGCTGTATTTGCAACAAAAGGCACCCAATGAATCAATCCTGTTCCTGTTGCTGCTCCACCTGCAAAAGTATTGGCGGCTTTTACAGGTACCCCTGCTGTATTTGAGGAGATGTAAAAATTATAACACATATCTCCTGCTACAGGTATATACCCATTGGGTAAGTTATCTTCATGACAAGGATCTTGAGGAATAGTAGTGGGATCTGCTGAAGTCATTTCAAATACTTCAGAGTTCGTTCCACTAAGTGCTGAAACAACATAGCTACCTGAATATATCGTTGCAGGTGTACGTGCACTTGCTAGTCCACCTGAAGTACCTATACCATCTGCATTGTGTGGCAAAATATCTATAAACTGTGATGAAGAGTATGTCTCCCCACCTAAGTTTTTATACACCAAATCAAAGTGAAAAGGCGTGTTTGTATTGTACACCGCTTGGTCTACCATTTTTAATACCTCAAACCCTGAAGAAGGCAGTACTTTAATATTATAGACTGCTTTTACTGGGCTAGCACTATTGTTGTTATCAATGTTTGATGTGAGTGTTGCTGTATTCGTATAACTAGCACTTGTTGCTGTTGGATCTACTTCCACCGTATACTTAATTTGTGGAAGTTGGTCTGAACCTGTATTTTTAGGAGTCAGTGCCCCAAACTCCCATACTAATGGGTTTGCCCCTGCAGTTTGTGCTGCTGATGTGAGTGTTACATCAGGATTTGCCAATGCTTGGTAATCATCATAGCTGAGCCATGTCACCCCACCATCAATAGAGAACTTTTCTGATCCCGCGACATACTTGGTACCTGCAGGTACAGCGTCAGAGACTGTCGCAGTCTCTTCACCAGTCCATAAACCCCAAATACCAGGGGTGATGATAAAGTCTACCAGATCACCCGCTTTGACTACCTTTATCCCTTTGGGTTCAGTGACTTTTTTAATGCTAATCGAAGAAGCCACCAATTTTACACGGTCTGCTCTATATCTTTCTTTTGAAAAAGCAAGAGCATTTGTATCAGCAGTAGCTACAGACGGATAGTAAGTAGCTGGAGTTGTTATATCTGAATTTCCCATCATATAATTTGGTAAAAGATGACTTGCCCCATATCCTGTAGCATCACCTTTTATTTTTAAATCAAATTCTGAATAAAAACCAGTATAGGTATATCCTGGTACTAAAGTAGAGAATAAGTCTTGATCAGTTCTGTACTCTTGGCGTACACGTGTGACTTGACCTTGAATGTCAGGGTCTATACCTGCCACACTATACGCTGTTGACTCATACCAGTCTATAGGACCACCATCTGTGATTTCTGTTCCACCTATAGTTTTGTCGTAGACTTTTCCATCTTTAAGCTTAATACGTACTTGCCCATCACCATCAACATCATCGTCACAAGAAGAACCTCTAAGTGCCTCTAAATAAGCAGATTCAGGTGTCGTCACACCACCTGCTAGTACAGGGACTTTAGAATAAAGCACTGTCCAAGTACTTGGTAAATCATAAGCATTATCTATAAAGCTATTCCCCCCTCCATAAATATGCACACGAGGATTCTGACTAGCCTGCGGATAATAGTTTCCCCAATAACCAGTTTCTCTAATAGTGTCTTCCCCAGAAGAAGGGTCCCAAAGTCCTAAGAACTCAAACTGTGTCGTGTCAATTTTATCACAAGTTCTACCCACTTTCTCATTTGCTCTATGGTCGTGTATATTTGTGCCCACCTGTATAACTTGACCTGGTGAAACTTCTAAATCTGCTGTCCAATAATCTGCACTAGTAGCACGCCAATATCCACCAAAAACTTTACTAAAACTCCATGAACCAGGAGACTGATGAATAAGAGGAAAATCTATTTCATTGGGTGTTGGTTCACCATTGCCTGCGTAGTTTGGTAGATTGTTACCACTTGCATCTTCTGTAGATGTAGGGTTAAAACCTTCTATGCTTGTACCATTGAGTGTTCCCACAGAATTAACTGTAAAAACAGTACAACCACCAGCATTTGCACAGGATGGTGCAGATGCTACATCGTCTGCTTTACTAAACCAAAGTGCTACATTGAGCTCTACGAGATTGCTGTCAGCATCAGGGTCACGTACATCTATACCTGAGAGTGCTATTTCGATGTTAGGGTCAACTATGCCATCTGTTTGATTGGTTGCTGGATTTGTTGGGCTGATGCCATCAAATGCTGCAGTTGTACTTGCCGTACCTGTTGTCGCATCAAAGTTTGTAGATTTACAAGCCACTGCTGCGTTAGGTCCATGATCACCCTCTAAGCTACAACCACCTGCTACACCATCGTCTCCCCATGTGTAGAGTATACCACCACTTGAGTTTCCTGCTGCACCTGTACTGTTTGGGTTGTCATTGGTATAGATATCAAAAAGATTGAAATCTACTTCATAATCTCCACCAGCTTCATTAGGTGCATCCATAAGCATGGAACCGTTGGCGTATTTCACATTGATTTTATACTCTATGAGATACCCATCTTCCCCATTAGGGCCCTTTGCAATGGTAGACTTATATAAAGGGTTACCGTCTTTATCTAAGCCTGGTACCTTTAGTGTCTTGATAGTGTCTACCTTAAAACCAGCAGTGATAGTTACATCAGTATCACCTGCAGTAGCCACATTGGCTCCTGTCGTAGTTGCTGATACACGTGCGATGGTATGTTCATTATTAAGTACTGGTTTGTCAGTCAGACTGTTATATGACACTACTTTGGCTGCAGGGTAGAAGACTTTAGTGGTACCTTCTATCGCTTTACCGACGTTACATGTAAGTGTATATCCATCAGCAGAGATACTAGAAACGGGGCTAAAAAGAGTCGCATCTGTTTCACAACCCGTTGGCAGTGTAATCCACTTTTGTTTACCATCTGGTAGACTCACAGTGGCAACCAAGTTGTCTACACTGGCATCATTGACAGAGACTTCTACCTTATAGGTAACAGAGTCTTGCATTCGCACAATGTCATTGTTTTCATCATCATCTGTACCTGCTAGAGTGAGGTCTGCCCCATCCCAAACAGTAGTATCGAATGGCTCTGAGCCCGTTTTTGAAAGATTGATTGTTGTGTTGACCACAGGTGTGGCTGCATTTGCTGTTATTGTAAAAAACAGCATCATCGTTAAGTGTATACTGAAATATTTTATCCATTGAGAAATTTGTCTCATTGAATCCTCCCTTTTTTAATTATAAATTTTAACCGTTACCAACACATATATAAAAATATTTAAACTATGATAAAACGGCACCTAATGATTTGTAAAATAAAAAGTAAAAGAGTAGTAGTAAGAGCATATAAAAGTAAGTTTTCGTATTACTTGGTAGGTCAGCCAACTTCTGATTCAAGTCCTGTACCTTTCTGCCCTTGCTTCACAACAAGTTTAGCTTTTTCAATATTACGCATCGGGAAAAGTATAACAAAAAAAATGTCAAAAATGTCAAAAATGTCAAAAATGTGAGAAAAGAAGGAAGAAAATATAAAAAAGTGAAGATGTTTCCATCTTCACTTTTCTGGTAAAAGTAGAAGTAGAGTTACTCTACTTCTGCATCGATAACATCGTCATCATCTGCTTTTTTTGCTTCTGGGTTTGCACCGCCTTGCTCTTTGGCATAGGCTGCTTCAGCAAGTTTATGAGACTTTTCAGTCAAGGCTTTGACTTTCTCGTCTATTTGTTCTTTAGTAGCATTGTCATCTTTAAGTACTGTCTCAAGGTCAGCAATAGCTGTTTCGATACCTGCTTTTTCTTCAGCATCAAAGTTTTCACCAAGGTCATCTAATGATTTTCTTGTTTGGTGAATGAGTGCATCCGCTTGGTTCTTCGCTTCTACAACTGCTTTTCTTTTTTCATCTTCTGCTTTGTTTGCTTCGGCATCTTGTACCATTTTTTCAATCTCTTCATCTGAAAGTCCGCTCGAACCAGTGATTTTAATCTCTTGAGATTTACCTGTACCTTTATCTACTGCTGATACGGTAAGTATTCCGTTGGCATCGATATCAAAGGTCACTTCTATCTGTGGCACACCACGTGGTGCTGCTGGGATGTCTCTAAGCTCGAACATACCTAGTGATTTGTTATCTTTAGAGAACTCTCTTTCACCTTGAAGTACATGAATACTTACTGCTGGTTGGTTATCTTCTGCTGTTGAGAAGACTTGTGACTTCTTCGCAGGAATGGTTGTTCCTTTTTCAATGACTTTAGTCGTCACACCACCTAATGTCTCAATACCAAGAGAAAGAGGTGTCACATCAAGTAGAAGCACATCTTTCACATCACCTGCAAGTACACCACCTTGTATCGCTGCACCAATAGCGACTACTTCATCTGGATTCACTGATTTGTTAAGCTCTTTACCGAAGAATTTTTTCATCTCTTCTTGCACCAATGGCACACGTGTTGATCCTCCAACCATTACAACTTCATTGATATCAGACTTAGAAAGTCCTGCATCTTTGAGTACAGACTCAACTGTTTTAATCGTCGATGCCACCAAGTCAGAAATAAGTGACTCAAACTTCGCTCTAGTGATTTTAGTCACCAAGTGTTTTGGTCCAGATGCGTCTGCTGTAATAAATGGTAGGTTTATTTCTGTTTCAGTAGAGCTTGAAAGCTCTTTTTTCGCTGCTTCTGCTGCATCTTTAACACGTTGCAGTGCCATCACATCTGCTTTGATGTCTATGCCAGATTCTGCTTTAAACTCATCCGCTACATAATCAATGATACGGTTATCAAAGTCATCACCACCAAGGAATGCATCTCCACCTGTAGCCATTACTTCAACCACACCATCACCCGTTTCTAATGCAGTCACATCGAAGGTACCACCACCTAAATCATACACAACAATTTGCTCTGATTCTTTTTTGTCAAGACCATACGCTAGTGCTGCTGATGTTGGTTCGTTGATAATACGAAGTACATTAAGACCTGCGATTGTTCCTGCTTCTTTAGTTGCTTTTCTCTGTGCATCATTGAAGTATGCAGGTACTGTAATGACCGCGTCTGTTACAGTCTCACCAAGATATGATTCTGCATCTTCTTTCATTTTCATGAGTACTTTTGCAGAAATTTCTTGAGGGGTATATGTTTTACCATCTACTTCAATGGCACAAGCACCATTCCTGTCTATGATATGATACGGAAGTCTCTCTTTAGCTTCTGCTGCCTTATCTTCTTCACACATAAGACCCATAATTCTTTTAATAGAATAAATTGTTTTCTCTGGGTTGGTCACAGCTTGTCTTTTTGCCGGTTCACCAACTAGCACTTCACCCTTGTCTGTAAATGCCACAATAGAAGGTGTTGTGTTTTTACCTTCTTTGTTTGCAATAATTTTTGCTTCACCATTTTCATACACTGCCATAGCAGAGTTTGTTGTTCCTAAATCTATTCCTAATACTTTTGCCATATTATTATCCTTTGGAGTTAAATTATTTATCTGTATGTATTATACACTAAATTTAACTTGAGTCAATGCAACTAAAGTTGCAATTTCTCAAGTTTTTTAAAATATCTCTTTGACTTATTTTTTACAGGTACTCGCCAGCCTCATGTTATGCTCGGTTTCGTACCTAAAAAAAAATGACATCTAGTCATTTTTTTTACAGGTACTCACCATTGCAGGGCGTAAAATACGATCCTTTATGGTATACCCTTTTTGCATCACTTGCACCACATCACCCTCTTCATGCGCATCACTTTCGACTTGCATAATAGCTTGATGCACTTCTGGGTCAAACGCACCTGAACAATCTACCTCTTTGATATGGTTCTTTTCCAATATCTTTTTGAGTTGTTCGTAGGTAAGGTTCACACCCTCTTTCATCTGTGCGAGTACTTCTGAAGTGTTTTCTTCATCAGCACTTTCTATAGAAGCTAAAGCATTCTCAAATGAATCTATCACTGCCAAAATATCTTTTGCAAAACTCTCATTTGCATAAGATACTGCATTCATCTTGTCTTTCTCTAAGCGACGTTTAGCGTTTTCAAAGTCTGCATGAGCTCTTAGGTATTTGTCTTTATACTCTGCAGCTTCAGCCAGTGCAGCTTCTAAAGGGTCTGCCTCAACAGTTTCTTCTTCTGTCTCTTCTGTCTGGCTGACTTCTTCTGCTTCAGTCTCTTCAACATTTTGTTCTTCTTGACTCATAAAAAGACCTCCTTTTGTACTAAATATTGCATCTATTATTTTAATGCTTAAGCGTATTATACAACATTGAGTGTATATTTGTCAAGTATTAGTTGAGTCAAATAGACTAAGGGTAATCCTTGAGTATTATAATGTGTATAAAATCATCTATAATATATCACCTGAAAGTAAATGAAAAAATAATGTAAAGTGTCGTAAATTGTAAAGTGTGAAAAAAAGAAAAAGATGAGAGAGAAGTGTATTTATCAGCCCTAAGGCTGATGAGATTTAGTTACGTAGACCTAAATCTGCTTTGATAGTGTTCCATCTTTGAAAATCAACTTTTTTCAAGTATCTCATAAGTCTTCTTCTTTGTCCCACTAGTTTAAGTAGTCCAAGTCTTGAAGAGTGATCTTTTTTGTTAGTTTGTAGGTGCTCTGTTAGGTAAGTAATTCTTTCTGTAAGAAGTGCTACTTGAATTTCTGTAGAACCTGTATCGTTTTCGCCTCTTGCGTACTTAGCAATAATTTCTGCTTTCTTCGCCTGATCTAAAGCCATAATGACCTCCTGATTGGTATTTAATTCTCAAAATGAGTTCGAAATTATAGTAGATTAACCTTATCTATGCCTTATAATACTTATTTAACCTAAATTAGAGTAAAATACTCCTAATTAGACAAAGGCAGACATTATGTTATTAACCCGTGCGAGTGAATATGCACTCCTCTCTTTAGATGTATTACGTAAATCTGACATACCTCTGGGTGCTGAGCAAATAGCCCATCAACTCTCTATCCCAAAAAGTTTTTTAGCAAAAATATTACAAAGCCTAGCAAAACAAAATATTTTAGATTCTAAAAAAGGTGCCCATGGTGGGTTTATCCTTGCAAAAGAGATCAATCAAATCTCTGTCAATGAGATTATATTTGCAGCAGAAGGTAAAACACCTGCAGTATTCGATTGTACACAATATACAGCATCTTGTCCCAATGGGAGCATAGGTTCTTGTGCTATCTCTCCATTTTTGATGAACTTCCAAACCAAAATTGATGATTTTCTCAATGATTTGATGTTGAGTGATATATTATAATACATACTTTTAATTTTTAACAAGGCACATTTTTTATGAAACAACACATCTATCACCTCTCTCATATTGATCTCGATGGCTATGGATGCCAATACCTTTCTCAACAATGTTTTGATGATATTATCTGCTATAACGCTAACTATGGACCAGAAGTACCTGCGCGTTTAGAAGAGATAGTGAAACAAATAGAACAGGATAAATTTCTGCATGGTGATGGGGTAGAAAGACTTATCCTTATCACAGACCTTAACCTGACTACCAAAGAGGGAAACTGGATAGAAAAAGAAGCTGTACGTATAGGGGCAAAGCTGCAACTCTTAGACCACCATGCCACAGGTGCAAGTGCTGCAGAGCGTTTTGCATGGTATTACCTTGATACCAAACGTTGTGCGACACTCATCACCTATGAGTGGTTGCAAAAACATTATCATTTTGATGCGAACAACGATTTAGCTCGTATCGTAAAAGCCATCAATGCCATAGACATTTGGGTGAGTGATGACGCACTCTTTGAGTATGGTAAAGTGATGCTTGGCATGATTTCAGGTGCCCGAGAGATAGGAAGAATTTTATTTCCTGCCCAAGACAGAGCTTTTAAACTCTCCATGATTGAAGCAGCCAAAGAGACACTTGAAGAAGAAGATGCACCCATTAAACTGGATGACAAACTGCATCAAGTAAAAAAAGCTTTCTTTAAAAAAGAAAAAAATGATACCAAAGACAACCTCGTTGCCTACTATGTCACAGACCTACTGACCAAAGACAAACAACGTCTCACCATAGAGTACAAAGGTCATAAAGGAATACTGGGCTACAACGTAGGTAATGCCTCTATCATTGGTAATGCCTCCATGGTAGCCAACCCAGATTATGATTTCTATATGGATGTCAACTTCAGAGGAAACTTTTCTCTGCGTTCTAACAACAAACTAGATGTCTCTGCCATGGCAGCACACATAGGTAATGGTGGTGGTCATGTCAACGCAAGTGGTGGTAAAATAGATGGATACAAAGACTCTTTTGTCTATGCAGATGTACGTAAATTTATACAAGAGTATATTGATAAGAAGTGTACATAAGGAGAGCTTTAGCTATTGCCTTCACCCTCCCTATACATTTAAGTCATAGAAAATATTTTAGTGTTTTTGTTTATCACCATCTTTTCCATGACCTTTCATCTTCTGTCTTTGGGTAATATAACTTTCGGCATCACCACGTATAGTATCACAATGCACCCCTGATAAAATACTTTCAGCGCGTGCAGAGTAATCTACTTTAATATCACCTTTCCCGAAAAAATCTCCACCTACTGCATCAGCATGCGCAGAAATAATATCATAGGCACATGCTGTTGTGGCTTTTTTACTTACGACGATAGTTTTATTTGTTTGCTCTACAGATGTAGTATAATGTCCATTATACTTCATATAAGCTTCCATCAAAAAGAGTTTATCCCATGCGCGAGGGTTTTTATCTCCTTTTAAATGTGCTTCCATAAATGCAAGATGTTCTTTGAGTTTTGTAGCTCCTTCTAGTGTATCAGCTTCAATAGTCCAATTGATAGTCATAGCGTTCGCATCTTTTACACCTGTAGGTGTCATTGCACTACCATGCTCTTTATATTCGCTATAATGGTCTCTTAAGTAAGGAATGTTTGAACCCTCCCCTTCAGAATTCTTCGATTTATTATTTTTTGATTTTGAGGTATCGCTACCACAGCCTACTAAAAGTCCTGCTGTTAATAATGAAAGTGCTACTGTTGTATAAAATTTCTTTTGTTGCATTTTATGCTCCTGTATTGATTATAGAAAGAGTATATAGAAAGTTTGTTAGGGGAGTGTTAGTAGTGTGTTAGGAAGAAGAGATAATATAGCTTTTATCTAGAAGAATAAATTGTGATTATGAAACTTGGTGCTCAGTAGAAATGATACCATCTCTACTGTCACACCTAGATGATAACTTATTTTGTCGTAACAAAAGCTCCCATAGAGAGATGACCATCTAAATCTAATCTCTCTACAAGTTTCTTCTCTACTAAATCTACTTTCACGATAGCACCCTCTTCTGTAAGGAAAAGATAAAAATAACGTCCATCTGCAGAGAAGTGATATGCAGGGTGAGACTGAGTCTGTACTACACCTACTTCATCTTCTGAGATATTACTCACTTTGATATCACCGATATTGGTATGTGTACGTGTATCTACGAGTGTGATAAAGGTATCGTTATGGTTGATAACCACTGCAATATTGTTGTTTTTAAATTCTGCTGTGTGTCCTGCACCGATACCTGCCTTAAAGGTCTTAATAATCTTCAAGTCCTTACCGTAATCGATCACACACACATCACCACCTTTAGTACCTACATACACCGTATGTTTGTCTACTAGGAAGTTATGGTGGTGTGTACCAGTGTTACGACTATCAGGCATAGAGATACTATCTACGATACTTAGTCCCGTACTTGGTAAAAACTCTAATTTAAGCAACGCACCATTGACAGTAGCACTACCCTCTGCTGTGGCATAGAAGATGATAGATTTTTCATTACCATGTTGCTTGCCATGTTGTCCATGTACTGATGGTGGGATGATTGTATGCACAGATGATGGGGTA
>Ga0256833_1001589_pt1 | contig 16580 bp, 11 predicted proteins | sample 356284metaG_FD_190535 | JGI IMG/M metagenome (GOLD analysis project Ga0256833, IMG submission 190535) | Hydrothermal vent microbial communities from Mid Atlantic Ridge, Atlantic Ocean - 356-284 | ecosystem: Environmental > Aquatic > Marine > Hydrothermal vents | place: Atlantic Ocean: Mid...
ATCCAGTTCGGGCCGCCCCCAGTCGGTTTTGGGGCCGCCGCCGAGCCAGTCAGGCCATTGGGGCGGCTGCCATTTCAGGTTTTCGGGGTCGTAAATGCTGCCCTTGATGGCCGGGAAGGGGCCGCGCGCTTTTGCCAGGGCAATACTGGTGCGCATGGCATGGTAGCGGATGAACTCCATCACCTGAGCGGCAAACTCTTGCGCTTCCGGCGAGCCATAACGCACACCGTTGGCATACATCAGGTCGGCCAGGCCCATGATGCCCAGGCCAATGCGGCGGGCGCGGTGGGCGGCTTCTTTCAACTGAGGCACCGCGGGCACGTAGGCATTGGCTTCCACAACGTCATCCAGAAAACGCACGGCCAGTTCGGTGGTTTCGCGCAGTTTATCCCAGTCCACCTTGCCCTCAGGGGTGGTGTGCTGCGCCAGGTTGATCGAGCCTAAGCAGCAGTTTTCGTAGGGCCCCAGCCATTGTTCGCCGCAGTTGTGGCAAACCAGGCCGTTGGCAATCAGGCTGTGGGTTTCCGGCTCGGTCAGGTCGTAAACATCCGCCGTACCGGCATCTTCGATGCTTTCCACCGTATCTACGAACGTTTCCCGATAAGGGCCACGGGAAAGGCTTTCCACATACTGCATCAGGCGTTGTTGCTTCTCCGGGTCGGCAAAGCCGATGAGGTGGGCAAAGCGATCACGGTTGGCCTTGCCGATGACCAATTCGTATTGCTCGGCGGTCTGATAAGCGCGCTGGCCGCCGTGCCCATCGGGGAGCAGCGTGGCTTTGGCTTTTCGACGCTGGTAGATGCGCGCCACAATGCCAAAATTCAGCAGCAGCAGTTGGACGTCTTCCAGCAATCCACGTGATGAACTGGCAAGCCGGACGGTGCAATCGCTTTTGGCAGCATTGACCTGCACGCTACCATCGGCGCTAAAGAGGCCCTGCAGGAAACCCACCACGGCCTCGCGAGGCGCCCGCCAGATGGATTCCGGCACCCGCTTGTGAGGCGATTTGACCGCCTCGACGCCCAGGGAAGCGAAAAATTCGTAAGGCAGGCGTCCGTAGGTCAATTGGTAATGAGAACCGCGGTCGGCAACATGCCCCTCACCAAACCACGGGCGCAAAATGCGATGGATGCGCTCGAGCATAGCGGGGGATTGGATAGCCATACCGACAGGCGAGTGGCTGGCGGGGCTCATCCAGCCATCACCGACCAGCCAGCCCAAGACCAGCCCTAACTCTTGGGACCACGTTTGCGGCAGGTGGGCATATTGGGCGGCAAAATCCCGGCGCTGCTGTTGGTGGCCAGAGGCATAATCGCCCGCCAGGGCCATCGCCGCCCTGGTTTCCGCGAACGCCTCACGGTTGGGGAGGGCGTTGTCATCGCTCCATCCTCCTTCGCCCGATTGCAAGAGCAATTCGTCGCCGGGGCGCAGATCTTGCAATGCGACATAGCCGCGCGGTGTGAGGAAAGGATGGTCGGGGGTTGCCACCACGGTATAGCCGTAGCGGGTTCGCAACCGCATCACGGGGGTGTTGGTGCGGGTTTTCCATGCTCGCAGAGCCAGCCGGGGGGTCGTGCCTTCGCCGGAGAGCGCCTGCCCCACCCCGCCAAACGGCGCCCGCTTGTCGGTCACAATGTCAAACGCCTTGCCCAGTGCAGCCAGTTCTTTTATCGGGATCAAGCCTTTGGTCGTCGCAATCCGCACATCTCCCACAAAGCACGGGTTGGTGGCTTCCAGCGGGTAAAGATGCGGCACGGGGTTGGAGCGGTTGGCAGTATCGAGGAACAACAACCCCGGCTCACCATTATGGTGCGCTTGCTTGACGATTTTGTCGAACAGATCGCGGGCGCGCACCTTTTTGTACACCCGGATAGGGATGCCCGCATCTTCGGCCTGTTCCAACGTGCCGTCGAAGGTATCGTAGCGGGGATCGAGGACGTCGGGGAAGCGCAGTTCCCATTCCTCGTCGTTCTCCACTGCTCGCATGAAGGCATCGGTAATACCGACCGAAATGTTGAAATTGGTGATGGCGTTTTCGTCGGTCTTGCAGGTAATGAATTCCTCGATGTCAGGATGGTCGACGCGCAACACGGCCATGTTGGCCCCGCGCCGGCTGCCGCCCTGGGCAATTTCACCAAAAGCCTTGTCGTACACCCGCAGGAAGCCCACCGGCCCGGTAGCCTGCCCGGCGGAAGATTTGACCAGGGTGCCCTTAGGGCGCAGGCGGGAGAACGAGAAGCCGTTGCCGCCGCCCGTCTGCTGGATAAGCGCCGCGTTGCGCAAGGTGGTAAAAATGCCCGAATCTTTGCGTCCCATATCGTCGGAAATCGGCAGCACAAAACACGCGGCCAGTTGTCCCAAGGGCGTGCCTGCCCCCGTCCAGGTCGGTGAGTTGGGGATGTAGCGCTTGGCGATCAATAATTTGTAAAAGACCTTAGCCTGTTCAATAATTTCTGCTTCGTCAGCGCCAAATTCGCTTTCGGCCTTGGCGACGTGATAGGCTACGCGCCAGAAGGTCTCTTCTGGGGTTTCGACCGGTTTGCCGTCGGGGCCTTTGCGCACGTAGCGCCGCACGAACACTTTGAAAGCGTTTTCGGTCAAGTTGACCTTGGGGAGCCCTTTGGGCAAAGGGGGCGTGGGTAGCAACCCTTTCGTTGGGACAGTTGTCTTCGCCATGCTAATTACCTCCTGTGCAATGTCGCTTAGAGCGCACGCGTCCCGCCACTCCGGCGAAACCGTGCGGTACTGGCGTAGAAGCAAGGGAGCCTATTGTAAGGATGCTAACAGGCGCGGGTAAGGCTCCTGCCGAACCGTATTCAAGAGTTTTCCAACAAACGGTCGATTTCTTTCCGAATGGATTGCAAATCGTCCAACCCCAGATACACAATGGCATAACGGATATACGCAATTTGGTCCAGTTGCTTGAGTTCTTCAATGACCAAGTCGCCCACCACGCGAGAAGAGACCTCGGCTTTACCCATCTGTTGGAGGCGAGCTTCTACTGTCCCCACCAGCCGCTCGATGCTCTCACCCGAAACCGGACGCTTGGCGCAGGCAATCCGAATACCGCGGGTGAGTTTGTCGCGGTTGAATTCCTCCCGTGTACCGTCCTGCTTGACGATGAGCGGCGTCGCCAACAATGGACGCTCATAGGTGCTAAACCGCCGCTTGCACCGAACACATTCCCGCCGCCGTCGGATACCTCCCTGTTTGTCATGCGTAGTGTCAAGCACTCGGCTTTGATGGTGACCGCAAAAAGGACAACGCATACGCAACCGCCATATCTGGGGGAGGAGAGTTCACACCCTCCTATATATCGGGGGAGGCATTTTAGCACGCCCATCCCCAAAGCGCAAGGGGACAAAAGGGCTATTGGCAAAGTTTTAAGGTATCGGCAGAAGTTTTAAGAAAGTGAGTGCTCGGCGGCCTTTGTTTGCCCATGACAAGCGTCACTATATTTTCGGCGGAGACCTTCTACAATAAAAAATGAGCATAACTTCAAAAAATTTCTCCAGGAGGCAACCATGAGTACTCTCAATGTGACCGACAGGTATGTTGCCGTCGCCCTGGACTTCTTACAAGCCCTGTTGGGCGACTTGCACCCGCGCGACTTCTCCGTGCGCCTGTGGGACGGCACCGTGTGGCCCGCCGAGACCGATCCGCCGCGCTTTACCCTTGTGCTCAAGCATCCCGGCGCGCTGCGCCTGATGTTCCGCGACCTTTCCAGCGATCTCAGCATGGGCGAGGCCTATATCTACGATGATTTCGACATCGAAGGCGACATCTTTGGCGTCTTTCCCCTCGCCGATCGCTTGCTGGAGGAAACCGACTGGAGCCTGAGCGACAAAGTGCGGTTGTTGCAAAAATTGTTGCGCCTGCCAAAGGGAGATGCCGAGCGCGAGCGGCGCCGTGCCGCCCGACTGCGGGGGAAACGCCACAGCATCGCCCGCGATCGCCAGGCCATCCAATACCATTACGATGTACCCAGCGAGTTTTACGCCCTCTGGTTGGACAAAAACATGGTCTATTCCTGCGCCTACTTCCGCACGGGGGAAGAGGACATCGACACTGCCCAGGAGCAAAAACTGGACTACATCTGCCGCAAACTACGGCTCCAACCCGGTGAACGGCTGCTCGACATTGGGTGTGGATGGGGCGCGCTGGTCATCCACGCTGCGAAGCATTACGGCGTGCAGGCCTTGGGCATTACCTTGAGCGAGAATCAATACCGCTGGGCCAACGAGCGCATTCGGCAAGAAGGACTGGAGGGCCTGGCACGCGTCGAGTTGCTGGATTACCGAGAGGTGGACGACCACGAAGGCTTCGACAAACTGGTCAGCGTGGGTATGTTCGAGCACGTCGGCGAAGAGATGTTGCCGGTGTACTTCCAGCAGGCTTACCGGCTACTCAAACCGGGCGGCGTCTTTCTCAATCACGGCATCGCACGCCATGCCAACATCCCCTGGCAACGCAACACTTTCGGCGACCGCTATGTCTTCCCCGATGGCGAACTGGAGCCCATTTGGCTCACCCTCAAGGTGGCACAGGAAACCGGTTTCGAGGTGCGCGACGTGGAAAGCCTGCGCGAACATTACGCCCGGACGTTAGAGCATTGGGTGCGGCGGCTGGAAGCGCACCACGAGGAGGCGCTCCGGTTCGTCGACGAGACCACTTACCGCATCTGGCGGCTTTTCATGGCAGGATCAGCGTACAACTTTTGGAAGGATCGCCACGAGGTTTATCAATCTTTGCTGGTAAAATCGGAGCACGCCCCCAGCGGCCTGCCGTGGACACGGGAAGACTGGTACTGCTCCGCAGGCTGAGCAGCACGGCGTGCCCACACTTTCCGGGCAGGCCATAGCCTGCCCGTTTTTTGTGAGGTTGCCATGCCTGTCATCCGCATCGTGACCGATAGCACAGGCGACATTCCGCCCGCTCTGGCCGCGGCCTACGGGATTGTGGTGGTACCCGCCGTGGTTATCATAGACGAGCAGCAATACCTGGATGGCGAGGGGCTGTCGCGGGCCGAATTCTACCGCCGTTTGCCGGAAATGAACCCCTTGCCTACCACAGCGGCGCCTTCGGCAGGGGTGTTTGCCGAAACCTACCGCCGCCTGTTGGAAGAAGCCGATGCCGTGGTCTCCATCCACCTGGCTCAAACCTTGAGCAGCATTTACCAAAATGCTCGCCTGGCGGCACAAGATTTCAGGGGAAAGGTGCATGTCGTCGATAGCAGGCAATTGACCCTCGGCCTGGGATTTCAGGTGCTGACGGCGGCGCGCGTCGCGCAGGCCGGGGGCACGCTTGAAGCGGTGTTGGCTGCGGCCGAGGAGATTGGCCACCGCGTACGCCTGATTGCCATGTTGGACACGTTGGAATTTCTCCGCCGTAGCGGGCGGGTTTCCTGGGCTAAAGCCAGGTTGGGTTCCCTCCTACGCATCAAGCCGTTCGTAGAAGTGCGGCACGGGGAAGTGCTGAGATTGCCTGCCGTGCGCACCCGCTCCAAAGGATTGGCGCGCCTGGCAGAGCATTTGCATAGCCTGGGGCCGTTGGATTACCTGGCCGTGCTGCACACCGGCGCGGAGGCGGATGCTCGCGCCCTGCTCGCCGCCGCCAACGCGTCAACGCTGCGCCAGCCACCGCTTTCCGTGTTGGTCACCACCGTCATCGGCACCCATGTTGGCCCGCGAGGAGTAGGCTTCGTGGCCGTGCCTACCGCACATCCGTGAGCGCAGCCCATCGCCACGAAGCCTTTTTCAACCGTTATATTTTCGCACTTCGGCCACCGCATCGATCGCCAAAGGCGCATACAAGTGGGGGTAGAGTGCGCCGTCTGTCGCCTCCCAGCGCAGATGGGGAATGAGCCGCGTCATCGGCACCAGCAACAAGAGCAGGTCGTTCCTCCCGGGGAACCACCGTTGGGCGACCACGGCCAATTGATCCAGCCGCGCAAAGTGAATGAAGCCTTGCCGTTCCAACGAAGGTGGCCGGTATTCCCCCAGTCGTTGAGCGTTTTCCCACGCCGAGGCGCTGCACAAATGGCCGACCATCCCACCCTGCAACAAGACCAAGGCGCGCGCCAGGATGTGGCGGGCGACTTCTTCCTTCCCCATCAACGGCAACGGCTCGGCGCCCCCATCGGCGTAGAGCAGGGTGATCCGGTTGGTCGGCGCGCCAAAACCCGCATCGCGGGCGGTGATGTCGTTGGCTGCGATCATGTCCAACCCTTTGGCCTGCAATTTGGCGCGGGCGTTCTCCACCAAATCTCGGCTTTCGGCGGCAAAGCCCACCACCAGTTGCAGGGTGGGAAGATCGCCGCGGCGGGCGTGCACCTCAGCCAAAATATCCACCGTGCGGGTCAGGTGCAGGTCGAGGGCGTCCTTTCCCTTTTTGATCTTCTGCGCCGCGGTTTGGAGGGGGCGGTAATCGGCAACCGCAGCAGCCATGAACAGCGCCTCGGCGTCTTCCAGGGCGGCAAACACCGCCTCGGCCATCTCCGCGGCAGTGCGGACGTCCACCCGGCGCGCGCCCCAAGGGGTGGGTAGCGTGGTGGGCCCCGCAATGAGTGTGACCTCCGCGCCGCAATCCAGCGCCGCCTGCGCCAAGGCAAAACCCTGCCTGCCGGTCGAGCGGTTGCCAATGGCACGCACGGGGTCGATGGGTTCCTGCGTTCCCCCTGCCGTGACTACGACACGCTTACCTTGCCAGGGGCCGCCGCGCGTTAGATGATAGCGCGCAGCCCCGATGAGCGTTTCCGGCTCCACCATCCGCCCCGGCCCCATCAGGCCGGAGGCCAAGCGCCCTTCCTCAGGCCCCAGCACCACCACGCCTCGCTCACGCAGCGCCTTCAGGTTGGCCTGGGTGGCCGGGTGGGTGAACATGCCGCCGTCCATCGCCGGCGCAACCACGATCGGCGCGCTGGTGCTCAGCGCGGTCAGCGTGAGCAGGTTGTCGGCCTGGCCGTGGGCAAGTTTGGCCAGGGTGTTGGCGGTGGCCGGAGCGATCAACGCCAGGTCGGCCTGTTGCCCCAGACCGACATGCAGCACGTGCGCCCGTTGTCCCCACAAGTCGGCGTCGGTATAGGCCGGCTGGCCGGTCACGGCCTGGAAACTGAGCGGCATGACGAAGTGCGTCGCCCCCTTGGTGAGCACGGTCACGACTTCGGCACCCAACTGCGTCAGACGCGAAGCCACCACCACGGCCTTATAGGCCGCCACCGAGCCCGTGACACCCAATACTACCCGCTTGCCTGCCAAAGGAAGCAACACCCTGGCACCTCTCAAAACACCTACCCGCCCTCTTACAGGTCACGAGGGCGGGTAGACAAGATTGAACAGGGAGCTATGCTCCACGCTGGCGCAGCAATTGCTCGATCGCTACTAACGAATCGTGAATGCGGAAAATCACGATCAACAATTCGGTGTAGAGCCGCACCAGCAGCAACCCCAACACCGTAACGATGGGCACACCGAAGAGCGCCATCAACACGGCGCCCACGCTGCCATCGCCGATACCGGAGATCAATCCGCTGATGAAGCCAACCAGGCCGCTAATGAGAACTATGGCCACGCCGATCCAGAAAACAACCTGGATGATCACCGGCGTGACCATTTTGCGAAAACTAATGAAGTCTTTCCAGTTCATGGTTTTCCTCCTACTATTGAGATTGGAGAACAAAAGCGTTCAGGGCATTGGCCCTGCTGTTTTATTTTAGCACATCGTTCCCATTTTCAGGGCTCTTTTGATACAATCAATCCATGCTCTTTCTCCCTCGAATTCTGCGCATTCGCCGACGGCGCGAGGCCCGCGCCCGACAACGCCTGAGCGCCCGCCTGCGCCCCTGGGGGTTGGGGCTGCTGGTGGTCGTGGGGCTGGCGCTGGCGTTGGGCGGGCTGGCGGCGGCATGGGGGTATGTCTCCCTCACGGCGCGCCTGCCCTCTCTGGCCGCCCTCCCGGCTTATCTCGACGCCCCCGATGGGTTATTGCTGACCCCCTCACATTTTTGGGACACCACCGGCAGCCTCTCCCTCAGCAGCGCGCCGGAAAAGCCCCGCTACTTGACCTTGGATACCCTCAACCCCCATACCACCGCCGCCGTGCTCGCAGCGGTGGAACCAGACTTCTTTCAAGAAAACGGCTACCAGGGCCATTTTTGGCAAACCCACACCTCTCCGGGGATTGCCGAACGCCTGGCGCTACGTTTGCTGCTGTTCCGGGAACCAGCGGGCACTCGCCGTCGCCTGCGGGCGCGCCTGCTGGCATCTCAAATGATTTCTCGTTACGGCCATCGTCGCGTGTTGACGTGGTATCTCAACATCGCCGATTTCGGCCACGGCTTTTACGGCCTGGAGGCCGCCAGCAAGGGCTACCTGGGCAAAGCGGCCACCGACCTCACCCTGTCCGAAGCGGCACTGCTGGCGGCCATCCTGCCTCACCCTGCCGTCAACCCGTGGGATGCCCCTCGCGAGGCCGAGACCGCCCGCCAGCAACTCTTGGTGGCGATGGTCGGGCGCGGGCTGACAGACGCTGAAGCCTCCCACAAAGCTTTGCAACGCCCCCCTCACGTCCTCCCTCCACCGCAGGCGTCCCAAGCGCCGTTTCTGGCCATGGCCCGAAGCCAGTTGCAGGCTCTTGTCTGGCCGCTGCCGACGCGCGGGCTGGAAATCAGCACCACCCTGGACGCCAGGTTGCAGCACCAGGCCGATTGCCTCCGCAGCGCCGTATTGGCGGCCAATCCCCTGGCCGAAGATTGCCCCTCGGCACGCAATTTACCGCCTTTGCTACTGACCAACCCATTGCCTGCCGACACCGTGCTGGAAGCCGCCGTCCTGGACGTGACCAGCGGCGCGCTCCTGGCCCTCAGCGCCAACGACGGCCAAAACCCACCCCACATTCCAGGCAGCGCCCTCGCCCCCTGGGTGTATGCCGTAGCCTTTTCACGCGGTTTTGCCCCTGCCAACCTGGTGTGGGATATCCCTGCCAGCCTTCCTGCCGGCATTCAAGCCCAGAACCCCGATGGGCGATTCCACGGCCCGCTGCGGCTGCGCCTCGCCCTCGCCAATGACGACCTGGTGCCCACCCTTCACCTCCTTGATCAGTTGGGTGCCCAGACCACTTGGGCAACCGCGGCGCGCATCGGCCTCCCGGCGCTGCAAAACCAGCCCTTTGGCTTCGGCCTGCTGCTGGGCGATGGCCGCCTTTCGCTGCTCGATCTCGCCCACGGCCTGACGGCTTTTGCCACGGAAGGGCAGTGGGTGGGTCTGGCCTCTGAAGGCACATTGCATCCGGCGGCGTTGATGCAGGCGCACGACACCCATGGCAACCTACGGTTTGCTTACCGTCCCGCCCGCCGCGGTGTACTCAGCCCCTCCTTGGCTTATTTGGTAACCGATGTGCTCGCCGACCAAACCGCCAAATGGCCTTCGTTGGGCCACCCCAACCCGCTGGAGATCGGGCGCCCGGTGGCCGTCCACCTGGGGCACGCCCCCGACGGCGGCGTGTGGGTACTCGGCTACACTTTGCAGCGGGTGATCGCGGTGTACGCCCGCGGCAGCAGCCCCGAGCAGAGCCACAACGCTGCCCTGGCTTACTGGCATGCCTTGGCGCTGGCTGCCTTGGAATCCCTACCACCGCAGGATTGGCCACGCCCACCCGAAATCCATACCGTCACCGTGTGCGACCCTTCCGGCTTGCTGCCCACCGCCGATTGCCCCAACGTGGTGGACGAGGTGTTCCCTTCTGGCAGCGAACCCACCGTGCCCGATGCGCTCTACCGCCGCATCGCCATCGATCGCGAAACTGGCCTGCGCGCGACCGTATTCACCCCGCCCGAACTGGTTACCGAGCGGGTGTTCATGGTCGTGCCGCCCGAAGCGCGCCCCTGGGCCCAAAAAGCAGGCTTGCCTCTGCCCCCACAAGGGTACGACACCCTCCTCCCGCCGAAAGACTCACCCGACGTGGTGCTGACCGCGCCGCAGCCGTTCGCCGTCGTGCGGGGGATGGTCCCTCTCAAGGGCACGGCAGCGGGGGAGGATTTTGCCTCTTACCGAGTGCAGGTGGGGCAAGGGCTAAATCCAAGCCGTTGGGAAGTGGTCGCCGAGGGCAACCAAGCCGTGCATCATGGCCTGCTGGGGCGATGGGATACCGAGGGACTGCGCGGCCTGTATGCCGTCCAGTTGCTGGTGCTGGACAAGGCCGGGCGTGCTACCACTTATACCACCCAGGTCACGGTGGATGGGCAGCCGCCGCGAGTGGGCTTCGTGCGCCCTTCCGCAGGGGAGAAAGTGACCACGCCCATCGGCGGGACGGTCATCGTGCAAGCCGAGGCCGCAGATGACATTGCCCTCGCGTGGCTGCGGTTGAGCGTGGATGGCGAACCCATCACCACCCTGGAGGCCCCGCCCTACACGTTTGCCGTGCGGCTGAAGGAGGGCACGCACACCCTTACCCTGACCGCCGCCGACGCGGCCGGAAACCAAAACACCGCCACCGAAACGGTGACGGTGCGCTGGGAACGCTGAGGCCGTGAGGCTCTATCGGAGATGGCACGCCACCAGATGCTCCGGCTCGCCCTCGACGGGGTGCAGGCGGGGCGGTTCACGGCGGCAGATGTCTTCCGCCAGCGGGCAGCGGGGATGAAAACGGCAGCCCGCTGGGGGGTGAATCGGGCTGGGAATTTCGCCCTTGGGCAGCGGCTCGGTACGGCGGGCGTCCGGGTCGGGCACCGGCACCGCGGCCAGCAGCGCCTGGGTGTAGGGGTGGCGCGGGTTGCCATACACCTGCGCCAACGGCCCGATTTCCACAATCTGCCCTAAGTACATGATGGCAATGCGGTCGCAGATGTATTTGGCCGTCGCCAGGTCGTGGGTGATGAAGAGGTAGGTGAGGCCAAATTCCCTTTGCAGGTCGCGCATCAGTTTGAGCAACACCGCCCGCACCGACACGTCGGCCATCGCGATGGGCTCGTCGGCCACCACCAGGTCGGGGCGCAGCACCAGCGAGCGGGCAATCACGGCGCGCTGACGCTGCCCGCCCGAAAGTTGATGCGGGTATTTGTTGATGAACTGCTCCGGCGGGGTAAGACCGACCTTTTCCAAAATATCCAGCACCTGCCGGCGCTCATCGGCGGCGTCGGCGGCCAGGGCGTGAATACGCAGGCCGTGGGCAATGGCCTGGCCGATGGTCATGCGGGGGTTGAGAGAGGCCGTCGGGTCCTGGAAAATGGGCTGCATCCGGCGGCGCAAAGGCCGGAGACGGCTTTCGGACAAGTGGGTAATGTCTTGGCCGTCGAACAAAATCGTGCCGTCGGTGGGTTCCAGCAGGCGCAGCACCAGCCGTCCGGTGGTCGTCTTGCCCGAACCGGATTCACCGGCCAGGCCCAGGGTTTCGCCGGGGTAGATGTCGAAATCCACACCGTCCACCGCGCGCACGGCCAGCGCCTCGCGCCCGAACAGTTTGTCCAACGGCCCCTGCCCCAGGGGGAAATACTTCTTCAGGTTGCGGACGGAAACCAAAGGCTGGCGGTCGGTCATGCTTCCTCCTCAGCGTACAGCCAGCAGGCCGTGCCGTGGCCGGGATGGATTTCCTGCCATGCAGGGACGCGCTGGGCGCAGACGGGTTTGGCCTGCGGGCAGCGGGGGTGGAAGCGGCAGCCCGGCGGCGGATCGAGCAGGCTGGGCGGCGCGCCGGAGAGGGTTTCCAGTTCCAAGCCGTCTTCCAGCCGGATGCTGGGCACCGAGGCCAGCAGGCCGCGGGTGTAGGGGTGCAGCGTGCGGTGGAAGACGTCGTGCACCGGCCCAATCTCGGCCATCCGCCCGGCATACATCACCGCTACTCGGTCGGCCAGTTCGGCCACCACACCGATATTGTGGGTAATCAGAATCATCGTAAGGTTGAATTCGTCCCGCAGTTCCCGCAGCAGATCGAGGAATTGCGCCTCGACGATGACGTCCAGGCTGGTGGTCGGTTCGTCGGCGATGATCAGGTCGGCGTTCAGGGCCAGGCCGATGCCGATCATGATGCGCTGGCGCATCCCGCCGGAGAGTTGATGGGGGTAATCTTTCAAACGGTCGGGCGAGATGCCCAAGCGCTGAATGAGTTGAGCGGCGCGCTCCCAGGCCTCTTTTTTGGAAACCTGCGGCTCGTGAGTGCGAATGGTCTCCACAATGTGGTCGCCGATGCGCTGCAAGGGATTGAGCGAGGTCATCGGGTCCTGGAAGACCATGGAGATGTGCCGCCCCCGCAGTTTGCGCATTTCACCCTCGGAGAGTTGCATCAGGTCGCGCCCTTGAAAGATCATCCGCCCGGAAGAAATCCGCCCCGGCGGGCGCACCATCCGCAGCAACGCCATGCCCAAGGTGGACTTGCCGCAGCCGCTTTCCCCCACCAGGCCCAGCACTTCGCCGCGATAGACGGTGAAACTGACATCGTCCACCGCGCGCACCGGCCCCTGGCGGGTTTCATAAGTCACGGTCAGGTGTTCGACTTGCAAAAGAGGTTCGGTCATGGTCAGAGTAGTCGGGTAGTCGAATAGTCGAGTAGTCGGGGGGTCATTCCTCGGTCAGGCGCGGGTTGAGGATTTCGCCCAGCCCTTCGCCCAACAGGCTGAAGCCCAGGGCAACCAGGGTGATCATCATGCCGGGGAAGGTAATCGGCCACCAGTAGCCCCGCGGCAGGTAGGCTTTCCCCTTGTTGAGGTCGAAGCCCCAGTCGGGCGTGGGCGGTTGCAGCCCCAGCCCCAAGAAGGCCAGCCCGGCCTCGGTGAGGATCGCGTCGGCGACGTTCAGGCTGAAAACCACCACTAAGGTGGAAATCACATTCGGAAAGATGTACATCCCCAGAATTTCGCGCTGCTTCGCGCCCAAAGCGCGGGCGGCTTCGACGTAGAGTTCCTCTTTGATGGAAAGCACCTGCGAGCGGGTCATGCGGAAATAGGTGGGAATGTAGACCACCGAAATGGCGATCGCGATGTTGACCACGCCCGTGCCCAACACAGCGGCCACGGCAATCGCCAGAATGAGGCCGGGGAAGGAGTAGACGCTATCCATAATGAGGGAAAGCACCCGGTCGAACCAGCCGCCGAAGAAGCCGGAAAGCAGGCCCAAGGGCACGCCAACGGCCGCGGAGAACAGCGCCGAGAGAATGGCCACGGCCAGCACCGCCCGCGCGCCCCAAATCAGGCGGCTGAGGATGTCGCGCCCCAGGTTGTCGGTGCCCAGCAAGAAGTGCGGCCCGAAGGGTTTGCCGACCTGGACGAAATCCTGGTGGTCGGCCAGGGCCTGGGCGGCGTCACGCGCCGCAATCAGCACGGCCTGCGCCTCGCCAGCGCGCACTTTGGCAAACAGGTCTTTATCCACCTGGTAAGGGCGTGGGGTGAGGCCATACTTTTCGGCCACGATGGCCGCGGTGGTGTTGTAGAACACGGCCACCTTCAAACCCTTCTGCACCGCGGTGATGCCGCTATCCTTCGGCGCCAGCAGCACCACCTGCCCGCCGCCGGGGCGTTCGAAGGGACCGCCCACGGTGGTAATCGGGTCATAGGGGCTGATCACCGGGGCAAAAATCGTAATGGCAATGATCAACACCAGCAAAATGCCGCCCGTGACCGTCCAGTACCATTCGGCGCCATACCAGTACGCGCCGCGCAGCAGGCGGCCCATCAGGCTGGTGGGTTCTTCTCGGAGTTTTCGCGTCTTGGTCATGGCTCAGTACCGAATGCGGGGGTCGATCCAGGCATAGAGGACATCCACCAGCAGGCTCACGCTGGCGACCAGCAAGGCAAACACCACCACCGCGCCTTGAATCGAGGGAAAGTCGCGATAGGTGATGCGCTCGACAAGAAAGCGTCCCAACCCCGGCCACGAGAAAGTGCTTTCGGTCAACACCGCGCCGGCCAGCAACAAGGCGAATTGCAACCCCATCATGGTGATGATGGGGATGAGCGCATTCTTCAGCGCATGGCGATACACCACCGTGCGCTCCGGAATGCCGCGCGCCCGCGCCGCGGTGACGAAGTCCATCTTCAGGATCTGGAGCATGTTGGAGCGCGTCAACCGCACGAACACGCCCGAAAGGTAAAGCCCCAAGGTGAGCGCCGGCAAAGCCAGGTGCATCATGCTATCTTTGAACGCCGCCCAGTTGCCGGTCAGCAGGCTGTCGAGGGTGTAGAGGCCGGTGATGTGTTTGGGCGCCATCGCCAGGCTGCTAATGCGCCCGGCGATGGGAAACCATCTAAGCCACACCCCGAAAATGAGTTGGAACATCAGGCCCAACCAGAACACAGGAATAGCATAAATGATAATGGCATACAGGCGGAGGGAATAATCGGCCACCGAACGCCGGTGATGGGCTGCATACGCCCCCATACCCACGCCAACCACCGCGGTCACGAACATCCCGGCGAGGGCCAGTTCCAGCGTGGCCGGGAAATGCTCCCAAATCTGCTTGGCCACCGACTGCCCGCGCACCGGGCTGAGGGTGGTGCCCAGGTCGAAGTGGAGCAAATCCCACAGGTAGTCGCCATACTGCACGTAGAGAGGCTTATCCAGCCCCAGAGTATGGCGAATTTCGTCGATGTATTCCTGCGGCGCGCCGGGGCGGATGGACGATTTGACCGGGTCGCCGGGCATGACGCGCAGGATGAGGAACACCAAGGTGACCAGCACGAAAATCATCGGGATGGTCAGCAAGGTGCGAATGAGGAGGTAACGACCGAGAGAGCGCATAGGCTTTGTTCGCTAAAACGGGGGAAGAGGCAAAGGGCAAAAAAGGGGGGAGGGAACGGGTGCTCCCTCCCCCGCCGATGGCTCGTGACGGCTTATTTCTTGTCGAACAGGAAGTAGTGATTGGCCATCACCGGATCGAGCACGATGCCGGTGATGTTCTTCTGAGCCACCACCAGCAGTTTACCCTGCGACAGCGGGATGGTCGGGACATCCTGCGCCCAGAGCTGCTGGATTTCATAGAACACCTTTTCGCGGTCTGCGCCCCGCAGATCGGTCGCAGCCTGCTCTTTGGCGAAGAGGGCATCCATCTCGGGCGAAGAGTAGTTGGAACCGATATCGTCCGAAGCGTCCGAGGCGGCGAAGGGATAGGTATAGTCGTCGGGATCCATGTAGTCAGGGTACCAGCCCAGCAGGAACATGCCCATCGAGCCGAATTGGTCGGTGTAGGTCGCCCACTCAGCGCTCTGGAGGTTGACCTTGATCATGCCGGTCTCTTCCAGGGCCTCTTTGACCACCGAAGCCATATCCGATTCGGTATCGCCGTAGTGGGTGGGTGTCCACCACAGGTCGATCTTCAGCGGGTTGTCGGCGCTGTAGCCTGCTTCTTGAAGCAGTTGTTTGGCCTTGGCGAGGTCGCGCTTGGGGAAGGTGTCTTTGTGGCTCCACATGCCGATCGGCACCATGGTGTAGAGCGGCTCGTGCGTGCCCTGGTAGACTTTGTCCACGATGGCCTGCCGATCGACAGCGTAAGCGATGGCCTGTCGCACCTTTGGGTCGTCGAACGGCTTCATCTTGACATTGAAGACGATGTAGCGGATGTAAGCGCCCGGCCCCTCAATGACCTGCAGGTTAGGGTTTTGTTTCAGATCAGCGTAGTCGGTGGGGTTCAGGCTCTTGAGGGCGATGTCGATTTCGCCGTTTTCCAGCGCCAGGCGCATGGTAGTGGCATCGGCAAAGTACTTGATGATGATGTTCGAAGCCTTGGGCGGCGCGCCGTACCAATTGGGGTTTGCCACCAGATCCATTTCCTGGTCGCGTGCCCACTTGGCAATTTTGTAGGGGCCAATGCCGCCGCAGGTGCTATCGGAAGCAATTTTGTCTGCCGGGTAGCATTTCGGGCTGATTGGTGCGTAGGGGTAAGTCGCTACCAGCAGCGGGAAGTAGTTGACCGCCTTCTTGAGAACAAACTTCACCGTGTAGTCATCGACCACTTCGACATGGTCCACAAAGGAAGTGACCAGCCAGTTGGGATCGCCCTGGATCTTGACCACGCGATCGATGGACCACTTCACCGCTTCGGCGTTGAAGGGCGTGCCGTCATCGAACTTAAGGCCCTTGCGCAGGTGGAAGGTATATTCCTTGCCATCTTTGCTGACATCGTAAGAGGTTGCCAGGGCCGGTTCGAGGTCGGTCGTACCCGGCTTGTAGTGCAGTAAGGTATCCATCGTGTTGTGGAAGATTTCCCACGTGTGGAAATCGTAGGCATTGGCCGGATCAAGGTCGGTGACCTTATCGGTCGTGCCAATCACGATGGTCTTGTTGTTGGCTGGCGCAGGAGCCTCTGTTGGGGCAGCGGTCTCTGCAGCAGCGGGAGCCTCCGTGGCCGCAGGCGCTGCTGTGGCGGCAGGCGCTTCCGTAGCCGCAGGCTTTGCTGGCGCAGGGGTGGGCGTTGCCTTTTGGCCGCACGCGGTCAGCCCCAACGCCAGCACCAGCGCCAGAGCAACCAAAATGAAGAAAGTCTTGCGTTTGTTCACGGCTTCTCCTCCTTTATTGTGAGAAGTGGACTTGCCTGAAAGGCCAAGCCCCAAGAACGAATCGCTGCTCTGCCACACCTTCGGCGTAGCATGAAAGCAGCAT
>Ga0256833_1001590_pt1 | contig 16572 bp, 15 predicted proteins | sample 356284metaG_FD_190535 | JGI IMG/M metagenome (GOLD analysis project Ga0256833, IMG submission 190535) | Hydrothermal vent microbial communities from Mid Atlantic Ridge, Atlantic Ocean - 356-284 | ecosystem: Environmental > Aquatic > Marine > Hydrothermal vents | place: Atlantic Ocean: Mid...
ATTGTATCCCGAAAAAATCACCTTTCCCCTACGATTCAGATTATTTACAACCATGCTTGAGATTAATTTATCCTGATTATGCCCATCGCCAAAACTATTAATCAACTCCGAAACAGATTTCCCTTTTCTGAATTCCCTGATAATTTCCCTCACCCTGAATGTTGTGATTTTTGGGAATACCACACCGTTAATAATAGCTGCCGGTTCCTGGTCGCACATACCTATATCGGAAGTATCGTACAGACCGAATAATCCATCTTCGGAAATTGAATTGAATTTGGTCTTTGTTGCATTTTCAAATGCCTTGGCAATTCTATTCCTATTATATAATTCGGATACTATACCTTTATTTAGATAAATATTGTATTTGGCAGATTTATTTCTCCTGAAAAAATGATAAAATGATAAGGTTTGTATAACATCAACAGAAGACATATTAAAATACGTGGCTATTTCTTTGATAGCATCATTATTTATGTGTCCGTATTCTTTTTGAATGCAATGGAAAATATCCATCATTCTGCTTTTATCATTGTGTTTTTTCAATATATTCTTTACGGTGTTGTTCATGTTAATATTTTTTTAATTGTAGTTTAAATTTCTAATGCAAAACTATGTTTGAATTTTATATTATACAATAGGAAAAAAACCTTTGGATTAATTCTAAATTATATTTGGAAATCATTCCAATAAAGAATGTAAAAACAAATATAATACTGTCTAAGATGTTAAATCAAAATGAAATACCGTTTTGTGGATAATTATTTTGAATATATTCCAAACGGTGCTTTTTTGTAGATAAAAGTTTTGATTCTTCAATTTTATTGAAAGAGTTTTTTTTAAAATAATGGAAAAGAGGGCTTATTATAATTATTAGTAAATCAATTAAATATGAATCCAAGTAAATTGAAAAATATAAAATATAAAAGTATAATTTAAATTAATTCTAAAATTTGATTTTTAAAATCCGGCGACAAATTGGTGCTCTTTTTGTAATATTTGCTTGAATATCCGTTAAAATTTTAAAAAAATTATAAAAATTCAAACCTTTTTTCTTAATTTGTCGTCATTAAAGAAAACGATGGTATCATTTATGAATATTAAAGCTGTAATCAATATAATAATTCTTTCAGCGATTTTTTTTGTTTCCTGTGATAAAGAAAAATTGATTGTGGAAGGTATGGCACCAGTATACATATCAGCCACTGATTTTTCAAAGGTAAAAAGTATAGCTCCTCAGCCTTATGAAAATCTGGGTAAAATAGTCAGTGTAGGCAGTTATATTTTTATTAATGAAAAAGAAAAAGGGATACATGTTATTGATAATTCCGACCCTTCAAATCCGAAAAATATAAGATTTTTTAGTATCCCCGGAAATTTGGAATTTACAATTGACGGGAATATACTTTATGCTGATAATAGTATTCATCTTCTTGTAATTGATATTTCAGATATAAATAAAATAAAAGTAGTTAATTACATTGAGAATTTATATATCAATGTACCTGTTTTACATCCGAGACCGGAAAATAGCTATGTTGGCTATTTTGAATGTGTTGATAAAAGTAAAGGAATAATGATAGGATGGGAGATGAAAAAGATTGAGAATCCTTTGTGTGAAGCTTATTAGATTAGTTCAGGTTATTTTGATATTTTGGTATCTTATATTTATTTAATTAAAACATTAAAAAATGAAAAAAAAATTCGCTTTACTCTTCACGATAGCTTTTGTATTTTCTTGTTCTTTGCCTAATCAAGAAAGCGATCAGTCATCTTTGAACGGTTCGTATGCAAAATTATTGACTGTTGGTAATTATTTATATGCTATAAACGACAGTGAATTGGCTACTTTTGATATAACCGATAAGGAGAATCCTATCGAGCTCAAAAAACAAGATGTAGGTTTTAGGATAGAGAATATTTATCATAGTAACGGTGTGCTTTTTATCGGGTCGGAAAGTGCTTTGCATATTTTTATTATAAAGGAAAACGGTGTACCCGAAAGGAAAAGCGAAACAAGTTATTTTAATTCAGCGGGTATAACATCCTGTGATCCCGTAATAGTTTCGGGAAATTATGCATTTGTTACCTTGAGTACGATAACAAACCCAAATAGGTCTTGTTTTCGAAGTATCCCTGTCAATGAATTACGAATCTATGATATTTCAGACATTGAAAATCCTGTATTTGTGACATCATTGAATCTTGACATTCCAAAAGGCTTGGCAATAGACGGACAATATTTATTTGTTTGTTTGGAAAAAACAGGTTTGGTAGTCTTAGATATTTCAAATATAGAAAAACCCGAAAAGGTTTATCAGCTGGAGCAATTTGAATCTTATGATGTTATTGCAAAAGATGGCTTGTTGATGATAGTTTGCCCAACTGAAATCAGAGAATATGATTATTCCGATATTCAAAATATCAAATATTTAAATAGTATTGATATATGAAATTGAGAATTCTTTTTTTGATATTCTTCATTTCATCCATTGGATTGTATGGCCAGGATACTTTGGAATACAAGAAATTCGGATATGATAAGTTATCAATAGGTGTCAGTCCCAGTTCGTTATTGAACTCTATTGAGGCATTCCAAATGTCAGTTGATTTCGGTTTGAACTCCAGGGTTAGATTGTCATCGGAAATTGGATATATTTTCAGATCAGCTTTTGCTAAAAATTCTTATGGGTACAGATTAAGGCCTTCAATAGAAGCGTTATTTTATACTGCTGATGATTTTGGATTTCAGATTGGTGGCTTTTGTCTTATTAGGAATTTTACTGAAAATAGAGCTATAAGGGTATTCCACAGAGAAAGATATTATGAATATATTCCTGTCATGAGAAGTAAAAAAGTTTTCGGAATCGGTGGCTCGCTTGCTATAGTTTCTCAATTTTCCGAAAAGATAAAATTGGAAACAGGAGCAGGATTAGGATTTGGAAATCTTATCATTTCGGATAATAAAGAAGTGGATAATTTTTTTAGGAATAGATTTACTTTAGTGCCGGATATTCCCGGCAAATATGATTTTACTATTATTTTTTTCAATATTAATTTTAGCTATTCTATATTTGAATAGTTTTTGTAGCACAGTTGTTATAAATTTTAGTGTCTTTCCATAAAGTCACTAAAATTTAAATTTCATCAAGATATCGGATAAATCCCAAAAGTTAATTAAGTTAACACTGTTAAAATTTGTTAATCTGAAAAATGATTGTAATTTTACTGAATTATTCATTAATTAAAAACTTTACGATGAAACTAAAAATGAAAAAAATTAACTTTGATTTCAGGTTTTTTCTCTTTAGTGTTTTAATGATTTTTAGCGGTTTTGTTTCCGCTCAATCATTTACAGTAACAGGGAAAGTAACCGGTAGTGACGGTAGTGCTTTGATTGGGGCATCCGTTAAATTGGAAAATACTTCAATAGGAACTATTACCGATTTAGATGGAAATTACAAATTGAATATTACTACAGACAAACCAAGTGTAAATATTGTTTTTTCTTATGTTGGCTATTCTATTGTAACAAAAAAAGTTGCAATAATACCCGGGGGAAACACTACTTTGGATGTTGTACTCAATGAGGATTATATCGGTCTGGATGAAGTTGTAATAACGGGAGCATCTGCAGCTACTGTTAAAAAACAATATGGTAATGCTATTTCAACAGTTAATAGCAGGGAGATAGAGCAAGCAGGAGCTTTATCAATAGACAGAGCTTTATCAGGAAAGATATCCGGTGCGGTTATCAATCAAAATTCAGGAAACCCTGATGGTGGTGTTTCGGTAACTTTAAGGGGTTATAGTACTATTGTGGGACAATCGGATCCTTTATACATTGTGGATGGGGTAATTATTGATAATTCCTCAGATGCTTTATTGGATTTGGGAGGTTTTTCCCAGAATAGACTTGCGGATATAAATCCAAATGATATCGATCATATAGAGATATTAAAGGGAGCCGCTGCAGCTGCAATTTACGGATCTCAGGCCAGTAATGGTATAGTTCAGATTTTCACTAAAAAAGGTACGATGGGTAAACCTAAAATATCTTTTTCTACAAGCGCAAATATGAATACCTTGAGAAAAGAAATACATGAGAATATGTATCCTAAAGTTTGGGCAAATTCCGATATCCACGACCTTACACAGAAAGATGTTGAAAGATATAAAATGCAAGATTATGTGTTTAGTCCCGGTTATGGCAATGAAAATGCTTTGTCAATTAGCGGTGGTGCTAAAAACACAAAATATTATGCATCTTTGGCTTCATATTATAATGAGGGGATAATGGATAATACAAATTTCAACAGGTATTCGGCCAGACTGAATCTTGATCAGATTTTAAGTAAATGGCTCTCGGTTTCGATTGGATTAAATTATATAAATAGTAAATCCAGAAATGTACCGAATGGAGGTATCAATAAATTCTATGGTGCCTTGACAGGTATGAATTTTAATAACAATACATATAATCCCGAGCCTGATGAAAACGGAAATTATTTAAGCCCTGCAGGTTGGGTACCAAATCCTTTGGAAGCGATAAATAATTTTAAATTTTTCCAAAATACCAACAGAATGTTGAGTAATATCAAATTTAATTTTGCATTAATAGACGGATTGAATATTAATTTCAATATAGGTTCTGACTGGTACAATCAGGATGCAACGGCTTATATTCCACTTGGTTCAAACGGGGCGGCAAACGGTTACGCAAGGGCAGCATTGAAAAATTTTCAAAGACTTAATGCAGATTTGAATATCAATTATACAACGGATTTTGGAGACTTCTTAAAATCTACAAGTGCTTTGGGTATGTCAGCTCAAAAGGATAAAAGACATGTTGCCATATTGACATCTGAAAAAATTTCACCTTTTGTAGAAACTGTGAGCGGTGATATCACAGGAAAAACCGATGCAACGGGAGAAAGATCAATTCAAGGTCTTTATTTCCAACAAACTTTTGGTTTATGGGATAAATTGTTCGTGACAGGATCCGTGAGATGGGATCAGGCATCACCATTTGGTATCAATGCGAGAACCCAGTTTTATCCTAAAGCAAGTGTTTCATATCTTATTTCGGATAATGACTTCTGGAAAGATAATTTGAGTATGTTTAATATTTTTAAACTCAGAGCATCTTATGGAGAATCGGGAAATATGTCAGCACTAAGTGATTATGAGAGATTCTCAAATTACGGAGATGTTAATTATCTCGGTGCTCTTGGTTTTGTTCCTTCAAGCGCCATGGGAAATGAGAATGTAAAACCCGAACGCCAGAAAGAAACCGAAATCGGTGTGGATTTCTCTATGTTTAATAATAGATTCGGTGGAGAATTTTCATATTATAATGTTGATGTTTCGGATTTATTACTTCAGATTGAATTGGCGCCTTCAACAGGATTTGGTTCACGATATGAAAATATTGGAACTATGAATAATAAAGGTATTGAATTGTCATTAAAAGGTCTTCCTGTTAAAACAAAAGATTTATCATGGTTAGTTTCCGGAACATTTAGTAAAAATAAAAATGTTGTTAATGATATTCCCGGTGATCAAGTTACTTTGAATAATACATTCGGTATTGTTAGAGCTATTAACGGTCAACCTTTGGGGGTTCATTACGGTTATTATTATGAAAGAAATGAAGATGGTTCCATTTGGTTGGATGATAATGGTTTACCAAAAAGAGCGGTAAATGAAAGCGGTACTAAACTTCGTAAAGTAATAGCAGATCCAAATCCGGATTTTGTAGCTTCTTTAATAAATGAGTTGGAATATAAAAATTTTACATTCAGATTGCAATTTGATCAGGTATATGGATTTGATGTCTTCAATTTTACCGACAGAGTAAATACTCATCCGGCATTTGCAGGAGGACATTATGATGAAGATGAATTAAGGGGTGTTTTGCCTAAAGGGTACAATAAAGCAGCTTATAATATCTGGGAAAGATATATCGAAGATGGGTCGTTTATTAAGCTAAGGGAATTGTATTTTGGATATAAATTCAATCCGGGAACCATGGGTATAAGTGCATTGAATGTTTATGTTTCTGGAAGAAATTTAATCTCATTTGATAATTATCTCGGATGGGATCCGGAGACTTCAACTGCCGGCCAATCTAATGGAGTACGTGGTTTTGATTTTAATGAAGTACCGATACCGAGAACATTTAAAATAGGTTTAAATGCAACATTTTAATAATAATATTTAAAAAATAAAATTTTAATAATATGAAAAATATATTTAAATTATTGTTTTTATCAATCTTGATTGTGTCTTATACAGCTTGCAATCTGGATTTGGTAAACCCTAATGCCGCTACCGAAGAACAGGTTTTGAAAACCAAAGACGGTTTATTCGGATTGGCAGTTGGAATGCAAAATCTTTATGCAACTTCTGCTTTGGGTTCTGCAATAAATACCGTAGCTGTTACCACAAGAGAAGCTTCAGCAGTAACTACATACTCAAGTCTTGAAGGTCTTGAAGACGGTGGTGCCGAGCTATCCGGAGATAATGAAAGGGTTTCAAGAACTTTCAGCAGAACTCATAGAGTAAAAGGAATGGCTGAAGATATTATAGCCAATTTGGAAGCTGCCGAACTTAGTGAAGATGTAAAAGCAGGTTTGTTCGGATTGGCTAATTTGTACAGAGCTATGTGTTTAGGTATTTTAGCTCAAGACTGGGAGCAAGTAGCTATCCTGAATTCAAGAGATGGAAATGCGGTTTTTTCTCCACGAATGGAGGCTTATGATGAAGCGATTTCGATTCTTAAAGCTTCGGTTTCCAGAGTTGAAAAATCAGGTGTTTCAGATGAATTTGCTTCCGAATTTATGCCGCAAGAAGAATTGTTAAATAAATTGAATGCATATTTGGCGAGATATGAATTATTCGCAGGAAATTATCAGGATGCCATAAATGCTGCAAATAGTGTAGATAAAACCAAGGCATATTTTTTCAATTATGATTCTGAAAATAAAAATCCTGTTTATGTTATGTTTATAGAAAACTTGGTGGAATTGGCACCTAGAGATAATTTCGGATTGCCGGCAGAATTAAATATTGATCCTAATGATAATAGGCTTGCATTTTATTTTAATTCTATTGATACTACAAGTTTAGTAGGTCTGCCTATCGAACAGTTGGTATGTCCGTTTTTCCTAACAGACAATGCTCCTATTCCTTTTTACAATCCTAGTGAAATGGATCTCATTGAAGCAGAGGCTTATGCAAGAATGGATAAACTAACAGAAGCTGAAAATGCTCTGAACAGGGTGCGAAACAAAAAAACTTCAGATGATGTATTGGGATATGGCTTGGCAGCCGGTTTTGATGATACTTATACAGCAAATGGTGATAAAACCGCATTGTTGAATGAAATATATAAAAACAGAAGAATGGAAACATATCTTTCGGGAATGTCCTTGGAAGATAGTAGAAGATTTAACAGACCTGATCCTCCTGCGGAAATAAATTATACTACTGAGAGAAATAGAAATTTCTATCCGTATCCTGCTTCTGAAAGAGCCAGAAATGCGAATACACCCCAGGATCCGAATATTTAATATTCTTAACTATGTAACGATTAATAAAAAATACAGGCGGTTTTCTTATTGAAAACCGCCTTGTTTTATTTTGCAAGTATACTATTCAATAATTCCTTGATACTGGCATAGATCTTATAATTTGATAAAAAATCTTTAATAACCACCCATTTTGCTTCAAGAATATCTTCTTCGATTTGAGGTATTAATTCTTTCTGACTGCCCTTCATAAAATACCAGTAAGATATTTTTAAATGCCTGGTTTTATTCTTATAAATATGGTAAGTTTTTCCTGCTTTTTCCCCTATTTCAATATTATTTATTCCGGTTTCTTCCATTACTTCCCTTATTCCTGCATCCTTTTTTTTCTCATTTTTATGAATGTGACCTTTCGGTAGATCCCAATAGCCTTTTCTGAAAATAACCAAAAGTTCTTTTTGGTCATTAAAAACAACGCCTCCCGCTGCTTTTACAGGAGGTGCAATTTTTTTTAGATCATTATAAATTTTTTTATCATAAGTATCATATAAAACAACCTCTTCAAATTTAGTCCCTTTCTCCAACATATCAATGTAATTGAATAAAAATTTAGATTTGCCCGGATATTTTGCCAGTAAAATATTATCTTTATTTTTAAAATCTTTAACTTTATCGTCAGAAATTAGAATTAAAGGTTTTTCATTAATATAAATTTTGTACATTTGCCTTAGTTATTATTACAATATGGAAATTTCAAAAAAAATAGCTTCAAATTTATTGCAAATTAAAGCAATTAAAATCAATGCACAAAATCTTTTTGTATGGGCATCGGGTATTCATTCGCCTGTTTATTGTGATAATAGATTAGCTTTATCATATCCTGATATAAGAGAAAGTATAATTGAAGGATTTATGGAATTAAGTGAAAAGTTTCAAAATATAGATTATATAGCAGGAGTGGCTACGGCGGGAATACCATGGGGTGCAATACTTGCAGACAGGTTGAAATTGCCATTTGTATATATTCGTTCAAATGCCAAATCTCATGGCAGACAAAATAAAATTGAAGGAGAATTAAATCCCGATAAAAACGTTCTTGTTATTGAAGATTTAATATCAACAGGTGGTAGTAGTTTGCAGGCTGTGCAAGCGATCAGGGAGAACGGGAATACGGTTCTATCCGTTTTAGCGATTTTTAACTATAATTTAAAAAAGTCAGAAATCAATTTTAAGAATGCTGATTGTGATTTTTATAGCATTAGTAATTTTGATGTTTTGATTGAAGAGGCAGAAAAACAAAAATATATTAGTTCCGGTGAATTTGAAATAATAAAAGAATGGAAAACAGATCCGGAGAATTGGTTTAAAAAATTTAAAATATGAATAAAAAATCAGAGAAATTTTTATTTGAATATTTGAATAATGCATCGCCGACAGGACATGAGACTGCAGGACAAAAAATTTGGCTGGATTATATAAAACCTTATGTTGATAAATGGGATAGTGATAATTATGGTACTGTATATGCTATTATCAATCCTGATGCTGATTTTAAAGTGGTAATTGAAGCGCATGCCGATGAAATAGGCTGGAGAGTCAATTTTATTTCGGAAAAAGGTCTTATTTATGTTATACGCAACGGAGGCTCTGATCATTTAATTGCCCCTTCCAAGAGGGTTAATATACATACTGATAATAATGGTGTGGTGAAAGGTATTTTCGGATGGCCTGCAATTCATACACGAAAATCAAAAAATGAAAAAACACCCTCTGTTGAGAATATTTTTATCGATGTCGGTGCTACTTCAAAAGATGAAGTTTTGGAAATGGGGATTAATATTGGAAATACCATTACTTTTATCGATGAATTGGAAAAACTGAACGGGAAATATTTTGTTGGACGGGCTTTGGATAATAGGATGGGGGGATTTTGTATTGCTGAAGTTGCCAGGATGTTGAATGAAAACAAAATCAAATTGCCATTTGGATTGTATATTGTCAATGCAGTGCAAGAAGAAGTCGGTTTAAGAGGAGCGCAAATGATTACGAATACGATTAAACCGAATGCAGCGATTATTACGGATGTAAGTCATGACACAAGTACGCCTATGATAGAAAATAAGACTTATGGCGAAATAGAATGTGGAAAAGGTCCTGAATTGACATTTGCTCCTTCTGTTCACAATAAGTTATTGAAATTGATATTGGATACTGCAGAAAAAAATAAAATTCCTTATCAAAGATCAGCATCATCAAGAAGTACCGGAACCGATACCGATGCTTTTGCTTATTCCAACGGTGGAGTGCCTTCTGCTTTGATTTCTTTACCATTACGATATATGCATACGACAGTTGAAATGGCTCACAAAGATGATATAGATAATGTAATAAAACTTATATACTACAGTTTACAAAATATCAATCCCGATGAGAGTTTTAAATATTTTGAAATATAACTGAATAATCTATACCTTAATATTAACGGGCAATTTTTTTTTTAGCTATATATTTTCGCCCGGATAGATTTAAAATATAAATTAAGAAATAATGTCTGTTTACGGAAAAGCAAGAAAGATAACAACCCATGTTCTGAAATCGATGAAAGAACATAATGAGAAGATAGCAATGCTGACAGCGTATGATTATTCTATGGCCAGAATTCTTGATGAAGCCGGTATCGATGTATTGTTGGTAGGGGATTCCGCTTCCAATGTTATGGCAGGACACGATACCACATTACCTATTACTCTGGATCAAATGATTTATCACGCTCAATCTGTTGTCAGGGGGGTGGAAAGAGCTTTAATTGTAGTGGATTTACCTTTTGGGTCTTATCAGGGGGATTCAAAAACCGCTCTGGAATCAGCTGTCAGGATAATGAAAGAATCCGGAGCACATTCGGTAAAAATGGAAGGTGGTAGGGAAATAAAGGATTCGGTAGAAAGGATTCTTTCAGCCGGTATTCCCGTAATGGCTCATTTAGGTTTAACACCACAATCCATTTATAAATTCGGTACATATTCGGTAAGGGCAAAAGAGGAAGATGAAGCTAAAAGACTGAGGGAAGATGCATTGTTACTTCAGGAATTAGGATGTTTTGCTTTGGTTTTGGAAAAAATTCCAGCCCAATTGGCAAAAGATGTTTCGGAATCCCTTTCAATTCCTACTATTGGCATTGGTGCAGGACATTATACTGACGGACAAGTGCTGGTTGTACATGATATGCTTGGAATCACAAAAGATTTTCATCCGAGATTTTTAAGAAGATATATGGATCTTTCGTCGGAAATCAATGATGCAGTCAAAAGATATATCAGTGATGTCAGAGCAAGTGATTTTCCTAATGAAAAAGAACAGTATTAATGTCTAAAAATAAAAAATCAAAAAAAAATACACTTCTATGGAAAATCATAAACCGCAGCACGCTTGTTGAATCTTATATTTACGGCACTGTGCATTTAAGGGATGATAAGGTTTATTTCCTGCTGGATGAATTGAAGGCTTTGATTGAAAAATGTGATGTGTTTATTGCTGAATACAAACTCGATGATGCGGGTAATCCGGAAATAATGAACATGTTACACATTCCTGATGGTAAACATATTAGAGATTTAATTCCTGAAAAAAAATATATTAAACTCCGCAAGCAAATTTTTAAGTCTTTTAAGCTTGACCTTGATATGATAGGATATTTTAAACCGATGGTCATTGAAAATATCTTGACGGAAATGATATTCGATGAGGATTATGAATTTCCTATGGATATCGTTTTATGGAATTATGCTAAAGAATCGGGTAAAGAAATGCTTGGAGCGGAATCGACAGACGGACAAATTGAGATTATGAGGAAATTGTCTGTAGGGCAGCAAATGAAGTCTTTAATATCTATCGGTAGAAATCCCGCAAAATTCAGAAAAAAGATAAAAAAAATTATTGAGTATTATAGGGATCAAAACATTAAAGAACTTCATAAGAAAGCATTAAAATCACTTGGTAAATTTAAAAAAATATTGGTTTATGACCGGAATATTCGAATAGTAGACACTATTGATAAATATGCAAAAAATAAAAAAGTATTCGCTGCCATTGGAGCAGGACATTTATATGGGGAAAAGGGCATATTAAGATTGTTGAAACAAAAAGGTTATAAAATAAAACCGGAATTTATAGAAAAATAATCTGTAAAATTTATAATCATGAAGATAATATACAATGATATTTTCTTAGAACATGAAACAGGAAATCATCCTGAAAATAAAAATAGATTAACTGCTTTTAATAATATAGAACAAAGCAAAATTATTGATGGCACACCTTATTTATCATTGGTTCATAATGGTCAGTATATAGCAGATATTCAGGAGAAATGCAATCTTAATATCCCTTTGGACGCCGATACGTTTTGTAATAAAAATTCCTATGAAGCTGCCATACATGCTGTTGGTGCAAGCATTATGGCTTCCTATTCCGGAGATTTTGCTTTGATAAGACCTCCGGGACATCATTCTTTCCCCGGAAGAGCCAGTGGTTTTTGTCTTTTTAATAATATAGCGATTGCTGTACAGAATCTGGTAAATGAAGGGAAAAAAGTAGCGATTATCGATATAGACGGACATTTTGGCGACGGCACTTCCAAAATTTTTTATGACACTGACAAAGTATTGTATATGTCTTTACATCAATTTCCGGCTTTTCCCGGAACAGGATACTGGGAGGATACAGGACGGGGTCCAGGCGAAGGTTTTAATATAAATATTCCATTACCTCCAAATAGTGGGGATGATGTATTTATGGATGCTTTTGAAACTTTTTTACCTGTGGTGAAGAAGTTTGAGCCTGATGTTATAGCTGTTTCAGCCGGTTTTGATACTCATAAGAGTGATATGTTATTGCAATTAAATGTCTCATTGGATAGTTACTATAAGATCGGGAAAATATTGAAAAACAATTTTAAAAATATATTTGCTGTTTTGGAAGGTGGGTATAATCCCGAAATTTTGGTAAAAAGTGTGGAAAATTTTATTGCAGGTATCAATAATGAGGAGAAAATTCATAGTGAAACTTTGACGGAATCCGATGTGAAGATTTTTCAGGATTATGAAAACTATTGTAATCATCTTATTGTTAAATTAAGAAATTATTGGAATTTCTAATATTTAAATAATTAATTATGAAAAAACAATTGGACCCTATTGGAAAATTATTAGGATTAAGATATAAATCGCATCCATGGCATGGTGTGGAGATTGGAAAGGAAGCTCCTGATGTGATAACGGTATTTATTGAGATGGTACCTACGGATACTGTCAAATATGAGGTTGATAAAGAGACAGGATATTTGACAATTGACAGACCTCAGAAATTTTCAAGCATTCTCCCTGCTCTTTATGGTTTTATTCCCAAAACATATTGCGGAGATTCTTTGGCTGAGATTAGCCGGGAAGCTCTTAACCGTAAAGATATCGTTGGAGATAGTGATCCTTTGGATATATGTATATTAACAGAAAAGGAAATTACTCATGGAGATATTTTGTTGCAGGCTAAACCTATCGGAGGTTTCAGGATGATAGACGGAAATGAAGCTGACGACAAGATAATTGCAGTACTTAAAAATGATGCTGTTTACGGAGATTATGATGATATATCTGATGTTCCGCATCCGGTTCTTGAACGGTTGAAACACTATTTCCTAACCTATAAAGATATGCCTGGACATATTGAAGAAAGATGTGAAATTACAGATACTTATGATAAAAAAACGGCATTTAAAGTAATAAAAAGCTCAGTGTCCGATTATAAAGAATTTATTAATAAATTGCTTTTTGATTAAAAATAAAGTGGGTTCATAATATAATATTACGGTAGATTTACTTTTGATTGTTTATTCTCTCTACAACGGAAATAGTCGCTGCTGCCACACTTAAAGCAGGAGCCAGAAAAAATCCGATAACAGGAATACTTAACATCAATGTGAAAGGTATTCCGTTGCCTAATGTAAGACCTTTGTTGTAGCGAATGAAATTAACCCTTTCTCTTACATTGTAATATCTTTCCAATGCCCAATCAAAATTCCCGTAACCACCGTAAAATGCTTCTATTATAAATGCTACAAGGGGAATAAACGGACTTAATAAAGGGATAAAGCTAAGAATAAAAAGTATTATTATCCAAAGCAGTTCCTTATATACTAATCTGATGGAAATTCCTAATCCCCTTAATACATCTTTAATCAATCTTGTAATATTAAAAATGGAATAACCGGCTTTTTCTCCTGTTAAATGTTCTTCTATTTTTTCCGAAATAGGCCCTAAAAAGGGAACGAAAATAATAAAAACAATATATTTATAAAGCATCAATGCAAGGATGACGGTGCTTATTCCGCTTATGAATTTAGCGAAACTTATTATATATTCTTTTCCAAAATCAAATGGGTATATATCAGTAATCGATGAAGAAAAAATATTGATTAGGGCAATTGAAAAAAAGATAAGGAGACCACCAAAAACCAAACTTAAAATTCCTGTTAAAACAATATATTTCCACAATTTTAATTTACTCATTAAAGAAAAAGCCCTGAAGTAATCATTTATTCCTTTTACTATATCTTTAATCATAAAAATATTACGAAAATTTCTTAAATATATTTTATTTCCATTTTAAAACCCATGAATCTTTATCTATTGATTGTCTCAATTCTTTTAAAAATACTCTTAAAGGTTTTTTATTGCAATCGAAAACCACTCCGGTTCTGTGAAATTTACCATATCTTTCACTGTATGGTGAGAATCCGGCTTTTTGCAGCCTTTTTATCATTCTGCGGGCATTGTATTTTTTTATAAATGAACCGGTTATTATAATACATGTTTTTTCGTATTCGGATCTTAATTCAGGAGCCATTTTTATCAATTTCTCCAATGTGATTTTAACCGGAATTGTATCCGTTTTTTGATTTAGCTTAACGGAATCCTGATTGATTAGCCCCGTATTTGAAATTTTACCGGATTGTTGAGTATCAGTAACGGAATTTTCATTACCAAAAATAAATTCTTCAGAAGAATCAGGAGGCATTATTTTGTTGGTACTTGATTTTATACTATCTGCTACTAAGTGCTTATCTGTTTTTTCCCTCATTAAATTTGAAAAACAATATATCATACATGCAATTACAATACTGCTGATAGTAAGAATGAAAAAAGGGAAAATCCAATTGGTAGAAGACGTATTTTTACCGGTATTATACGGTTTTACAACAGGTGGAGGAATATTCTTTTTTTCTTTTCTTTTTATATAAGGTAACGAATAATCAGGATACGATTCTTTGATTATTTCAGCAAGAACCGGAGATAATTCAAAATGAAGTTTATTTTTTTTTCTGGAAAATGCTCCAAGATTATCAATGGCGGCAGATCCAAAATTAGCGATATTATTTAATAATTCCAGAGAATATTTCCTGAATATGTTTTCCGCTTTTTTAAAAGAAATTTTATGTTTTGATGATAAATAATTTACAAAATCCGAAAAAATCCTTTCATCATATTGATTATCATGAAATTCTAAATAAAAATCGGGACCCAGGATTTTATTTTTAGCAACATTTCTTTTTGCAGGTGTTTTGATCAATACAAGCAAGCCTAAACCCGGTAAATTCAATTTTCTGTAACTAAAAAGAAATGATATAATATCATTTGTTAAATCCATGTATAGATTATTATTAGTGATTATTTTTGATTCATATTATAATACTTAAACCCTCAGAAAAGAATTATTTTGAATAAAAAATTTCCCCCTTTGAGTAGTTTATTAATAATATAATCTATAAATATGAACAAATATTATTCCAAAAATGAATTTTAATCACTAAGCGAGTTAAACTGTCATAATTTCTTTTTCTTTTATTTCAAGCAAATTCTTGATTTTCTCTTCAAATTCATGAAGCATATCATCAACTTCTTTCTCTCTTCTTTTGCCTGAATCTTCAGGATAACCTTCTTTTACTTCTTTTTTGATAAATTCAATAAGCTTGTGCCTGGTATTTCTCAAACTTATTCTGGCATCTTCACCAAATTGTTTGGTTTGTTTTACCAATTGAACTCTCCTTTCTTCGGTTAAAGGTGGTACTGTCAATCTAACAAATTCTCCGTCATTCATTGGTGTTATACCTAAATTTGAAGCAAAAATCGCATGCTCAATAGCCTTGAGTTGAGATTTATCCCAGGGTTGAATCGCAATAGTCCTGCTATCAACAAGAGATATGTTGGCGACATGTTGCAATGCGGTAGGAGTTCCATAAGCATCAACTTTTATATCGGACAACATTTCAGGAGATGCTTTACCTGCTCTGATATGTGATAATTCATTTTGCAAATGATCAATTGCTTTTTGCATTAAATCTTTGCCTTCCTCTATATAATCTTTCAGAAATTTTTCCATAAGAATTAATTTTTATTAAATCGCAAAAACTCAAATAAAACATTTATAATTAAAAATATAATTTTTCTTTCTAAATGCTTTTAATCTGAGTAGATATATCAAAATCAAAACCCAAAGTTAATAAAAAAATCAAATAGTTTTTGTCTATAAAGTTATAAATTTTAAAAAAAATAAGCTCTTTATAGACAGACACTAATTAATTTCTGTTTAATCTCGTTAAAAGATATAAAAACATCACCAATGCCGATAATGCTGCTACCACATAGGTCATTGCAGCCCATTTTAATGCATCTTTTGCACCTTTATATTCTTTACCTTCAGTTATCCCTGTAGCTTTCAACCATACCAAAGCTCTTTTACTGGCATCAAATTCTACAGGTAATGTAATAAAACTAAACAAAGTTGTTATACCAAATGCTATAACAGTTATCATCATTATTTGAGGCATGGATTTCAAAGTTATAAAAGCTATAAATAAAAGATACTGTTGGGCAATTGAAGCAAATTTAACAGCAGGTACCAGATTTGACCTTAATTTTAAAAATGGATACTTTTTAGCATGTTGAACGGCATGACCGCATTCATGAGCTGCTACTGCAGATGATGCTAT